>Ga0163163_10005958_pt1 | contig 10606 bp, 9 predicted proteins | sample S65metaG_FD_119766 | JGI IMG/M metagenome (GOLD analysis project Ga0163163, IMG submission 119766) | Switchgrass rhizosphere microbial communities from Kellogg Biological Station, Michigan, USA - S6-5 metaG | ecosystem: Host-associated > Plants > Roots > Rhizosphere > Soil | place: USA: Michigan... | reverse complement strand
TGACGGTGGGGACCACGGGCGCCGGCGCCACCACCAACTCCCAGCGGCTAACCGAGCGGAAGGCGCCGACCTGGGCGAAGACCCGTTCCAGCCGGGTGAGGGAGTCAGACCACACGGCGACCGACGTGCTCGTGTCGGTCACCAGCGCGACGTCTAGCCGCCGCTGCGACCGCGGCCGCAGTACCACGACCAGATGGCCCGCCTCCGCGGTGGCCTCCACGGTCGCGTCGAGGTCGACGACCGGCGAGCCCAGCTCGCGCACCCGCTTGAACGGTCGCAGCGCGCGCACGAACTCCAGTGGGTCGCCGAGCGGGCCGGTGGGCCGCCAGGCGACCTCCCGGGCGGCGGGCTCGGCGGCGCCCGACATGCCAGCATCGGCGTCGTCCCGGTATAGCCGGGTCGCAGCTCCTGACGAGGCCTGCGACAGCTCGGCGCTGCCTCCCATGGCCGGCACGCGTTCGTCGGCGAGGGCGATGGGCGTTCCGGAGGTCTGGTCGACGCCTCGTTGAGGCGGGTGCGCGCCTGCGGTCACATCGGTCGGGTAGGCATCCAGCAGCCATAGCACGTCTGCTAGCTCGTCGGCGGTGGCCTCCAGACCCGCCCTGACGAGCGATCCTGCCAACGCCACGGCGAGGCCAGCGGCTGGGATGTCCGGTTCTGTCATCGCCCGCTGAGCTCGGTCAGGATCAGCTCCTCCAGCTTCGCGCGGTCGACCGACCCCGCGGCTGCCGGGCCAAGGGTCAGATAGACGATGTTGAGCAGCTGGTCGACGGCAAGGCTCTTGTTAGCCGCCAGTTGACGGGCGAAGCGCTGGATCAGCTCTCGCTGGCCCTCCGCGGCCGCCTCGCCCAAGTGCGCCGCGACGACCGTCGACAGGAAGTCCGCGTCCGGCTTGGGCATGGAGAACTGCACACAACGGCGGAGGAATGGCGGCGGGAAGGCGCGTTCACCGTTGCTCGTGAAGATGATGACCGGGAAGTGGCGGGTATGCACGACGCCGCCGTCGACAGGGTAGTAGCCACCGTCGTCACCTCGTACGGAGTAGGTAGGCACCTCTCCGGTTTGCGCCGCGCGCGTCGTCGCGTCACGTACCAGCGGCGGGATGGCGAACTCACCCCGTTCGAGCACGTTGAGCAGGTCACCTGGCAGGTCGAGATCGCTCTTGTCGATCTCGTCGACCAGCAACGCACGTGGATGCTTGGTGCTCGAAAGCGCCGTGCCAAGGGCACCCAGGGTCACGAAGTGCTCGACGGCCATATCGTCACCCGCGCCCCCTCCGACCGCCTTCGCGACCTGCGTAGTGTGCAGCCGGCCCAACGCGTCGTACTCGAACAGGGTCTCGCCAAGAATGCTGCGCGAGGTCACGTGCCACCGAAGGACGTCACCGAGCTCGAGCTCCGCCGCGAGCAGCTCCACCAGACTCGACTTGCCCGACCCTGGTGGACCAGTCAGCAGAAGCGGCCGGCGAAGGTGCAACGCCGCGTTCACCGCCTCCCGGAGCCTTTCAGTGACCTGGAAGGGAGCAGGCGCCGCGGACGAGAGACTCCCGTCGATACCTCGGCGCCAGGGCGGCGGCTTCGGAATGTTTTCCCACGCCGGCCGGCCTGCTCTGTCAGGGGACGCTCGTGGCACCCCGGTTCCGCTGAATATCTCCCACGGCATAGGTCGTTCTCCCAAGCTGGTGACGGGTGCCTTCTCCTTGCAGCGACGGATCGGCCGGAAGATCCTCGGGGACGCCGGCAGCTGACGTCATCCGTCGGCTGCTTCCAGGCGGACGACCGGCGGCAGCCGGAAACCCTCCCGACCATCGGGGTCGTCCCACACGACGACCGGGGCACCGACCATCGCGGCGAGCCTTTCAGGAAGCTCCGCGCGCAGGGCGGTCTCCCGGGGCCGCCCGCTGGATTCCGCTTCGTCGACCACAGCTGCCCTGGCCGCCGCGACCGCCCGCGTGGTCTCGTCGTCCACCTCGGCGGCGAACCACAGAATGAATCCACAGCCCTCGTAGAGCAGTGCGAGCAGCGGATCGTTGTCACCGCCGGTCATGGTTCCGGAGCCCAGGACCAAGGGGCTGCTACGCCTGCCCTCCAGCCAGGCCACCACCTCGCCCTCGTCGCTCCATTCCTGCCTGGTCGGAAGGACCACGGCCTCGGACTCCCAGTCGACGCCGCGCGCCCATCGTCGTGTCCGCTCGCGCAGGCGCTCGTGCCGAAGCCTTCGCGACCAGCGCAGTCGGGGACGGCATTCCTTGGCCAGGGGCTCGTACCGCCCCACGTCCAACACCTTGAGATGCTCGACCCGCTCGGCGAACAGCGCCCGCGGCGCGGCGATGTCCACGACCAGACCCGAACCCGGCAGCGGCAGCCGGCCGAGGAGGTCCTGGATGACCGCCCTGAGGTCCCCCCGGCCGCGACACTCCCCGCGCACGGCCCACTCCCCGCCCCCCTTGTACAGCTGGGCGCTGAGCGACCGCGGCCACTGGTCGTCCTCCGGAGAACGCTCGTCGTCCAGGTCGATGATCAGCCAGGCTGGCTGCGTCGACCGGCACGTCTCCACATGCTCCCAACCGTGGATGGGCTGGTGGCCCATGCTGCGAATCCACGCCACAAGCACCTCGTCGGGCCGGTCGACCGGCAGCTCCGCGACCACGGCGAGGACGAAGCGGCTGAGCGCGTCAAGGTACTCACCTGGTTGGCGCCGCAGGGATGCGCTCGCCGCCTCGACCAGCAGCAGGTCGCACGATCCTTCATCTTCCGGGAGACGCTCGACCTCGGCGGCATAGATTCTGACGAGCCGAGCACGTGACAGTCGGCTGTCATCGAGTCCCAGTGTCGTCAGGACCTGACTTGCCGCGGCTGCGTCGGCCAGCGCGCGCAACAACTGCGCATGACGCAGCAGGGCTGGCGACGAGGCCGCCCTGGAGTTGGCCTCGTCGCGCGCCGCGGCCAGATCCGCGTGGACCAGTCCGGGGACCCGAGCGAGGGCCATCTCCTTGGCAGCGTCCGCAAGCGCTTTCCCGTATTTCGCCTCGACCCACCGGTCAAGCTTGTGAGGCTGCGGGCCATTGCCGCCGGCGGTCTGCTCCAGAACCGGCCCGACGGGCGCACCAGAAGGCTTGCTCCCCGGAACGAGAACCGGATTCTCCGGATATAGCGTCCGCGCCGCCGCGAGGACTCGAGCCCGGCCGTCCGGGATTATCCCGCTGGCCAGCCGCTGGTTCACCAGATGCCAGAACGTCCACGGATCCGGCCCGCCAGGGAGCCGAGCGAGCGGGAAACCGGCGGATTCCAGGAGGACCTCGGCCTCGCGCCTGTCGTGAAAGAGGTAGGCCAGCGTTCCGATCTCAGCTTCCGTCAGCGCCTCGCCTGCCGTCAGCGGCTCACGCACTCGCCCCCCAAGGTGCCGCCCGTCCGCACGCTGCGGATCCTCACCAGCTCAGGCCTCCCAAGGCTGTCGTCCGGCTAGGGCACTGGGAATGGCGGTGCCTTGGGAGGGCGGTAGCTTCCTCGGACCGAGCGGGCGATCTGCTCGACGAGATGCGTTCTCGCCTCCTGCTCACCGCGGCCGACCAGGTCGATGTAGACGATCCCGCGGAGCAGCCCGTCCGGCTGGCATTCCTCGACACGGACAGGGATGAGCCTGCGTTCCAGGCCATTCGGGTCCCCGTGCCACGCACGCTGCCAGGCGGCCTGGACTCGTTCCGCCCGGAGGTACGCGGGCGAGAGGACGACCACCGTCCGCTTGGAGCGGCGAATGGCCTCATCGAGCGCCATGCCGGCGAAGTTCCCGGCCTGGGTATCCCAGGCTTCGTAGCGGACTCGGTACTCCTGTTCCTCGAGATACCACGTAATCCAGGAGGCCCAGCCCTCGTCCTCTTTCGCGGCCGACACGAAGAAATCCCATTCGGGAGTCTCCTGTCCTCCCCAGGCGGACGAGTCCTGCTCCTGAGCCGCGCCTCCTGCGGCGGTCGAGCCGGCCGAAGCCCCCGAAGCGGCCGGGCCGGCCGCGGGCGGCGACGTCAGCCGGGCGACCTGCGCCTCGGCGTCAATCGCCTCGGCGCGCCCTCGTTGGAATACCCGGTTGGCTTCGTACTGGCTCAGCGCGGCCTCGAGGATTCGCAGCCGGCCACCGAGCACCTTGCCGTCGCCCAGCTTGTCGTTCACGTTCTCCCACCGCTCCATGGCGGTGCCCACAGGCGGCAGGTGGGCTCGGGAGAACCCAGCCCGGCTGAGCAACTGGTCGGCCGGTGTGGACTGGTAGAAGACGTTGGCGAGCTCCTCCACGTCCTCCTCGCGGAGCTGCCGGAGCTGGCGCAGCTTCGCGTCCGTTGTCTCGTCCGTCATTGCTCCCCCGACACCTGCCCACACATCGACTGTCCGGCGCTCGCGACGGACGTCGGCCGCCGCTGAGTAGCAGCGTGCCAGACCGGGTCGCGAATGGCGTGATGGTACCCGGGCGATAGGCCGCGAGCGCTTCGGGAGCGCTCATCTATGCACGCGCCGAACAGCCTCGAGCCGCGTCAGTCCAGCGCGTGGCCGGTGGTGGTGTTGATGTGAACCGGGATGTCCTCGTGACGGTCGCCCGTCGTCGGGGTTCCCGTCGGTTCGAACATGAGGATGGACGCTCCCTCGGGCGAGGACGGCCTGTGTTCGACGCCGCGGGGGACGACGAACACGGCGCCCGCCGGGAGAACGACCTCGCGTTCTCCCGCCTCCTGGTCGGGCCCGGGCGTGCCGGGACCGCGCAGGGCAATCCGCAGCTCCCCGTCGATCACCAGGAAGAACTCGTCGGTCTCGTCATGCGCGTGCCAGATGTGTTCGCCGGCGACCTTGGCCACCCGGACGTCGTAGTCGTTGACCCTTGGCACGATGCGAGGGCTCCACAGCTGCTCGAAAGTCGCGAGCGCCGCCGTGAGCTTCACCGGACGATTCGGTTCGATCCGCACGGATCCCGTCATCGCGCCCATGGGCCGCAGCGTCATCGACCCCGCGCCGTGACGCCGACGCCGACGCCGCGGCGGGCGGCCGCACGCCAGGACCGTGATGGCGAACCGGTCGGCGTCCCGCGGACGACACCGGCCACAGATTGACAGCCTTACTGCCACTATCGCAGTCTTACTGACATGACGTCAGCATCACTGTCAGAGGCCCGGGCGGCACTGGTACGAGACCGGGTTCTCGACGCTGTTGCCGCGCTCCTGGCCGAAGGCGAGGACCTCACGTTCGCGAGGGTCGCCAAGGCCGCGGCCGTGCCCGAGCGCACCGTCTACCGGCATTTCCCCACCCGGCAGGCTCTGCTGACCGAGGTCTTCGCCTGGGCGAACCGCCGGGTCGCCTTCGACGGCCCCGTGCCGGCTGACGGCCGGGAGGCCGCCGCGCTGGTTCGGCGCGTCTTCACCGGGTTCGACGGCATCGCCCCCGTCGTCCGCGAGCTGCTGATGGCCCCGGAAGGGCTGCCCGCCCGGCTGTCCGACAACGACCGAAGGCAGGCCACCGCCCGTGCGGTCGTCGACCGGGAGGCCCCGGGCCTGGACGAGGTGGGCGCCCGCCGGGTGGCGGCGGTCGTCCAGGTGCTCACGTCCGCGGCGACCTGGCAGACGCTGCGTGACTACTGGGAGATGGACGGCGCCGAGGCCGGCGAGGCGGCCGCCCTGGCGCTGGAGCTGCTCCTGACCGGCGCCCGGGTCAAGGCGGCCGGAGACTGACCCCCCGACCGCGATGTCCAGGCCGCCGGGCCGCCGTCGCCCACGCGCCTTCTCAGGTATTCCGACGCGGCTCGTATCAGGTCCCGGCAGGCGTAGGACCCGACACGAAACCAGTCTCCGATCGCCCCATCGCCGCCCAGTTCTCGGATCCCGTTCCTCAGGAGGCAGTCATGTCACTTCTCCAAGGTGTCAACCACGTCGCCGTCATGACCGGTGACCTGGACCGCTTCGTCGACTTCTACGCGCAGGTCTTCGACCTGCCCGTCGTGTTCACCGAGACCAACCCGGCGTTCCGGCACGCCATCCTGCGCACCGGTACCCATTCGTGGCTGCATCCCGTCGAGGTTTCCGGCAACCAGCACGGGGCGGCGGTCCCGGCCATGTTCGACCGTGGACATCTGGACCATCTCGCGCTCACCGCCGCCTCGCCGGCGGCGTTCCAGGCCGCCCGCGAACGTCTCGTCGCCCGCGGCATGAGCGACGGCACGGTCGAGGACCTCGGCGCGTTCCACAGCTTCTGGTTCCGCGACCCCGACGACATGCACGGCGAGGTCACCCTCATCACCGACCCGCAGCTGCGGGGCATCCACGAGCCTCGGCCGCTGCCGACCGACTAGCCCGGCCGGCGGTACCCGGGCCCGTCAGCAGCGCCGCCGGAGTGGAGTCATCCCCGCCGCAGGGTGACGGTCACCGTCTCTCCCGGACGAAGTGTGACCCGGGCATGCGCCGCGTCGCTGCCCGCCGGCCCGACCATCTCGATCCGGATGGCCCTGGGGCTGGTCGGCTCGGGGCCGCTGCCCCCGTAAAACGCCGGGTCGGCCAGCAGGGCGCAGCCCGCCGGGTCGGCGCCCACCGGCAGCAGGGCGTCGAGCACCAGGCCGTAGGTGTCCTGCGGGTAGACCGGATCGGAGTCGTCGAGCCAGGTCGCCTCGGTGCCGCGGTAGCGGACGGGGCAGGTCCCCGACTCCTCCGTGGCAGTGAACCACTCCTGCCCCCCGCGGGCCCCGTCGTCGAGGATCCGCAGGCCGAAGTCCGGGCGGGGCTCGTCACCGGTAGCGCGCCACTTGCCCACCCAGGGCCACCGTGACGCCCGCGCCGAGGTCTGCGGGCCCCCAGCGGTCTGCGGGCCCCCAGTGGTCAGCGCGACCGCACCGGGCCCGCCGCTGTCCTCGGCCGCGCCGAGGTCCCCTTCAGGCAGCTCCGAGACGGAGCCCAGCGCGGTGAACACCATCAGGGCGGCGCCGAGCAGGCAGACCAGCGCCGTGCCGGCCCGCGCGACCCAGCGCCAGGCGGTCGACCGCGAGCCGGAGCGGCCTCGCCGCCGGGCGCTCGGCGTCTCCCGCGGCGGCGGGCCCGCAGCCGCGGGCTGGGCGGCCGCCGGCCTGGCCGACGTCCGCGACGTCCCGGGCGGGTCCGTCGCCCCGGAGTTCCCCACCGTCCCGGTGGCGCCGCCGGAGATGGCGCCACCGCCGACGACGACGGTGCCGGCCGCGGCCGGCACGCCCGGCCGGGTGGGCGGCGCCGAAACCACCGACGTGCCCGGTGCCCGGGCCACCCACGGCACGGTGGGCAGCGCGGACGGTGGCGTCGCGGCCGGCACGCCGATGACGTGGCGGCCGGTCTGCTCGTCCAGGACACACCACGGGCAGTACGGCAGGCCCGACCGGAAGTGGTGCGTCGGCACGCGGGGGCAGCCGCGCAGGCTGGCAGTGAGCGCGGTGAGCGCCGCGTGCCACTGGGCGGCGGTGGGCCTGGGGTGCTGAAGGCCCGCGCCGGGCCCGAAGGACTGCCCGAACATCGCCCGCGGCCCGGGCGGCAGGATGTCCGCCGGCGGCAGGTCGAGTGGGGGGCCGAAGTCGCGGTGCCCGCCGAGGCCGTAGAGGCCCTTGCGGGCGAGTTCCACTCTGCCGGGCGCTTCGCCCGTGCCACGCCACCGGCCTGTGTAGGGACGATGACCGCCCATGAGCAGCGCGAACAGGTGGACCGCGAGCGCGTAGTCGTCCGCGGCGGGGGTCCTGGGCCGGCCGCGCTGGGCCAGCATCTCCACCGGGGTGAACTCGGGCCCGCCGACCGGGGACAGGTGGACGGTGGACCCCGCGGTCACCTGCATCGAGTCGCAGTCGACGAAGGTGACGTCTCCCGTGGGCGCCACCTGCACGGCGTCGTCGTGGAAGTCGCCGACGACGTAGTCGTGCTCGTGCAGCCTCGCCGTCGCCGCGGCCAGGCTCGCCGCCGCCTCGAGCCGCACTCCCCAGTCGTCGAACCAGTCGGGTCGGGCCGCTCGGTTCGGGCCGAGCAGGGTCCGTACCGTGACCCCGTCGACGGGGGCCGTGCTGGTGAATCCGGCGAGCGTGCCGTCGCCGTCGACGACGAGCTCACGCGGCCAGGCGTAGGCGTCCTCGCCGCCGGCCGGCGGGTGTTCGACCATCCAGAGCAGCTTGGCCCGCAGGTCGGTGCCCGCGCGCAGCAGGTGGGCCGGAACGAACAGTTTGACCGAGGCGCCAGGTAGGCCGTCGCGCTGGTAGAGGCGGCCGTTGCGTGCCGGGCCGAGCGGGCGGCCGACATGAATGCGCGCCCCATCGAGGCCGAACAGATCGACCAGATCTACCGAGTCCTGCCCGTCGCCCATCGAATCCTCTCAAGCGCGCCAATTCAGGATCCCACAGACCGGTCCGAGCGGGGTGCGCATGGGAGAAACCGGCGTGTTCCCGGAGGCGCGCACCGACGGGTCCGCCGGCGCGCCCTCGCGCGCCCAGCGACCATCGAGCACAGAAACGATCTTCTGGCGCGGCCCGGTGGCCGGCACCCCTGGACCCGCCCCCCAGATCCGTCCCTCGATCGCCGTCAGCCCGTATGTACGTCAGCCTTCGGCACCAGCGCTCGCCGACGGGATACGGCGGACGACGTCGCGAGCGGCCCGTCGCGGGCCGGCCTCCACCATGCCCCGCACGATAAAGGAAGGCTTCGGGACGCCGGTGGACGGGGTGCCCATAACTCTCCATTCCTCGGACGCCCGGCCCTCCAAGGATCCAGTGGCCCACATCACCTCAACCAGCTCGGCGGGATTGGCAATATCATGTCAGCCACGGGCGGAATGTCCGTTGATGCGAGCCATGCGTCGGTATTGCGTGGCCGGCAATTGTTTCCACAAACCGGGTGACCCAGCTTGGCCACATCCTGGGAATTTCCATGGCCAAGGGCCGTGCGTTGCTGCCAGGCTCGTTGCTGCCAGGCTCGAGGACGACCGGGCGAAGGCCTCGTATGCCCCGCCGAGCCGCGCCGAGTGGCGCGGCTCGGCGCCGCCTGCCCGTCCCGTGCCGGTCCCCACAGATCCGGCTGGACAGGCGCGAAGGCGGCAGCAGTCGCCTCCCGGCGACGCACGGCCGCGTTGACGTCCGCAACAGCGACGCAACGCCGTACCCGGTGGCGACGTCTGACCAGACGGCCCCGACGTAGTGGTTCCGTCGCGAGGACGGCCGCCTGGCCGGCCTCACGCGGATCCATCACGATCAGACATCGGTTCCGCCAATGTTCAGCATGAACAGCGATGAGTGGCGGGCCTGGAAAAGAACCGGGACGGGACGTGGAACCTCGCAGGCTGGAGCACTTCCTGGCTGTCGCCGAGGAGGGCGGGTTCACCAGGGCCGCCACCCGGCTGCACATGGTGCAGTCCGGCGTGTCGGCGTCGATCCGGTCGCTGGAGCGGGACCTGGGCGTCGAGCTGTTCGAGCGGACGACCCAGCACGTCGAGCTGACCGAGGCCGGCCGGGCGCTCGTCCCCCAGGCCCGCCGGGTGCTCGGCGCGGTCCGCCAAGCCAGGCAGGTGGTCACCGAGGTGCGCGACGGCGAACGCGGCACGCTCTCCCTCGGGATCCTGCGCAGTCTCACGCCGCGCGCGGTGCTCACGGCGCTGGCCGGACTGCGCGCCGAGCACCCGAACGTCAAAGTCCGGCTCACCGCCCCCGGGCCGCTGGGTTCCAGATCCCACGCGGATCGGCTCCGCGACGGCGACCTCGACCTGGCGGTCCTGACGACCGCCGGCCCCGTCGGAGGTCTGCGGCTGCACGCGCTGCACAGCGAGACGGTCGCGCTGGCCTGCGCCGCCAGCCACCCGCTGGCCGCCTCCGGGCGCGCGACGGTCACCCTCGAGGAGACCGCCGGCCTCGACCTCGTCGAGTTTCCTCCGGGCTGGGGCGTGCGCACCGCCGTCGACCGGGCGTTCGCCGCGGCCGGGCTCGCGGAACGGACGGCCCTGGTCGAGCTGACCGACATGACGACGGTCGTCGATCTTGTCCGTCATGGGATCGGCTGTGCGTTCGTCCCGCTCTCGCTGGCCGCGCACCACTCCGAGGTCCGCTTCCTGACGATCGAGCGCCAGCCGCCCCGCTACCAGGTCGCGCTCGCCACCCGTCCGGACGGCCCGCCGTCCGTCACCGCGGCCCGTTTCCTCGACCGCTGTCTACGTACGACCCGCGCGGCCTGAGCTGCCCATCGGCGCCTTCGCCGCGGGACCGGCGAGCGACCCAGGAGTATGGGGAGCCGTCACCGGCATCCCCATACCACCTGCCCCCGTGGCCCCCCGATCCCCCGCACCACCCATGATTCCAGGCAGAACGGGGTGGGCGAAGAGCCCGCCGTTTCCTGTCCGAGTGCTGTCCAACCCGCTGTCCAGTGCCCGCTGTGTGCCCCGTAGTGGACATCTCGCGGCCGTCCGTAGAACGCGGCGAGCGCATGCGGGTCGGGACAGTCCAGGACCACCGTCTGCAGCTTTCCGATCATGGTCCTCCCGTCGGCTGGCGGGTCGGTTGCCGGCCCAGGTGCGCGGATCTGAGGCGAACGGTGTGTCGGGAGGTGGCCCGGTTGGCGGCGAGCAGCTCGCCGACCCGCTCGGTCAGCGCCGCC
>Ga0163163_10005955_pt1 | contig 10609 bp, 7 predicted proteins | sample S65metaG_FD_119766 | JGI IMG/M metagenome (GOLD analysis project Ga0163163, IMG submission 119766) | Switchgrass rhizosphere microbial communities from Kellogg Biological Station, Michigan, USA - S6-5 metaG | ecosystem: Host-associated > Plants > Roots > Rhizosphere > Soil | place: USA: Michigan... | reverse complement strand
CCTTAAGTTCTAGCAACTATCAATTTAATGAAACATCGCTTGGCGGTATTGGTAACCTAAAGTCGCAGTCTACTAACTTCCAAGCTACTTCTTCGGGGGGCATCCTTGGTATTAACAGTGCAGACAGTGCCACTATGCGTTTTGACAACGGACACGAAACAACCAATGACCCGGGGCTGGCATTTGCCGTAATTGGCAGCGGAGTAAATTTTGGAGATTTCTCGGCTACTGCAGCTTCAACTACAACTTCAACATTTGAGGTTGCAAACTACACCAGCTGGGGCTACATAGTACAAATAGTAGGCACGCCACCGACAAATGGAGCTCATGTCATTACTGCCATGACAACCGCTGCGCCATCGGCCGTAGGGACAGAGCAATTTGGCATAAACCTGGTTGCCAACACTTCTCCTACATCAGTTGGGTCTAACCCAGATCAGGGGCAGTTTGGTTTTGGTACCGCATACACTAACTACAATACTTCCAATAATTATCGGTTTGTTAGCGGAGATATAATCGCTTCCGCACCCAAGACATCTGGTACGACGCTCTACACAATTACTTATTTAGTAAACGTAAGCAGCTTAACGCACGGAGGGCAGTATGCCAGTAATCAAACAATCATCTGTACTGCGACATTTTAATGTTAGTTTTCCACAGGCTACCGAGTTTTTGCTTCAGAATCGTTGACATATTTCCAATATGTCTGATAAACTCCTTTGGTAAAGCATAAGCCAGACAAAGATTTGGCTTTCAAAATAAAGATGCAAAAAATAATAAAAAAATCTAGCAGACAGTTTTCGACGATTTTATTAGTCGCGATTTTACTGTTTAGTATCAGCCTAACTCTATTAGGTAATAAATCTGCCTTCGCTAACCAGATCACAGTTCGTAGTCTAACTCTTCAGGCAGGAGCAGACGGTGGTTCAAAGCGCAGTGGTCATGTTAATCACTTCTTCTCGTTTACTGTACCCAACGTCGGTAACGGAAACATTGGATCGATTGAATTTAAGTATTGTACTCTTGCGGCCGGAACGTGTACTACACCGGCAGGACTTATAACCGACAACTCTGGTACTAACGGTTCTGTTACCATGGGAACTCAATCTGGTGCTACGGGCTTTACTCTTGTCAACGCAACTAACGGCGCCCCGTATATAACCCGAACAGCCGCCAGTATTACTGCCGGTACTGCGCTAACTTACCAATTGCTCAATGTAACTAACCCCGATGCCACTGATTGTCCGCTAAACAACCCTAACCCAGGTGTTTCGGCGCCAAGCTGTACTTTCTTTGTCCGTATCTCTACATTTACGGCCACCAGCCCGGGCGGTAGTGCAATAGATACAGGTACTGTTAACGCGAGCGTCAATGAGCAAATCCTTCTAACTGGAACTATGCCCGAATCACTAGTCTTTTGTACTGGAGCTACAGTAGGCACAACCTCAGGTGTGCCAGACTGCGCAACCGCTACTGCCGGAGCAGTGAGTTTTAACCAATTGTTCTCTCCAACCGATACGGCAACAGCTACTTCACAGATGGCAGCGTCCACCAATGCGGGCTCTGGCTATATAATAACGGTGAATGGGCCTACGCTGACCTCCGGTTCCAATACAATTACGCAGATGAGTTCATCGACTACAGGGGTGCGTGGTACTAGTCAATTCGGCCTTAATCTAAAGCTAAACACTACTGCTACCTCAACGCCTGCCGTTGGGATAGAAGTTGCGCCCGCTGCTAACGGTACTAACTACCGCGGTCAAGCTATTACTGGCTATAATACTGTCGATAATTTCAAGTTTACTACCCTTGATACCGTAGCAAACAGTGCAAACGGTGGTGCAGGCGGTACCGACGCCCAGATCTTCACTGTAGCTTACATTGTTAACGTCCCTGGTAGTCAGCCTGCCGGTACTTATACTTCGACTTTGACTTACATCTGTACTCCTACATTCTAGTCACGGATTCCACATCAGCAAACCAACCCCACCGAACAGGTTCGGCGGGGACCCCGGATAAAATGTATTTTTATCTAATGTTGTGGTTGACAGGGTTACAGCTCATTCCATTCGTGAAAAAGATCTGGCAAAGCCAGACTTTTTCCGTTTCAAGCACTTATATCAGAAGATCACTTTCTGTCTTGAGTAGCAACTAAACCAAAAAGGTCCGGCTCTTTACCCCAAGAAAAGATTTCTTGGGGACCCCGTTTGCCGGGCTTTTTGGCAGAGCGAAAGAGACTGTAACCGTTCTCAAAGACGACAGAACTAAACAAGCGTTACCCTGGGGCCCCCACAAAGCCTGCTTTGTGGGGAAAGCCGCTCATGCTAATATTTTCATATGCATGCGAGGAGGCAGGCCTTTGCCTGGTTTGGGGTAATTACGTTCACGGCATTAGTAGTCGTGACTTCTATGCTGCCATCAAAGGTTGCTTCAGCCCTTCAAATCACTAGCCGCAGTTTGATCTTGCAAGCTGGCCCGAGCGATGGTGGTTCAAAGCCGAGCGGGGTAGTAAACCATTACTTTACTTTAACTGTGCCTAGCACCGCGAGTGTGGGTTCAATTCAGTTTAAGTATTGCACAGTTGCTTCCGGACTAACTTGTACTACTCCTACCGGCCTCACTACGACTTCAGCGACTTTATTCGCACAGACAGGTGCAACCGGATTTACGATTGTTAGTACCACCAACGGCGCCCCTTATATTACTCGTACAGCGGCCAGCATAACCGGCGGCACCGCCTTAACTTATCAACTAAATACTATTACCAACCCTGACGCCACCGACTGTCCGGCTAACTCCTCAAATCCAAGCTGTACTTTTTTTGTCCGTATTTCTACTTTTGCGGCTACTACTCCGACTGGTAGTGCAATAGATACGGGAACAGTTGCGGCCAGTGTTAACGGCCAGATTACATTAACTGGCATTATGCCCGAATCACTAGTCTTTTGTACTGGAGCGACGGTTAGTACGACTGCCAGCATACCGGACTGTAGTACTGCTACAGCTGGTTCGGTTACTTTTAACCAACTGTTCTCGCCAACCGATACGGCGACGGCTAAATCGCAAATGGCGGCTTCCACCAACGCCGGCTCTGGTTACGTGATTAGTGTCAACGGTCCAACGCTGACATCTGGTTCAAGTACTATCACGGCAATGTCAACGGCCGCCGTTGGTGCTCGAGGGGTTAGTCAATTTGGTTTGAACTTAAAACTGAACACTACATCAACTTCCACCCCGGCCATAGGTTTAGAAGTCGCTCCGACCCCCAACGGGACTAACTACAAGGGGCAGGCAGTGACCGGTTATAACGTGGTTGATAATTTTAAATTTGTCGACGGTGATACCGTTGCCGATAGCGCCAACGGTGGCGCCGGCGGTACAGACTCCCAAATTTTCACCGCTAGCTACATCGTGAATGTCCCTGGTAGTCAGCCAGCTGGTACATATACAACGACCCTGACTTACATTTGTACGCCAACTTTTTAGAAATTTAGTTTTTTTATAACTTTCTTACCCCCTTTAGGGCTTGTGGATAGTCTGTTTTACAGGTGTAAAATGCTTAAGATTCTTTTGACGGAAACTTAACGCTCATGGTAGTATTTACTTCATGGGGATGACTAGGAGGGCGAGAGCCTGGTTTGGGGTAATTCTAATTGGACTTTTTAGTTTAGTTATAACAATTATCCCTGTTGGGACGGCTTCTGCCGCACAATTAACTGTGCGTACATTAACTTTGCAGCCTGGTACTGACCCTGGATCAAAACCCGGAGGTGTAGTTAATCACCAGTTTACTTTTACGACACCTGCTGGTTCGCCAAGTATTGGCTCGATAGAATTTTTATATTGCACAACGGCTAGCGGTACTTGTTTTACACCAACCGGGCTTTCGACTACTGGCGCAACCATGGGTACACAGTCTGGTACCAGTGGTACAGGCTTTACATTGGTGGCGACCACAAATGGTGACCCATATATAACTCGGTCTGCCTCCACCTTAAACGGCTCTACAGCCTATACTTATCAGTTACTGGGCGTTACTAACCCAACCGGCACTCAGCAGACGTTTTATGTTCGAATCACCACCTATACATCGACTACAGCTACCACCGGCGCTACTGACACTGGCGTCGTAGCCGCCGCCACTGCTACTCAGATCACACTTACCGGTACTATGCCTGAGTCATTGATTTTCTGTACAGGGGCAACCATTGGTGTGACTGGTTCTGGTATCCCAGACTGCTCAACGGCCACAAGTGGTGCCGTCAGCTTTAACCAACTATTCTCGCCATCTGCTGCGGCAACGGCAACTTCTCAGATAGCGGCCTCTACTAATGGGTTAGGAGGGTATGTGATTACAGTTAATGGGGTTACTTTAACTTCAGGCTCAAACACAATTGCCGCACTTACTTCAGCAACTCCAGCTGCTATTGGCTTTGCACAGTTCGGTTTGAACCTTGTTGCAAATACTACAGCTGCCTCCACACCAGCGGTAGGTATAGCTGTAACGCCGGCTGCGAACGGTACAACATTGAAAGGTAGGGCTGCTACGGGTTACAATACGGCCGATACCTTTAAGTTTGTGACTGGCGACACAGTTGCCGATAGTGGAACCAGCGGTTTGGGGCCAACCAACGAGCAAATTTACACGGTATCGTACATTGTTAACGTGGCTGGTGGGCAGCCTGCGGGCACCTACACATCTACATTAACTTATATCTGTACGCCTACTTTCTAAATATGCATAAGATACTTCGACCAACACTCATATTAATTTCGCTACTAGTTTACATAGTGAACTTTAGTGCGCCTATTGCTCTAGCCGCTCCAAATTCAACAACTCCAAATGGCACCGCTAGTAATGGCCAAGCTCTAGAGATAGCTCCGCCTGTTGTTTATTTATCAGCCGACCCTGGTCAATCTGTTAAAACGCAGATTTTTATTCGTGATATTTCAAACGGTAATCTTATCGTCACCGGTCAGGTAAATGATTTTGTAGCTGGTGGTACCGATGGCACACCAAAGATTTTGTTGGATGATAAGCAAGGTTCCAGCGCCTACTCTTTAAAACCGTGGATCACATCCTTGCCAAGCCTTTTGTTGATACCTCACGAAATCAAGACTATGACAGTTACGATCAATGTTCCTAAAGACGCCTCTCCTGGTGGCCACTACGGTGTAGTTCGCTTTACTTCAACTCCGCCTTCACTGGACGGAAGCGCCAGCGGAGTGTCACTTGCAGCAAGCATAGGCGTATTACTACTAGTAACCGTCAGCGGTAATATTAAGCAGGGACTTGAAGTCCAGCAGTTTAGTGCGGCCAAAAATAACAAGACCGGTTCGTTCTTTGAATCAGGTCCTGTTCAGTTTATTGAAAAGTTTAAAAATACCGGTAATGTTCATCTTCAGCCAACTGGCCAAATTAGTGTTACTGATATGTTTGGTAAAAAACTAGCTGGGGTAAATGTTAACTTACCTCCAGCCAACGTCCTGCCTGATAGCACAAGGCAATTTACCCAGGCACTAGATAAAGAGATCATAGGTGACAAAAAGTTATTTGGACGTTATACGGCTAAGTTAGTGGTTACATATGGTACAGATAAGAAAACCGCGACTAGCACGCTAAGCTTCTGGGTCATCCCCTATAAGCTTATCCTACTGGTTATAATTCTACTGGTTGCCATATTCTTCGGCTTGCGCTTCTTTATCCGTCGTTACAACCGTCGCATATTGGCTCAGGCACAGAAGCGACAACAGAAATAACCATACCATACCCCGTACCCCAAAGAACAGGTTCTTTGGGGACCCCAGGATAAACCATATCTTTGATTTCAGTCTTTTCTGGCAGGGTTACAGCACATTCCATTTGTTAAAAAGTTCGGCAAAGCCGAAGCTTTTTACGGCTTAGGGTATAGTTTTCTTTATACTTTGCAGCGAAATCAAAAAGATCAGGCTCTGCCTGTCTTTTTGCCGAAACGATAGTGACTGTAACTGAGAGGTAAACGTTAGATTTATAAGACTATCAACTGGGGCCCCCACGAAGCCTGCTTCGTGGGGCGTAGTGTATAATAAAGCTTATGTATGGGCAGTTGAAGATAAGTGAACACGAGCATAGTGGCCGTCTAAGGCCGCATGAGCATACGTCGTACATTCCACTAATTGTGGTTATTTTGTTAGTTGGAGTAATTTTGATTTTAATGTCGCTTAGAGCCTTTGTTGCTTCGGCTTCGCCGGGGCCGCAGGCAGGCTCTATAGGTTTAACCGGTGCAGTACCGGCCGTGCCGCCAAAAGTTGCTGCTACTATCCAGGTGCCAAGTAATCAGCAACACTTCAGCACTTCTCCTATAACTGTTTCAGGTACTTGTCCGGCTCAAACTTTGGTAGAGGTATATAAGAATAATATCTTTGCTGGCTCAACGCCTTGCGATGATAACGGTAAGTACTCGGTGCAGGTGGACTTACTATACGGAAAGAACGACCTGACTGCACAAGTATATGATGTACTCAACCAGGCTGGTCCTGTATCAAATACTGTTACAGTCTTCTACGATGTGACCCCGCCGGTAAGCCCTGGACTAACATTTCTAAATTTTGGGGCATCACAGCTGCTGCTAAATACCGACGCTATCTATAGAGGCACGTTTCCGGGGCAAATGTTGAACGTTCCGCTTAGTATAATAGGTGGGGCAGCACCCTTCGCAGTCAATGTTCAGTGGGGCGATTTAAACAATAAAGTCATTCCCAGGAGCGATAATACGGTCTTCAATGCTGCACACATTTATCAAAAAGCAGGAACGTATAAATTAACGTTCCAAGCCAGCGATAGCCAAAACCAGGTCGCTTTCTTATCTGTTGCAGTCATAGTAAACGGTCAGCCGGCGATAGTTTCAAGCACGAATCAGGACACCCAAAAGAAGACTTTGAACAAATTATTAGTTCTATGGCCACTGTATGCAATCGTAATTACACTCGTTTTGAGTTTTTGGTTTGGTGAACGTCACGAAAAGAAAATTATGCAAAAAATTTACGCAGTTCAACAAAATCCGTCACTCGGCGCGACCACGCATTTGTCAGTATAAAAACCTCTTGCATTACCTTAGAAAATGCTTATAGTTATATAGGTAGAGATGTGCGAAAAAACAAAATAAAAATTGTATTTCTCTAAGTATAAACAAACAATAAAACAGATATAAAAATGCATTTCAGCCGCGCAAAAACTAGGCGTAAGCTTATTCTTTTTGGCACCTTTGTGGGTGTCTTTTTTGCGTTAAATGTGTTCAGCAATTTGCCAATTTTCGCGGCTACAGGCATTAATCAGACTGTTAACTTCCAGGGGCGGCTACTTAACTCAACAGGGGCGACGGCACCGGACGGCTTTTATAACTTACAGTTTAAGATCTATCAAGATGGCGATGGCCAGACCGCAGGTGATACAACAGGTTCTCCGGCTGGCTCTCTCAAGTGGACAGAGAACTATTTAAATCAGGCTGGCAATGGAGTTAAGGTGTTTAACGGCTTTCTGTCAGTCAATTTGGGCTCAATTAATGCTTTTGGTAGCAGTATTGACTGGAATCAAGGCACTTTATGGCTTTCAATGAACGTTGGCAACACCAATGCCTCATGTACGCCGTTTAGCAGCTGTAGTCCTGACGGCGAAATGGTGCCAATGCAGCCACTGACAACCGCTGTCTATGCTTTAAACGCTAACGAACTAGGTGGATTAACCGCTTCATCGTTTGGTCAACTAGATGCCAATCAAAGTTGGACTGGCTATAACATATTTAAGCCAGCCGTAGACTCAACCACGGCCTTTCAGCTACAAAACCAGTCAGCTGGCACGAGTTACATTACTGGCGACTCCACCAATAATCAGTTGGTTTTAGGCGCAGCCTCGAGTTTATCGGGCAAATTGGCCTTTGCGACCGCTGGTGGCGGCACAATAACGGTCGTTCCGACAAGTACGGCCTCTAATTTTACGATTACGCTACCGGCTGAAACGGGTACGGTTTGTACAACTGCTGCGACTGGCGCTTGTAGCGTTGCTGGCAGCGGTTATGTACAGCTAGCGCCAGCTTCGGTTCAAGCCGACAGTACCAGCAATAACAGTATTTTTGTTAATAAAACCAGCGGTACTGGCAATATCTTGGAATTACAAAAAAGCGGCTCGGACGTATTTACGGTTGGGAACACCGGCAATATTACTGCAACCGGCACATTTAACACCGATACCATCACTTCAACTGCGCTTACACTATCGGGCTCTAATCCTGTCATTAGCGCTAGTACGACCAATACCGGGCTTACTCTACAAACCAACGGTACCGGGACCTTACTACTAAACACAACCGGTGCCGGAACAGTTAATGTAGGCACCGCCAACAGTACCATCATTGGTATTGGGAACTCAGGAGCGACTACAACTATAACTGGAACAACTAACGTTAACACTACAGGTTCAACCAATACATCTATAAACACTGGTTCTAACTCTGGTACGGTTACCATTGGTAATAGCAGCGCTGGCGCAATTGCGTTGCAAAGCGCTTCAACAATTGGCCTTACAGCCACAACTACTATTACCGGGCTTGGATCAGGTTCGGCAACAGCCTTGACTGTTAATAATAGCACTAGTACGGGTAGTATTTTTGCCGCCCAAGACAATGGTACCGCTGTATTTACGATTGCTGATGGTGGCGGCGTACTGGCCAAAAACAGCACCAACTCATTAACCGGTTTCCAGATTCAGCCATCTGGGGCAACTACGCCAATATTTAATGTTGATACTACAAACAATCGCGTAGGTATTGGTTCGGCAGCCCCTGGTGGCCTATTAACTTTGGGTGGGGCGACTAGCAACACGGCTTTACTAGGGGCTGCATCTGGCAATACCTCCAATGCATTACTTAACTTTGCTTCCTCGGCCGATAATATCGTTCGTTTTGGCTTTAGACTGGATAATAGTGGTAATTTACAACTGGACTATAGGAACTCAGGTACAGGCAACCCGGGAACTGCCTTTACGGTTGAGCGTGCCGCTGGCAATGTTGGCATCCAAACTTCTGGAACCCCTGGTGCAGCATTGTCTGTCGGTGGTACTACTGGAAACTTCCAGGTTACTTCGGCCGGAGCCGTTACCGCCGTTGGTGTAAATGCTGGCGCCGGCTTGCTCTAAGGCTCTTTAGGTTTAACTATCACCGGCGCGGCCGCTAGTATTAATGATTCCTCGAACTTTAACACGACTATTAATACTGGTAGTTCAACTGGGACAACTACTATTGGTAATGGAACAAGTACAGCCGGTACGATATTGATTCAAGGTGGAGTAAGCTCAACCTTTGGCGCAACCAATGCCACGGGTACCACCAAGCTTGGTTTTGCAGCGCCTTCAACTGCTGGAACGGTTATTTATCAATTACCAGCCGGAGGCACGGGCGGCAATACCTATGCAATATGTACTACACTCAGCACTTGTAGTGGATATGCTAACACCGCTTTATCAAATCTAGCTTCAGTCGCCATCAATACATCATTGCTACCAGCTTCAGACAACGCTATAGACGTTGGATCAACCAGCCTAAGATTCGCCAGCGGCTACTTTGGTACAGGCTTGCAATCACCATTGGTTTATACCCCTGATGTTTCAACAGCATCAACTGCTTCAACCGCTCTAGCTATTCATACTGGTGCAGCTTCCGGTAGTGGTGGTACTTCTGGATCTGGTGCTCTTACAATTAATACAGGCAATTCTACTAACGGTGTTTCTGGTGCAATTACAATTGATACTGGTACCGCCGGCGGTGGTAATCCGGGCGCTATTAATCTTGGCAATACAAACTCAACCGCTTTAACATTAGGTAATACGGGCGCCAACACAACCAACTTAATTCAGGGTGGAAGTGGCGCAAGCGCAATTCAGCTTAACCAAGGAGTTGGCGGCACAATCACCATAGGTACTACAGGGTCTGGCTCGACTGTAAATGTTCAGTGTGGGTCGAGCACTACTTGTGGTTTTGCTAATAACTCAAATGTCCATACCACCATTCTTGGTTCAAGTAATTCTACCTCAGCCACAACCGTACAAGCAGGCTCTGGTGGGCTGACGCTAACAGGTAATATCTCTGCAAGCGGTACATATAATGGCAATACATTTAGTTCTACGGCTTTGACATTTAGCGGGGTCTCTCCTGTTATCAGTGCCAGCACATCAAACACCGATTTAACTGTTCGGGCCAATGGAACGGGGATTTTAACCCTCAACACGAGTGGCGCTGGCACAGTTAACCTAGGAACTCTTAACACTACAACAATCGGTATAGGCAACAGCGGTTCGACTAATAGCGTCTTAGGCGCCACCACCTTAACTGGAACGATCAAGGTTAATGATACCGGCACTTCGGCAACTACCATTGGTCAAGGGACTGGCACAGCCGGCACAATCTTGATCCAAGGTGGGGCTAGTTCGAGCTTTAGCGTCACAAACACTACTGGCACTAGCGTACTTAGTTTTGTGGCGCCTTCTACCGCTGGAACGGTCACATACCAGCTACCAGCTGGCGGTACCGGCGGCAACACCTACGGAATTTGTACTACGTTAACCGTTTGTACTGGCTAT
>Ga0163163_10005954_pt1 | contig 10610 bp, 4 predicted proteins | sample S65metaG_FD_119766 | JGI IMG/M metagenome (GOLD analysis project Ga0163163, IMG submission 119766) | Switchgrass rhizosphere microbial communities from Kellogg Biological Station, Michigan, USA - S6-5 metaG | ecosystem: Host-associated > Plants > Roots > Rhizosphere > Soil | place: USA: Michigan... | reverse complement strand
TTTGCCACCGCTTCGGCCAGCGTCATCATCAGCCGGTTGTACTGGCCGGCGGCCTTCAGATCCACCGGCTGGTTCAGGTCGTCCGACGGCGCGTGGTAACGGTTGGTCAACCACGTCTTGGCGATCTGCTCTTCCTTCGAACCCGGCTTGGCCCCGAACGCCATCATCAGCGACGGCACGCCCTTTCGAATGAAGCTGTACTGGTCGCTGCGGATGAAGACATTGCGCTGCGGTTGTGGATCGTCCTGCACCTCCACATCCAGCGACTTCGACACGCGCCGCGCCAGGTCCCCCAAATCCGACTCGCCCAGCCCCCACACCGTCAGCAGGTGCAGCGGGTATAGCGGTAGGAACATGTCCATGTTGATGTCCGCCACCAGCGAACTGAGGGCAACGGTGGGATGCGCCGCGAAATAGCGTGAGCCCAGCAGTCCCTTCTCTTCGCCCGTCACCGCCACAAACAGCAGCGACCGCTTAGTCTGCGTCTTGTTTTCATTGAGCGCGGCCGCGATGTCCAGCAGTGACGCCACGCCGCTGGCGTCATCCATCGCGCCGTTGTAAATGCGGTCGCCGTTGATCGGTTCCCCGACGCCAACGTGGTCCAGGTGCGCCGAAAGCACCACATACTCGTTCTTCAACGAGGCATCGCTGCCTGGCCGGACTCCCACCACGTTTTGCGATTCCAGCTCGTGCCGCTCCACCTTCACTTTGGCGCGCAGTGTGGGCCGGAGAGGAAAGCGCGGCAGAGGCTTACCGGCATCGACCAGCGTCAGCAGTTCCTTGAGATCGTGACCGGATCCGGCGAACCATCGATCGGCATGTTCCGGATTCATGGTGACGCCGATCTTCAAACCCGCGTCGTCGGAAAGTGCCGGGTCGGCAAGGCTCATCGCCTCCTGGAAACGCGCCGTGGCCATCCGGCTCCACGGAATGTCAGCCGTGCGCGGATTCTGGATGGTCACCACGCCGGCAACGCCCGCCTGCTTCAGGAAACGCGCCCGCTCACTGACGAATTGGTAATGCGATTTCAAAGGCGGCGCAATGTCGGACGGGCCCCCCGCGACCGTAACAATGATCTTGCCGCGCAAATCCAGTCCGGCGAGATCGTCGAACTTGGCCTCGGGCACTACCAGCCCATAGCCTGCGAACACCAGCGGCGCTTCCACCGATTCGGCCGGATCCACGCGGACACCGATGATCGCGTCTTCGCCCAGCGCCAGGCGTTCCGCTTTGCCGGCACGGATCAACTCCAGGCTGGACCCGCTCTCCACGAGTTTGCGGCTCGTAAACTTCACCGGCTGGATGAAGCCCTGTTCGCCCGCAGGTTTCATGTTCAGCCTGGCGAATTCGGCGGCCACATACTCTGCGGCTTTGAGGTGCTCCGGACTGCCGGTGTTGCGCCCCTTCATATCGTCGTTGGCAAGCGCCTCCACATACGACCACCAGCGTTTGCCATCGGGTATGACTGCGGCATATAGTGCGGTGGCGGTCATGACCGCTAACGCCACCGAGAGAACTCTCTTCATCTTCACCTTCACTTTCATAACCCCAACACAAGCAAAGCAGGGCTGGAGACTATGATACGAAAACGCCCTTGCAGAGTAACAGCCGCACGTATGCCTGGCGACCCAGGTCGGCATCAACCAGCTACCAGAGGCAGATCTCCGGTTACCGCCTGTGATAATCTCGCAGCTATGCCGACGTGCTTCGTTGTGATGGGCTTCGGAAAGAAGACGGACTACCAGACCGGCAGAGTGCTGGACCTGGATAAGTCGTACAGATACATCATCAAGCCGGCGTCGGAGGCTGCGGGTTACGAATGTACGCGCGCCGACGAGATCCAGCATTCCGGGAATATCAACGTTCCGATGTATCAGCAGTTGCTGACGGCCGATATTGTAATCGCCGACGTCTCGACATACAGCCCCAACGCTTTTTATGAGCTGGGCGTGCGCCACGCGCTCCGGCCACACACCACGATCACCATCGCCGAAGACAAGATGGTATTTCCTTTTGACGTGGGCCAGATTGCCATTCGGACCTATAGCCATCTGGGCGACGGTATCGACTTCGGCGAGGTGGAGCGCATGAGAGGCACGTTGCAGAAGGCCATCCTGGCCGTAACCGCCCAAGCCGCGTGCGACAGCCCGGTCTACACATTCCTTCGGGATCTTCAGCCTCCGGCCATCGCCCACTCCGTAGCTGAGCGTTCGGCGTTGTCTGCCGATTCGGATGAACAGGCCGCGCCACAGCCGACAATCCGCGCTCTCATGGATGAGGTTGAGTCGGCACTCGCAGTGAGTGACTTTCATACCGCGAAGACGCTGCTGGCCATCGTTCGGAGCATGATGCCAAACGACGTGTTCATCATCCAGAAGCTCGCGCTGGCAACCTACAAAAGCAAGCTGCCAACTCCCGTGGATGCGCTGAATGAAGCCTGTCAGTTATTGGAGAGCCTTGGTCCGGCGACTTCGACCGACACCGAAACCCTGGGACTTTACGGAGCCGTGCACAAGCGGCTGTGGGATGCGACGCAGGCCACTCCGCACCTGGACAAGGCGATATGGGCCCACGAGAAGGGCTTTCACGTCAAGAACGATTACTACAATGGGATTAATCTGGCGTTTTTGCTCAACGTCCGGGCCGCACTAAAGGCCGACGACGATCCCGCCGAGGCGATTGCCGATTTCATCCTGGCCCAACGGACGCGCCGTCGTGTGCTTCAGCTGTGCGAGGCGCTGTTGGCAGCAAGACCGGCGCCCACGGGACTTGGCGAGTACTGGGTCAAGGCCACTATGGCCGAAGCCTACACGGGCCTGGGCGACGATCGGCAAGCGCAAGAACTGCTGCAGGCAGCTCGCACGATTGACATGTCGGTTCTATCGCGTGAATCCATCTCAAAGTATCAGGGCTCGCAGGCTTTGCTCGCGGCGGTTCCGGAAAAGCGACTGGCTATGGCGCTCCTATACAGCCAAACAGGAAAGTTCGAGAGGGCAATAAGGCCGGTCCGGCCCTCGGTGCCTGAGTGGATGATCCAGACCACTGCCGATCATCTTGCGAGTCTGCGGGCACTTCTGGCCAAGTCTCCGTTGAACCGCCTCCAGCGCTCCTCCTCCGCGGCCGATTGGAGTCACTGATGTGAGTAGCAGACGATGGGCGGCTATCATCGCCGCCCTAACTATCGCAGTGGCGACACTAATTTGGCGTGCGGGTTGGTGGCGCTCCGCATCGGTTAGAGCCACGCAGGCGTCTTATGTCGATTCCAAGCAGTGCCAGGCATGCCACGCGACAATTCATCGCGACTATCAGCACGTAGGCATGGCTCGATCGTTTGCGCCGGCGGCGAAAGCTGCTCCCATCGAGGACTATGAGAACAAGAATCATTTTGTCCATGCGCTTTCCGGCCGGCGTTATCAAATGTTGCGACGCGGCGGGAGGGTGTACCAGCGCCGGTATGAGGTGGACCCTCGCGGCGCCGAGGTGAACGCCTACGAGCAGGAAGCGACATACGCTATCGGTTCGGGCAATCATGCCCGCACCTATCTCCACCAATCGGAACGCGGAGAGCTGACGCAGCTTCCGGTCACCTGGTATACGCAGGAAGGGCGCTGGGGGATGAGTCCAGGCTATGACAACCCTTCCCCGGCCGATTTCACGCGGCTCGTCGATGAAAGCTGCGTCTTCTGCCACAACGGGTATCCGGCCGCCGACGGTACGCCGGCGGCGGGCATCGATTGTCAGCGTTGTCATGGCCCGGCATCGCGCCATGTGGAATTGGCCTCGAGCGGCCGCGTGTCCAAGACTGAAATCCAGGCTGCGATCGTCAACCCGAAGCGCCTGAGTCCGGATCTGCAGATGGACGTGTGTATGCAATGCCACCTGGAGACCACCAGCGCAAAATTGCCAGGCATGATCCGCCGCTTCAATCGTGAGCCCTTTTCCTACCGGCCAGGCGAGCCGCTCGGCGCATACATGGTGTACTTTGACCACCCTGCATCCGCGGGCCGGCAGGACAAGTTCGAGATCGTGAATCAGGCTTACCGCTTGCGGCAATCGATGTGCTTCCAGAAAAGCCAGGGCAGGCTGACCTGCACTACCTGCCACAATCCTCACAATGCCTTGCGGGGTTCGTCGGCGATGGAACAGTATCGGGCTAAGTGCGTGGAGTGCCACACCTCGGTGGCCGTGGCGGGCCATCCGACCAGCGATCATGCGGATTGCGCGTCCTGCCACATGCCGCGCCGGCGGACCGAAGATGCGGTCCACGTAATCATGACGGACCATCTGATTGCGCGCAAGCCTGCATTTCCGGATGCGGCGAAACCGATCGCCGAGCACGAGCCGGGTTACCGCGGCCCGCTGATGGTCTACTATCCTGAGCGGCTTTCAGAGAAGGAACGCGGCGTGTATCTGGGCATGGCCCTGATCGATGGCTCGGCGGACCGGCGAGGTGGTATCGCTCTGCTCGAAAGGCATGCGGCGTCGGGCGATTCCGGTAGGGCGATGGCGGTCTTGGCGGAAGGCTATTTCAGCGAAGGCTCCAACCAGCAAGCGATCGACATGTTCCACCGCGCGATCAAAGAAGATCCGTCGCTGGCGAAAGCCCGGTATAACTTGGGACAGGCGCTCGAGGCTGCGAACAGGTTTCAGGAGGCGCGCGCGGAGTACGGTCAGGCCATCCAGTTGCGCGCCCGGTTTCCCGAAGCGCAATATGCGCTGGCCAATCTCCTGGTCAAGACCGGCGACTCTTCGTCCGCAATGCAGTACTATCTGGACGCGATTCGCCAGCGTCCCACCTATGCCGAGGCGCACAACAATCTCGCGAACCTGTACGCCGACCAGGGCCGGTTCGACGAGGCTCGCGCCGAACTCGAGCAGGCTCTACGTGTGAATCCGGCATCCGCGGAGGCGCACACCAACCTTGCGCGCGTGTTGGCCGTGCAAATGCATGTGCCCGAAGCGTTCGAACACGCACGCCGCGCGGTGGTGCTGAATCCAGGAGATGCGGGAGCTCGGTACAACCTCGGGAGACTACTGCAGGAAGCCGGGTCCAGTGAAGCTGCGATTACCGAGTATCGAAACGCGCTTGCCATACGGCCGGATCTGGCCGAGGCGCACTTGAGTCTGGGGCAGTCACTCGGTGATTCCGGCCATCTCGATGCCGCTATCTCAGAGTTTCGAGAGGTCCTTCGACTCAGACCCGGGCATGCCGAGGCTCAACGGAATCTTGAAATGGCCATGTCCATGAAAGGCGGAGGACGGCCCTGACATGCGATGGGCCTGGCTATTTGCCGCACTAAGCGTCCACGCGGCCGAGCCAGGCTATGTGGACCCGGCTACCTGCCGGCCGTGCCACACCCGAATCTTTGAATCGTACCGGAAAACCGGAATGGGACGGTCATTCGCAAAAGCTGTAGATATACCTCGTTTGGCTGAGTTCTTTCATCAACCCTCGGAACGATATTACTCCGTAGTAGAACGAAGCGATGGTGCTTATCTGCGGCGGTGGCAAGCAAGCGCAACCAATATCATCGAGAAGCGCATCGACTATGTCATCGGGTCCGGGAATCACTCAAAGACTCTTGTCCACCGCGACCAGAGAGGCCAGCTCATCGAGCTTCCGCTAAGTTGGTATTCCGAGCGCGACGGATACTGGGCGATGAGCCCGGGGTATGACCGTCCAGACCACTCGGACTTCCGCCGCGAAGTTACCGACTCCTGCCTCTTCTGCCACAACGGGTATCCGTCAGAGGCGAACGGCGGCCTGGCATCGGGCATCGATTGCCAGCGCTGCCACGGACCAGGCGAAGTCCATGCCACACGCAACGGCCGCATAGTGAATCCGGCCGGATTAAGTCCGGAACGCCAAATCGAAATTTGCGCGCAATGCCATCTGGAATCCTCCAGCCGTACGCTTCCCGACGCAATTCGCCGCTTCGGGCGAGGGCCGTTCTCCTACCGGCCAGGGGAGCCGCTGGGTGATTTCATCTTGTATTTCGAGTTCGTCAAGTCCGCGCCGCTGGATCGCATTACCGTCAACAACTCGGCCTACGGATTAATGCGATCCAAGTGCTTCCTGCGGAGCGGCGGGAAGTTGAAGTGCACCACGTGTCACGATCCACATGGCGGCACGGCGAACTATGTCCAGGCCTGCCGAGGTTGTCATCAGACCTCGCATCAGGCCTCCACCCGCGACTGCACGAACTGCCATATGCAAAAGCGGCGAACCGAGGATGCCGTTCATGTGGTCATGACCGACCATCTGATTCGCGCACGTCCCCTCCCCGGAGATTTGTTGGCGCCGCTCGAGGAGCGCCACGACCGGCTCACGGGACCGGCGAAGCTCCTCTATCCCGGTCGCGTGGCCGACGGCGCACTGTACATTGCGATGGCGAACGCGAGCGCCCCCGACCTTGAGAAAGCCATCGCAGTCGCACGCCCAAAGCACGCCGAGCCGTTCTTCGCGCTTGGCGAAGCTTATCGTATTTCAGGGCGGGACGAACAAGCAGAACAGGCCTACCGGCAAGCCATCACCCTGGATCCTAAGGACCAGCGCGCTTACTCCGCCCTGTCCGCTTTGCTGGTAAGTCGAGGCGATTTGGACGCGGCAATCGCGATACTCGAACCCGCGACCGCACGAATCCCGAGTCAGCCGTCACTATTGAACAGCCTTGCCGTAGTCTATTCCCGTAAGCAACGGTTTGACGATGCTCTGCGGCTGCTTTCGGATGCCGTGCGCGTCAACCCGGACGAGCCGCTCTCCTGGCTGAACCTTGGAGTATCGCTCGAAGCCAGGAAAGACCGCGAGGGAGCTGCCGCGGCCTACCGGCAAGCGCTTCTCCTGCAGCCTGACCTGGTGCGAGCCCGTGAATATCTGGGTCGTGTCTTAAAACACTAGCTTCAGCCCCAGTTGCATCGTTCGATTGCCATTCGCAGTCGTAATGATGCCGAACTGATTGCTGGAGAGATCCGTCGTGGGGTTGCCCCAGGTCTTTTGATTGAACAAATCGAATACGTCCGCCCGGAAGTCGCCGTGCATCTTCTCACGGATCTTGAAGGACTTTGCAACGGACACGTTGGTTCGAAATGTACGGAACGACCGCGCCGCCCCGTTGAGTCGCGGAGCATTGCCGAAGGGATCCGCGGCCGGGTTCGTCCGGCGCTGAAACGCATTTATGTTGAAGAAGTTATCTACGCTCGGATCGAAGCGATCGCCGGCAGTCGAAGCCGCGATCCAGTCGTTGGTCAGCACATTTGGCAGAGCGGTTCCGCCCCTCAAGTTATTCGAATAAGTAGGATCGACCACGCCCAAGGGATAACCGCTCTGATAAAACATGTAACTGCCGAGGTTCCAGCCGCCGAATACGCGGCTCGCGATGCCCCGTGTGAACATCTTCTTTCCCTGGCCGAACGGGAAATCATAACTGCCGGTGATCTTGATCATATTCGGCAGATCAAGCACGCCGTAAGACTTCTCAGTCCCGCGGTTATATTGATTCTGCGCCGAGCCCGCGCCGCGGCCCGATCCCACGACGCCCGCAATCCATGGTTCGGAGGAATCGGCATCCGTCAGCAGCTTGGACCATGTATAGCTAGCCAATAGCGTGAGGCCTCCCGAGAATCGCTTGGTGGCTTTGAGGATCATCGCGTTGTATGTGGAATTGCCGCTGTGATTCATCATTCCGCCGGTGGTCACACCCGTGTACTGCGGAAATATACGCAGTGACTGGCCGAGCGTTGCGTTCCCACCCATCAGTTGCTTGAAGTTCGCAAAGGGCGGCTTGAAGCCCAGAGCGACCACCGCCGGGTCGTCGATAGGCGCATTTAGCAAGGCGCCAAGATAAGCGTACTTCGGATCGATCTGCATGATATTGACTCGTTCCGAAGCGAGGTGCGTTCCCTTGGAACCGGTGTAAGTTCCCTCGAGGATAAACTGGTGCGGCAACACACGCGAAATGGCAAGGTTCCAGCTCGCCGTCGTGCCAAGTTTGCCCGTCTCCTCGGCACCCCACCACGGAATGCCGAACCCGGCGCCAAAACCCGGGTCGATGAATGGAGGCTGTTGCCAGGCGGGAAAACCTTGATCCCACTGGAAAGCCGACTTTACACCAAGATCCGCCGAGCTCCAGCTGGGAGAATTCGTGAAGCCATTATTCGCTCCATTCAGGCCGGGCGCCTTGTTGGTCCCGTAGAAGATTCCTCCGCCCGCGCGGATCACCGTCTTATCGGCGATCTGGTAGGCAAAGCCGAGCCTGGGTCCCCAACCACCGCCGTTGTTGAACAGGTTCCGGTTCCCCTCGCGTCCTGCGCCCTTCCCGAGAAAACGCAACGCGCCGGGATACCCGTTCGCGGCTGGATTCGGCAGCGACGGATCGAACTGCGACAGCCGGTCATGCTTCTCGTACGTGCCCACGTTGATCTCATACCGGAGCCCGACATTCACCGTCAACTTCGGCGTAACCTTCCAGTCGTCCTGGGCGAAAAACGCGTGGTAGGGGATACGCAGCAGTTGGGTATTCGGGATGGTGAAATTGCCGCTATAGACTTCGCCCAAAAGGAAACTGGCGAAGGCATTCCCGGAGGTGCCGGTGTTATTTCCCGGCACGGCCGTACTCAGCCGGTTGAACGTGAAAACGCCAGCGGAATTATTTCGGTTATTGGTGTTCAGCATCAACATCTGATAGCTGTACCCGAACTTGAAACTATGGTTGCTCTTGATCCACGTGATGTTTTCATCGAGCCCGTAGACCGTGTGGTATTCGTCCCAGAGCTTAGAACTGTCCCAACCGGTGTAGTTATCGTTGCTGAAGGTCACCGAGGGGAAACCGCTATTGTAGCCGGGATTGTTCGGCGTAGCGCCGAGCTTATCGCCCCAATTCTGTCCGAAGGGCTCCTTTGTGATGTCGTGTTCGGGATGAGTCAGGCGATGCGCGCCAATGGTCAGGGTGTTCACCAGTGTCGGCGTGAAAATATGACTGTCATTCAGCCGGAATACGTTTCCATAATATTGATCGCCACGGTAATACTGCCTGCCGGAGAGGGGATACGGCAAGCTGGCCCAGTTATTCGGGTCGGCAGGGTTGGAATCGTAGGCATTACTGAAATACTCGCCATTCTTGGAATAAGTGAACGCCAGGCGGTTTTTGACCCCGAAGCTATGGTCGGCCTTGACGACGTATGCGTTCTCGATGCGTTTGCGGGGCATGGTCCCAGGGGTAACATAGTTGCGCACCAGACCCGCCACGTTGGGCGCCGGATAAAAGGCCGCGATGTTTTTCGAAAGTGGACTAATCTGGTTAGCGGGAATCAGATTGCCGGGAAATGGGTCGCGCAGGAAGCCGCCCCTCCCGTCGCTGCGCGTCGTGGCGGGATTGTAGATCGGGATGACCGCGCCGGCTGAGTTTGTCCACTTGGAGAAGTCCCCTTTAATCATCTCCGCAAGAGGTATGGTCTGTTCGGTCGCTCCCGACGTCTGGGGAAAGCGATATCCCTCGTAAGAGAAGAAGAACCACGTCTTATTCTTGCCGTTGTATACCTTGGGAATATATACCGGACCTCCCACCGTGGCGCCGTAGTCGTTCCGGTGGAAGATGGATTTCGCCCTGCCGAGCTTATTGTTCTGCCACGAATTGGTGTTGAACCTTTGGGACTGGTAATAGTCGAAGAGGGACCCATGCAGTTCGTTGGTGCCCGACTTTGTTGTAATACTGATGTTGCCGCCGCTGGCCCGGCTATCTTCCGCCTTAAATGCGGCCGTTTCAATCCGGAACTCCTCTACCGAGTCCACCGTCGGTGTCAGCCGGTTCATGTACCCGACGTGATTGCGCCATCCCTGCTCAACCGACAGCCCATCCACGCTGACGTTCCAATCGTGCTGCTGGCCGCCGCCAACCTGAAAATCGTCCCACGCGCTTTCCCCGTTGCCGCTTTTTACCTGCGGCATCATCATCATGATCTGGAATGCATTGCGCATTCCTCCGCCGATGCCCGCCACTGCCAGGGGCACGTCGTTGACGAGCTTGTTCTCCATTACGCTGGAGACTTCCGTGGATTCCGTCTTCAGCGGAGGCGCTTCGGCATTGATCGTAACGCGTTCGCTGGTCTGTCCGACTTCGAGTGCGACGTCTACCCGCAGGTTCCCATTGCTGCTGACACCCACAGCGGAACGACTCCAGGTCTTAAAGCCCGAAACCGCCACACTGACATCGTAAGATCCCACTTGGAGACCAGGAATCACATAGTTTCCACTGCTGGACGTCAATGTCTGGGCTTTCCCGCCTGTTGCAGTATTAGTTGCCACCACAACCGCGTTGGGTATGACGGCGCCGGAACTGTCCGTTACGAGGCCCGTGATGGTACCCATTGTGGATTGGCCGTACATAGATCCTAATAGTAGGACCATCCCGAAAGTTACGACGAGGTAAGTGCGTCTTGACATACCTCGGACTATACATGATGCAAGCCGATTATCGAGCGCTTTCCCCGTTCTTGCTTCCTTCGTATCGTACGATTTCGGACAGAATGAGTTAGTGGCTGGAGCGTTTTGCGGTACTCGCCGGATATACGACTTTCCGCAGCCGGTTGATTCCTCCCATGGGACGATGCTCCGC
>Ga0163163_10005953_pt1 | contig 10611 bp, 10 predicted proteins | sample S65metaG_FD_119766 | JGI IMG/M metagenome (GOLD analysis project Ga0163163, IMG submission 119766) | Switchgrass rhizosphere microbial communities from Kellogg Biological Station, Michigan, USA - S6-5 metaG | ecosystem: Host-associated > Plants > Roots > Rhizosphere > Soil | place: USA... | reverse complement strand
TCACGTTGCCGTTGCCATCGTCGGTGAGGCCGTCGGCCGCGAGAATCGTCGTCGCATTCTTGTACGACTGCATCCAGTCCACGACACCGATCGTGTAGTGTGCCTCAGCATCGTTGCCATCTATTGCAATAACCTTCTTCTGATACTCCTTCGCCTGGTCAAGCTTCTTGGTGTTGAAGTAGATCGAAGCCATCTGCTTGAGTGCCGTCAGGTCGTTGGGATTCTTAGCGAGAATCGCCTGAAAGCCATCGAGCGCCTTTTGTGCAAGCGCCAGGTTCTCCGGCGTGTCCAGGTTAGGAACAACCTGGTAGGCATAGGAGGTCGCGAGATACAGCTTGGCGGTCTCGTAGTCGGGATCAAGGTTGATCGCGTTCTGGAAGTGGCCAACCGCCTCCTCGTAGCGGGCATTCTTGAAAGACGCAACTCCCTTGGTCAGCTGATCACGCGCCTTCAGGCGGTTGCACCCGGTTACAGAAATAAGCATCAGCGCCAACAGAGCGGCCGTAACCGGAATCCGTGCGGTCAATTTCATGGGACGTGGTATCTCCTTCAAATAGGCGCGTATCGTCTAGGACGGTAAAAACCAGCGAAGCAGAAATTTGTGCTTGCCGGTTGATTGTAACGGTATCCCGCCTGCTGTGACCAGAGGCGAATGCCTTATTAGATGCGATATCTCTCAGGATAGCGTTTTGGTTCAGTTACAAACCCAATCTGAAGGGACGGATCCCGGTGGCGGGCCACTCCAGTCGGTAAACTCAGTTTCAGGTCAACAAACGAATCGGGCGGCCGCTTGTATAGCCGGACCGCCCGAAACAGAACTGGCGCGAAACCTGACTAAAGTGACTTACTGACCTGCTTCAACGCGAGGCGTAATGAGACCGATGTTATCAACCCCGGCCTGATGACCGAAGTCGATGACTTCTGCGATCTTGCTGAAGTCCAGGTCCTTGTCGCCCTTCACAAACATCACCTTCTCCTGCCGGGCCTGGAAGATCTCCGTCAGCTTCGGTTCGATGTCCTGCTTGTTGAAGGCGTTGTCGTTGATCTTGTACGAAGGGGCTCCAGCGCCGTTCGAGAGAACCTGCACCACGATAGTGCGGTCGTTCGGCTCCGACTCCTTATGGTCCTTCGGGGGCTGGGGCACCAGGGTGTCCAGACCCTTCGGGGTGACCGGCACGATGACCATGAAGATGATCAGCAGCACCAGCAATACATCAATCAGAGGGGTTACGTTGATCTCAGAGACCGCTCCGCCTGTTCCTCCACCGCCCATTCCCATAGCAAACTCTCCTCAACACTCTGGCCTGCACTAGGCAAGCCTCAAATCTGTACTACTTCTTGACAGGCGGCTCCGCCTGCTCGCGCTTCTCGGTCAGCAGCCCAAGCTGGCTCACGCCCGCGGCGCGAATACCGTCGACTGCGTCCATTACCTTACCGTAATTGGCCCGGGCATCGGCGCGCATAAAGACCTGCTTGTTGGTCCTGTTCTCGAGCTTCGCCGAAATCTTCGGTCCCAGGTCGTCCAGCGTCACCTGATCGCCGCCGAGGAACGTACGGCCATCGCGGGTCACCGCGACCGTAACCGCGTCTTCCTTGTTCGCATCTTCCATTACCGTTGCCGAATCAGTCTTCGGAAGGTCGACGTTCACCTTGTTGTTCAGCATCGGAGTGATGACCATGAAGATGATCAGCAGCACCAGCATGACGTCCACCATAGGGGTCACGTTGATGTTTGAGTTGACCTTCTTGCCTTCATCCCGCTTATTGATACCCATAACGTATGCTCCGTCCGGATTTCGCGATCTTCGCGTCCTGCGATCGCCTGCTCTGACTGTTGCTGATCTCTCCGGATGCCGCTCGCGTGCAGCATCCGGAGAGAGTCGAGCCGTCATTCTCGCAGGATATTACTTCCGTTGTCTCCTCCCGAAGGATGAGGTTCCTACCGGTGGCTCTGCTTGATGAAATAGTCCACCAGCTCGGACGAGCTGTTGTCCATCTCCACGTCGAAGGCCTCAACCTTGCCGGTGAAGTAGTTGAAGGTCATAACGGCCGGGATCGCGACCAGAAGACCGAACGCCGTCGTCACCAGAGCCTCAGAGATACCGCCGGCGACTGCGCCGATACCGGAGGTCTTCTGCGTTGCGATCTGCTGGAAGGCGTTAAGAATACCGACCACGGTGCCGAACAGGCCGATAAAGGGAGCCGTCGAACCAATCGTTGCCAGACCGCCCAGGCCACGCTTCAGCTTGGCGTGAACGATGGCCTCAGAGCGCTCAAGAGCGCGCTTGGAGCTCTCGATCTGCTCGTCGGTGATAGCGCCACCCGAACCGAAGCTGCGGAACTCCTGCAGACCGGCGGTGACAACCTCGGCGAGGTGCGACTTCTTCGAACGGTCGGCAACCTTGATCGCCTCGTCCAGACGCCCATCCTTGAGAGCACCGGCAACCTTCGGGGCAAACTCACGCGACTGCTTGCGAGCTGCGGAGAAGTAAAGCGCACGGTCAATGATTACTGCCAGCGACCAGATCGACATGATGAAAAGAATAATGACGACCGCACGGGCCAGGTTGCCCATGTTGCCCCAAAGCTGGAGGGGGCTGAAGCCTACCTGCTGCTCCTGGAAAAACAGGGCCAGCGAGGTGGGTACATGAGCGACGTTTGCGAGATGAGCGAGAATCACAGAATTTCCTCCTGATTGGAACTCTAACCTTCGTATTTCTAACCCGGAAACCCCCCAAACGGGTGATGCTTTGAGGACGCTTGCGAGCAATTTCGTTGTGGTCTCGAGCCGCCATTATGAGCGCGGCCCGCCGGGGAAAGAAACCTTAGCCGCCGAAGTTGAAGTTCACCGTAATGGTCGTCTCCACCTCGGTCGCGTCGCCGTTCAGAACATACGGCTTGTACTTCCAGTTGCGGACTGCGTCGAGGGCAGCGGCGCGCAGCATTTCAGGCCCGCTGATTACCGTGAGGTTCTCGACTGACCCGGACTTCGAGATGATCGCGTGCAAAACAACCGCGCCGGAGACGTGAGCGGCCTTTGCAATCGGAGGATAGATCGGCTTCGGCTGCGAGATCGCCATACCAGCGACGACACCGCTCGATACGCGCATCGGCCCCTTCGGCTTTTCCGCCTTCACGACCGGCGCCGGAGCATTACCGATACCTCCCATCACGCCGCCGGGAACGCCACTGCCCGAACCCATACCGCTCATACCGGCAACACCGGCCATCTGCGGCGGAGGCGCAGCCTCCTCCTTCAGCATCTTGATGTCCTTCGGGATCTTCGTTGGCGCATGCAGGCCCTGGTCGATCTCAGAGACCATCTTGATCGGCTTAACGATCTGCTGCGGAGGAGGGGGTGGGGGCGGAGGCGGGGGAGGCGGGGGGGCCACCAGCATGGCCGTCATCGCCGTCTTCGGCAAAGCCTCGGGGTTGATTAGCGGAATGAGAATCAAAAGACCGAGAATCGCGCCGTTGAAAATAAACGTGCCGATCATCCAGTACTTCGACTTGGTCTTGATCCTGCCGCCGGACTCCATCAATGCATCTTCAAACATAACCAGCCTCGCGGAAGAGCTATTCGTTTATAGACACCGAGCCGTTTTCATTTGTTCCCGAAGATCCCAGGATTCCCGAAATAATTATGCCCGCACGCGCTTTCCTGTCGGGAGAGCCGCCGACTTGCCGCGCTTCGCACGCCACTCCTGATAAGCAACCAACATCGGGGCCGCGACTGCAATCGAGGAGTACGTACCAATTAGGATGCCGACAACGAGTGCGAAGGAGAACCCATGGAGTACTTCTCCGCCAAATAAATATAGGCTCAGCACCGTCAGGAAGGTCAATCCTGAAGTCAGCACCGTCCGGCTCAGCGTCTGGTTAATCGACCGGTTAACAACATCAGCCAGGCTTTCACGCCGGCTTGTCGCCAGATTCTCGCGAATACGGTCGAAGACCACGATCGTGTCGTTCATCGAATATCCGATCAGGGTCAGGATCGCCGCGATCACCGTAAGCGTAATTTCCTGATTCGTAAGGCTGAACGCGCCCACCGTGATCAACGTGTCGTGGAATACCGCCACCACAGCCGCCACGCCGTAGATCAGCTCAAACCTGAACCAGAGGTAGATCAGCATTCCGATCAGCGAATAGACGGTCGCCAGCATCGCCTGCTTCTGCAGTTGCTTACCTGCCGTCGGTCCTACGATCTCCACCTGCTCCACCGTTGCCTTGGAGTCCTTGTAGTTCGTCGCCAGAGCAGCCTCTACCGCCTGTCGGCCTGCATCATGCGCCTGGTCAGTTGCCGAAGTGATCGGCAACGAGATGATGACCTTGTTCGCCGCGTGTCCGCTCGGATCGCTTACGCGCTGAATGCTCGCGTCGTGAACGCCGGCCTTGTTCATCGCCTGCCGGATGTGGTCTTCATTCGGCGTCTGGTCGAAGTTCACGCGGATCTGAGTGCCGCCTGTGAAGTCCACACCCTTCGGAATCCCGTGCCAGAACAGCATGCTCAGCACACCGGCAACCGAGAAAATCAGAGAAAATCCGAGGAAATACCACTTCTTCCCCAGCCAGTCGATATTCGTACTACGAAAAAATTCCACGTTGCGATCCTTTGTTTCCCAAAACTTTTCATGTCCACCGGAGCGAAGCGTGCTTCACGCACGAGCCTCGCCCGGCTCAAAAAGCCTAAATCGAAAGCGCTGCTCCGCGCTCCTTGTTCTGCAAGTGCGCGTCGAAGATCACCCGCGACACAAACACTGCGGTAAACAGGTTCGCCAGCAGACCGAAAGCCAGCGTCACTGCGAAACCACGAACCGGACCAGTTCCGAACAGGAACAGAATGAGCGCAGAAACGATGGTCGTCACGTGGGTATCGATGATCGTCACCATCGCATGCTTGAATCCCTCCTGCACCGCCGTCGCCGCGCTCCTGCCCGCCCGCAACTCTTCGCGGATGCGCTCGAAGATCAGTACATTTGAGTCCACGCCCATACCGATCGTCAGGATCACGCCCGCAATCCCCGGCAACGTCAGCACCGAGCCCGCGAAGCCCATGAAGCCCAGCAGGATGACCAGGTTCAGGATCAACGCCAGGCAGGCATTGATTCCCGAGCCGCGGTAGTAGATCAGCATAAAGAGCATCACCGCGCCCATGCCCACAAGCGCCGCAATCACGCCCTGCCGGATCGAGGCCGCACCCAGACTCGGCCCAACGGTCCGGGTCTCGAGGAACGAGATCGTCGCCGGGAGCGCGCCCGTCCGCAGCATCAGCGAAAGGTCGGCCGCCTGCTGCTTCGTGAATCCACCCGTAATCTCGCCGCGGTCGCGAATCGCCGACTGAATCCCCGCAACCTCGCGAACCTTGTTGTCCAGCACAATCGCCATCGAACCGGGCGTGGCGCTCGTCGCCGAGTGCTCGCTCGTGTACTTGTAGAAGCGGTCGCCCGCCTCCGTCGTCAGGTTGAACGTAATGTTCGGACGACCGTTCTGGTCCGTCGAAGGCTGCGCGTCCCGGAAGTCCGTTCCCTCAACCTCGCTCACGCGCTTCAGCAGCCAAACCTGTTCGGGCGCACCCGCCGAACCCGAACCCTTCATCAGGACCGAATCCGGAGGAATCACACCGCCGTTCGCCTGCAGAGCATCCTGGTCAGTCCCAAACGGTCCACCCGCAACAGCGTGAATCTCCAACTTCGCCGTCGACTGGATAATTTCCTCAACGCGCGCCGGATCGTCCACACCCGGCAGCTCCACCAGGATCTGGTTTTCGCCCAGGCCGTACTTCTGAATCACCGGCTCGGTCACGCCCAGCTTGTCGACGCGCTCGCGGATCGTCTCGATCGACGTATCTACCGTGCGCGTAGCCAGATCAGTGATCGCCGACTGCTTCATCGTCAGCGTTGTCGATCCGTCTGCATTCGAAGCCACGTCATAAGCGTTGTAATTCACGCCGTTGAAGACGCCGCGCGCATCGGTCAGCTTCCCGGCCGGAATCCCCGTCACAATGATCGTGTTCGGCCTCGACGCATCGCTGCGCGCCGCCGTGACTCCGGGAATACCCGCGGCCTGAAGGTCCGTCGCCAGGCGAACCGCATCACGGTCCACCGCCGAGGCCACCGCCTCGTTCACGTGAACCTCAAGCACAAGGTGGGTCCCGCCCTTAAGATCAAGGCCCAGATGAATGCGGTTGGTGATCGCCTGCTTTAGACCGCCCTTCGGAATCCCGAAGATGCCATATACGAAGACCACCAGCACTGCAACGATGAATGCCGTTTTACCGGCCAGATTCTTTCCCATGTGTCTCTCTACCCTGATCCGGTCTCACACACCCTTTCGGGCTTCGTGCTTAACCGCAATCTGCTCTTCCTATTCCTTAATCTCTGTTAGAACTTGCCGCCTACGCAGCCGACTCCTCGGTCGTCACGGCAGCGATTGAGCTCTTCACAAACTCCAGCTTCACGCCATCCGGCTGCACGCGCAGAATCACCGAGTCGTCCTTCACGGTCAGGACCGTACCGCGAATCCCGCCGTTCGTCGTCACGCGATCGCCCGACTTGATCTGCCCCAGCATCGCCTGCCACTTTTTCTGCTTCCGCTGATTGGGGACGATCATCAAAAAGTACAGCGCGACAAAAAACAGTACCGGCAGAGCGAGCCCGCCCAGGCTTCCCAGCCCGCTGGGCGCATTCTGCAACCAAAGTGCGAACATCCGTTGAACTCCATCCCGTCAGGGTGATCAGGCACCGGCCCGGCGCGATACGCATGCAGAACGCGCGAAGGAAGGCGCAACTCTGCCCGGAAGCCAAAAATGAGTGCCTAGCCCCTAAGCATCGCCGTTTGCGCACCCCGGTGTCAAGAAAGACGCAACACCGGCTCAGCCCCGATCGTCAGCCGACTCACCGGAACTGATGGAAGTGGACGAGTTCGGCTTCTGTTCCCTCGAAACGGCCTTCCGTGCGTTGTCCGATGGACTCGATATTCCGAACGACTTGGCGATATGTGCCAGAAATTTGAGCAAGGACTGCATCTGCGTCTCCTGAGTGCCTCTGTGTGGAAAAGTTAGAGCGGCCGGTGCTCCAGTTCCAAAGCCATCTCCCGACCTAACCCCGCGAAGTCTCCCTGAATCTCCTCGGCGCGAGCAAGGGCCGCTTGTACATGAGGCAGCACATTCTCGGCTCCCACGTGTTCCAGGAAATCGGAGCGCGCGATCAAACGCGACGGCTGGTCCCGAGCCCCGCACATCAGAAGCGTCTTACCCGCTTTATGCAGGCGATCGGAGAACTGTTCCAGCGCATGGATGCCCGTCGCGTCGAGCGCCGTCATATTGCGAAGTCGAAGAATCACCACGTCCCCGAACTGCGACAAGTCCCTTGTGGCATCTCCAAGCTTCTCCGTCGTCCCAAACAGAAACGGACCGTGAATCCGGAGAATCGTCACGTTCGAGGGTATGTCTTTGTCCTGCAGGATGTGCGCCTGTCCATCTCTCAGATATTCCCGCGTGACCGGCGCAACCGTCGTCGTCTCCGCAATCCGATAGATATAAAGCAGCGCCGCCAGTGTCATTCCTACCCCGACCGCAACCGTCAGGTCGGCGAAGACAGTCAGGGCAAACGTCGTAAACCAGACAGCGATGTCTGTCTTCGACAGGCGCAGGATCGATCCAATCTCCCGCCACTCCCCCATGTTGTACGCCACCACGAACAATACCGCCGCCAGCGTTGCCAGCGGAACGAAACGTGCCAGCGGAGCCGCGGCTAGGAGAATAACCAGCAGCGTCACCGCGTGGACCATGCCCGCAACCGGCGTCAGAGCACCCGAACGGATATTGGTCGCGGTGCGCGCAATCGCGCCCGTCGCCGGAATACCTCCAAATAACGGAGAAGCAATATTTGCAACACCTTGCGCCACCAGTTCCACATTCGAATTGTGCCGGTCCCCGCTCATTCCATCCGCAACCACTGCCGACAACAGGCTCTCAACCGCCGCCAGCAGCGCCACCGTAAACGCCGACGGAAGCAGCAGCAGGATGTGCTCGGCGTGAAAGCTCGGCGCGGTAAAGTGCGGAAGCCCCTGCGGGATGCCGCCGAACTTGCTTCCGATCGTCTCGATCGGCAAATGGAACGTTGCAGCAGCTATCGTCGAAAACAGTAGTGCGACAATCGAACCCGGAACTCGCTTCGTCACGCGCGGCCACAGCAGAATGACGCCGAGCGAAGCCCCCGCTACCGCCACAGTCTGCCACCGCGCCGTTCCAGCGTAGTGAAACAGCATCCCGATCCGCGGTACAAATTCGCTCGGCACCGGCGGGGTCTTCAGCCCCAGGAAGTCCTTGATCTGCGTCGAGGCAATCAGCAACGCAATGCCGTTCGTAAACCCGATCGTCACCGGCCGCGGAATGTACTTCACTGCCGTGCCCAGTCCCGTCATTCCCATCACAAGCAAAAGAACGCCCGCCATGATGCCAACCAGCGCCAGGCCCCCCAGCCCAAACTTGACCACGATCCCCGCGACGATCACGACAAAGGCGCCCGTCGGTCCACCAATCTGTGTCCGCGATCCGCCTAGTGCGGAGATCAAAAAGCCCGCCACCACCGCCGTATACAGACCAGCCTGAGGAGGAACACCCGATGCGATCGCGAAGGCCATCGCGAGGGGAAGCGCAACCAACCCCACCGTCAGGCCCGCAATCAGATCCTGCGAAAACTCCCTGGCCGTGTAAGACCGCAGGCATTCCACCGAACGGGGAAGCCACGACTGCCCAGAACTCATCGAACCCCCGCCGCCGGCTTCTCCATCTCGTCTAGCATGCTCAATGACTCCTTCAGGTGCGCGTGGAAGTAGATGCGCATCAGGTTCAGGACATCGATGATGATCGGGTCCCGAACCGAATAGAAGACCTGGTTGCCCGCCTTGCGATGGGAGACTAACTGCTTCGCGCGCAGCACTGCGAGATGCTGCGAGACATTGGCCTGCTCCATGCCCAGTTTGTCGATCAGAGCGCCTGCCGAAAGCTCGCCCGCGCTCAGAAGCTCCAGAATCGCGATCCTGGTCGGATGAGCAAGCGCCTGGAAGATATCAGCTTTGAACCTTCGCAAAGACTCATGCATATATGAATATTACAATATTTATATATGCATGAGAAATCAGAATATTCTGAACGAGTAAGTTACGGAAGCCGGGCTTAGGGACGCCTGAGACAGCCGTATGGGATCGCTCTGAGACCTGGGTTGCCATAATTCAGGTGGGTGTCAAAACCCGGATACCCCAGATTTGATTTCTCTGCCCCTTACTCGCACCGGATCGCCGACATCGGATCGATCCGCGCAGCTCGCAGCGCCGGCACCAATGACGCCGCGCATGCCACCGCAGCCAGCGCAGCCAGCGATCCAACAAAGACCATCGGATCCCTCGGCGATGTTTCGTACAGAAAACTCGCCAGCACCTTCGACAGCATCACAGCCATCACCACCCCTGCTCCGCAGCCGATCGCGGCCACGAGCGCGTTCTCCCGAAAGACCATCGCCATCACGCGCAGACGCTGCGCGCCCAGCGCCATCCTTATTCCTATCTCGCTCGTCCTCCGCGCCGTCGCATATGCCAGCGTCCCGTAAAGCCCGATCGCCGTTACCAGCAGCGCGCATCCGGCGAAGAACAACCCAAGCACCGCCATCATTCGTTCGCTGCCCACCGACGTGTCCACGTACTCATCCATCGGCCGGATCACCGGCGCCGGAATCGCCGGAGCCAGGCGCGCCGCCAGCGCACGCGAAGTCGCTGCCAGCGGAGCCCACGGCCCTTCCACCCGCACCACCGCGTTCAGCGAAATCTTCTTCTCCGGGGCCTGCTGCATCGGAACGTACGCCGCCGCGGGAGCAGGACTACGCACATCTCTGTACTTCGCATCGCCCACCACAGCCACTATTTCGTAGCTTGCCTTATCGAAGGACTTCACCACCTGCCGCCCCAGCGCGTCGCCGTTGGGAAAGAACTGCTTCGCCGCTGCCTGGTTCAGGATGATCTTCAGCCCTGAAGCCTTCGTATCGTTCCAGCCGAACTCCCGCCCCTCGAAGACCGGAATCCGCATCGTGCGAAAGTACTCCGGCCCTACGCCGTTTATCCAGATAAGGTGCTTCTCCCCTCCCGCCGACGCAAAGTGGTCGTTCCATCCTCGGTGCGAAACCGGCACGATGTACTGGAAGCTTACGTCCTTCACTCCAGGCTGCGTCTTCAACCCCTCGCCAATCTGGCGGTACAGCTCCATCAGCTGGTCTCCTTCCAACTGCTGCTTGTCCATGCTGAAGGCGATGTTCACCACGCCACGCGGATCGAACCCCACTCCCGAACGGTAAAGCCGCACCAGGCTCGTCGCCAGCAACCCCGCCCCCGCCACCAGAACCAGCGCCAGCGCCACCTGCGACGCCATCAGCGCTCGCGGAAGCCACTTGCCGCGCTCGCGCGCCTTCGTCGCGTGCTGTCCTTCCTTGATCTGTGCGATCAGGCCCTGCTCGTTCAAATCGCCACCCGTCGCTCGCAAGGCCGGCACGAACCCGATCAGCACCGCCGCCGTAACCGCAATCAACGCCGCATACCCGAAGACCCGCAGGTCGAGCG
>Ga0163163_10005952_pt1 | contig 10612 bp, 18 predicted proteins | sample S65metaG_FD_119766 | JGI IMG/M metagenome (GOLD analysis project Ga0163163, IMG submission 119766) | Switchgrass rhizosphere microbial communities from Kellogg Biological Station, Michigan, USA - S6-5 metaG | ecosystem: Host-associated > Plants > Roots > Rhizosphere > Soil | place: USA... | reverse complement strand
CTCGCAATGGTTGCGCTTCGCCGGTGACGCCGAGATCGAGCTCGGACATCACGAGCAGGCCGTCGGCCTGCTGCGCCAAGCCTACGCGGCGGGCAAGCACGACCCGATCATGCTGCGTTCGCTTGCCGCAGCCTATGCGTTGGCCGGCAACACCGCCGAAGCGCAAAGGACGCTGGCCGAGCTCAAGGCGACTGCGCCGCATCTGTCGCCCGAACGCATGGCGAACCGGCCGCCGCCGTTCGACAAGATGCAGCCGGAACTCGTTCGCGGACTTAGATTGGCGTTAACACCCAAGACGTAGTGAGACCGCAGCCGCACCGGGCCAACGAGCTCGCACGGGAGTCGTTTGGTCGGTCAGTGTCGTTAGACAGTTCCGGCGGAGCCCATTGATGACAGCGAACCAAATTGAACGAATGCGGCGCAGTAACTCGTTCCCTCACGATCGTTGTCTTGCAGTCCAGTTTGACGATGGTGTTGCCTTGTTCGTCGGTTACTTCGATGAAGTGCTCGACCGTCTCTGAGCCATTTACTGCGTCTTGCATCACGCCCCTGACGTAGTCCTCGGCCTCGCGGATCGCCTCCCTAAGCCTTGCGAATCACGGCGGCCTGCGCGCGCGGATCGTCGGGCAGCACTCGATATAGGGTGTCGGCCGCAAAGGCGTTGCGGTGATCGTCGATGAGACCGGTAAAAGGGAGCCTGCGATGAGATTCCGGCCGGATCTGTAAGAGTCTCCTCGCTGCGCATGATCTGCGTCGTGAAAGCGCTGTCAGCGTGCGGCGAGGCTCCACGGCTCAGCCAAGCCAGCGCGAAACAGCCGAACTGCTGCCTCGTTTTGGCCATTCCCGCAGGCGCAGAATGAGTAAGTAGCCGAGCGTTGGGGATCATAGGTGGGAGCACTGCGCGAGCAGCTGCGGGAGGAATGCTAAAGTGGCTTTGCAGAAAACCTGGCTGTCGAAGCTTTGTACTCTCAGCGCGTTCTTGGCCTGCTTCTCAATCATCTTTGGAGGACCTTGGTTCAAGAGTGTTCCTGAGGAAGTACCGCAGTCGCCTAGTGCGTCAGTCGTTTTCGCAACGCTGGTAGCTCAGCCGCAGCCCGAGGTGAGCGCCCCCAATACGTCTCGGCAGGACTCTGAGATGATGGCGGCTCAGCCGTGGCCGGAGGTAAGCGTTCCCAATCCATCAGGATGGCTCGCCGATATGATCGCCATGCCGCAGCAGATTGGAATGGCGACATCGAATGCCGCTGATCAGACAGCCACCGCCGAGCAGCCCCGAGAGCAACAAGCAACGTTTGTGGGCATCTGGGCACCGGATGCGAGTTCCTGCTCGCTCCAGAACTTTAGAGATGGATTGTTGCCAACAGTCATGAACCAAGATGGAGCATCAGCGGGTGACACGTTTTGCAGCTTCAAAAATGTGCAGAGCATCCAGACAGGATGGCGGATGGACGCGCTTTGCTCAAATAAGCAAGAGAAGTGGTCAACCCGCGTTCATTTGAACGTGAACGGGGATCGAATGGTTTGGAGGAGTAAGCGAGGGTCGCAGACGTATACTCGGTGCATGAATGACCTGAGGATGGCCCAGATGCACTAGACCGTCCCTCGTCTAAAGTATCTGATCACGTGACAACCGCCTGGTAATCCGGCCACGAGGGAGGTTCCGTAGGTATGGTCTTCGCTACCATTCTGAACCTCCGCTGTAGCCAGCCACGGGCTTAGTGCAGTCGGATGCACCCGCCGCGGATAGCTCTTACTGTCGCAATTGCGGCGACTAAACGGACTGTCGAATCGGGGCCGAAAGAGAACAACTCCTCGCCCGGCCAAGCGATCTATGTGCGGTTCAGCGGGTCGGGCATTGAATCAAGTAGTTCGGCGCCGAGCGTTGCCTCCGGCGGCGACCGGTCGCTGACGCGTGTGTTAGCTAACTTCAGCGAGCTGCAGCGGAGATTCTGGGATGTGCTGGGTGACAGGAAGCCCTTGATATTGCGCAGCCGCCTTGGCGGCCAGGGAGCGGCGACGTGTTATCTGGTATGCATGGAGCGAAGGTTGCGGTGGCACATTTCCAACAACCCGCGTGCCGTCACCTTTCGGTCAAGGCTAGTTCCTAGCTGCCAAGCCCTCATTGGCTGCCCATGAGCAAAATGCCACACGTGCCTCTTGGACTTCGCTCCCCAAGGCGGCACGCTCCAACATCAGTATTGAGTCCTTGGATGGTAAAACGGGCGCGCAATGCAGAGCGAACGATATCTGCCGCTTGGCCGGCCGTTCTAATGAGCGTTGCGCACCCCGCCCTCAGAGCGACTGGTTGATCGAAGGCACAATCTTCAAAAGGGTTCATGCCGCAGCATCCGTCAGAAATTCACATTCGAAGTCAGGATTCGATTTGTCCCGTATCGCACTCTCGACAGCCATGATGGGCAGTTGGAGATCCGCTAGCGCGCGCAGTGACCGGGGACTTGGTGGGAGTGGATTAGCAGCGATGGATGCTACTATGTCTGCTCTGCACAATTGGAACCGTCGAAGCAGGATTTCGTCGGAGTGGACTTTCATTTGTGGTCCTCGGCCTACCGGCGCCCCGGACCGATAAAATGCAAAGGTAATCCGTAAACAAACTCTTGGCATATTGCAGGGAACTCTGAGGCACAGGAGTTCCATTAATGGCGTATCACCCGCGGGCAATAACCTGTCTGCAAGAGAGTGGTCGCTAACTGATGCCGACCAAGTCGATCAAGCGGCAGCGTCGTTCAATTCGCGCCTTATCATTCGCGGCACAGCGAATTTGCTGAAGCCGCGGCGCGGATGTCGGCTTTTAGCTTCTTTCTTCGGGGACCCGTTCCTGCTTTGGGCGTCGGACGAGATTCAACGTAGCTTTGCGACGGTGAACAGCCGCCGGTGTCCGTCTCAGCCTTGCTGCGATAACCGTCGTGTTGGTGTTGCCACGTTCGAGAAGCGCGAGGAGCTTCGCGTCGTCCTCAGGGCTCCATGGCTTGCTTAGCAGAGGGCGGCGGTTTGGCATGTCTGCACACGGTCAACGTTCTTTGGGAGGCAGGACCGCTGGCCTTGGCTGCCGTTCCTGCCTTAGCCATCGGAGCGCTTCGCCGCCGCGTCAAATGCGATAACCTCTGATCGGCGATCTCCTGGACGATGCGTTCTTCCAGCCTCTGTGCCGACTGGCTCGCCCTCCTCGCGGCTTTCAACGGTCGGCCACGCGCTCTTCCGGCCTTGGCATCGGCGATCTACCAAGGCACGACCGCGGCCTTGATGATCTTGCGCATATCGGCTTTCAACGGCACGCTTCCACGCTACTAGCGGACTCAACTTCAGGCGCTCTGGCGGGTTCCAACCTCGTCCATTGCTAGCTTATTCTCGGTTATTAGCTGCCCGCTCAGTACGGGAAATCGGTGCGAGCGGTCAGGACGCTTTGTGTTGGGGTGACAGCGGGCGCGTCAGCCACGATCGATTTTTGTTCACGCCGCTTTTTCACTTTCCTCCGAGGCGGCGGGCTCAGTTCGCGAATCTTGGCAATCGGTTGGCTCGTCAACGACGCAGAAGCCTCTTGCATCACTGGCTTCACGAGTTCCGGCGTCGCGGTGACAGCCGGCACAGGTAGGGGCTTTTTCCGCTCGATACTCTCGGCGATGCGCGGTGGAATGGGAGGAGGTTGCCTTTCCAACTTGATGGTCGGGTCGGGCTCGACGAGCCACAGCGTGCTCCATATGACGCCGCCTGCGAGCAAGCAAACAACCGCAGTGTAGGCGAAAAGACCCACGAGAACTCTCATAGAAAATACAAGTACGAAATCGTTTCAGCGTTCCGGCGAGCGTGCAGGCATCGCTCATGATCGGTAAAGATCACGCAGGGCGCGCGCGGTTCGGAGGGTTGTTCTGATCGTTAAATGCTTCATCGCGCGTTCATCGACGTCGGCGCGGATTTCTTGCGCGCGCAACGTCCCATAGGCTGCTCGCCGCCGTTACTAATGTTGCGACGTAGAGCGGATGAGCGCTTAAGCAGCGGCGTATATGGGACAGCCTTGGACAGTGCACCGGCGCCACCGGAACTCTGATAGGTTTGGCGTGTTTTCGCGTCAGGAGATTGGGACCATGCTGTTCGACGTCCCGCGGCCCAACGTTGTCCCCTGGCGTCCCCGCGTCGTGCGATACCCCGCACCGCTCTGTGACACTTGCAGTGTCCCCATGGCATTCAACGGCGAGTATGGACTAGAGGACGGGGTGTTTCGCCGCGAGTATCAGTGTCCGATCTGCCGCGAAGAAGTGATTGTCCTGCGGATGGTGAGAAGCGACTGATGTATCCGCCGCCCGCACGCCCTGGTACCCGACTGAGGCGATCCTACTTGATTGTCGGTGCGTTCCGGTCGGCCGACTCGAGCAAGTTTTTCAAAGCGCTCGGCGAAGCGGCGTAGCTCACTCAATCGCCGCTAAAACCAAAGTCTGAAGTCATACCCGTCCAGAGCCCGCCCTCGTGGTGGGCTCTCGTTCCCGCGCTGCTCACATGACCGCGTATATTCGTATTATCGAACACTGCTCGGAACAAGCGTATCACCGTCGAGTTAGCGCGCCACAGGTGCGCGGTTTGGAGCTCAACGATGTCATTTCACACAGAGCCTTCGGTAGGTGTCTTACGAGCTGAGGCCGAGGCCAACCGCGCGCGCTTGACCGGCACGGTGGAGGAGCTTCGCACTCAAGTGTCGGAAACGGCCACCGACATAAAGGAGCGGCTGTCGCCGGACGCGATCAAGACTGAAGTGACACAGTACGTCCGCGACTCCCGCGACCAGCTTTGGCACTCGCTGGAGCGCAAAGCGCGCGACAATCCGCTGCAGGCTGTCGCAGTCGGTGCCGCCCTCGCCTACCCGGCTCTGAAACTGATGCGCGCCATGCCGGCGCCGTTGCTCCTAGTCGGCGCTGGACTTCTACTGTCTCGCACCAGCGCTGACGGATCCGGCGCGGCCGATGCGTTGCGGAACTCCGCGCAAACGGCGCTAGACGCCGCGAATGAAAGTCTCGACAGCGCGACGGATGGCGCACGGCGCAAGGTCCATGACGCGCAGGACTATGCGCGGCAGGGGCTCGAGAGCGTCGTCGACCGCGCGACCGCAACAGCGAGTTCGGTCAAGGACCGGGTCACTGGCGCGGTCGATGATGCGAGTTCCGCAATTCGGGACACGGCCGATAAGGTCATGGGTCAAGCCGATGACCTGGCGCAGCAGACGCGCCAGACCGTCAGCGACACTTGGGACAAGAACCCGCTGCTGATCGCGGCGATCGGCCTTGGCATCGGCGCGTTCATCGGGGCCGCCTTTCCATCCACCAAAGCTGAAGAGGCCGTATTCGGCGAGGCGAGCGATGCGCTCCGCCGTCAGGCGGAAGGCGTGGCGGCTGAAGGTATAGAAGCTGCGAAATCCACCATCGAAGGCGTCGCGGCAGCGGCGAGCGGCGAAGGCGTTTCGATCGATGGTCTAAAACGGCTTGGCGAGGGCCTCACGGACAAGGTGCGCGTGGTTGCCGAACGCGGGGTCGAGGCCGCACTGGGAGCCGGAGATACCAGCGAGCCCAAGCCGGGCAACACGAAATCGATCACCGGGTAACAACGAGGTCACCATGAGCACGAGCGGCACCAATCATACAGGTTCGACGAACGGCGGTCTCGGCGCGAAGGCCGAAGGCGTGGTCGATCAGGCAAAGGAATTCGGCCGCGACATGAAGGGGCAGGCCAGCGCCCTCACCCAGTCCGCAGCCGAAGCTGTGAAGACCCAAGCCAGCAATCTGACCGGGCAGGCAAAGGAAGTTGCCTCCGACGCCGGTGAAAAGCTGCGCGCAACCGTAACCGAGCAGAAGGCTGCCGGTGCTGACTATGTCGGCAATGTCGCGAATATCATTCGGCGTACCGCCTACGAGTTCGACAGCGATATCCCTCAGGCCGGCCATTACATCCGGAAGGCCGCCGCTCAGCTCGAGAACGTATCGGACGCGATGCGCAACCGCGACATGTCGGAGATCGTCGGCAATGTCCAGGATTTCGCGCGCAAGCAGCCGACTGCATTCTTTGGCGCGGCCGTGCTGCTCGGCTTCGCGGCGGTGCGCTTCCTGAAAAGCGGATCGTCCGGCGTCTCGATCCCCGCAACAAACACGGCGCCGACGAATGTCGGCGGCACCACTTCAGGAATGTAGCACTCATGACCGACCTGCGCACCGACGCACGCTCGATATCGCGTCTCCTCGGAGACGCATTCGAGGAGCTGTCCCAGCTCGTACAGACCGAAATACGTCTGGCCCGTGCCGAACTCGCCGATAAGGCTTCGCGTGCGGGGACCGGCGTCGGCATGGTGTTCGGCGGGATGCTGCTGATGGTGCCAGCGCTGGTGCTCTTCCTGATCGCGTTGGCCGTGTTCTTCATCCAGCAGGGTATGTCACCGGTCGTCGCTCATCTTCTATCGGGCGTAATCGCCGCCGCAGCCGGCGCCGCGTTGATCTTCGCGGGCCTTTCGCGACTGAAGCCGTCTTCGCTCACTCCCGACACAACGATCAGGCAGGTCCAAAAGGACATCGCCGCCGCCAAGGAGATGGCACGATGACAACGTCAAGCTCGGGTACATCCGATTTCGTTGGCGGCCTTCAGGACGCGATTCAGAAAAACCCGGTATCGGCCGCGCTTATCGGCATGGGCCTCCTGTGGATGTTCACCGGCGGAAAAAATATCACGGCTGCCGCGGCGCTGTTCCCAGCCGCCGCCAAGGCAACAACGGCCGGCGCTACGAGTGGTGTTCAGCGTTCCGCCGAAATCGCGGGCGAGACGTTGCGATCAATCGGTGGTAACGCGGTCGACGGCGTCCGCGAGGCCGTTTCCGATGCCGCGACATCGGTCGGCGAAACGGCAACGAAAGCCTATGACGCACTCAAGGGCACTGCAGTGGGTTCAGCCTCGCGCGTAACCCCGAAGGTGGATGGAATGGATGGTTTTGCCGGGACCGTGCAGCAAAATCTCACTGCTACATTCGAGCGGCAGCCCTTGCTGCTCGGCGCGATCGGCATTGCAATCGGCGCCGGCATGGCCGCCGCCATGCCCAAGACGCAGATGGAAACGGACATGGTCGGCGACACCGCCGACCGTGTGAAGTCGCAAGTTGCAGGCATCGCGTCCACGACGGTCGATAGGGTGACGGAGACGGCGGAACGTACGTTTGAAGCCGTCAAGCAGGAAGCCGCGGCGCAAGGCCTGACGCCGCAGGCCGCGCGCGAGGGCGCCGCGGCAGTCGGAGCGAAATTAAAGGCCGTTGCCAAAACTGCGCGCGGTCAAGCCAAAGGCCGATCGACGTGACATTGCCGGCCATCTGGCCGGTGGCCTAAAGAGGCTGACGCGACACCGGTCGCGATTCCGCTAACGAAGAGGGGTCCCGCTCGGCCCCTCCTCGTCTCCCCGCCTCCCCCGTTTTTTAAGGCGCATCGCCAGTCCGCCTGGCCGCGGCGGTGGGTCATCATCGAGACTGCGGAGTGCGTCTACGATGTCGTCGAAGCTCACCGGGGCTGCGCCGCCCGGCCGTTGGCGCAGGCCCGGCATGGAATCGACGGCGCAGGCGTCCGACGCCCAGGAGGACAGGATCGCGCGCTTCTCCTGCTTCGTGAGGTCTGGATCGTTCAGCACATCGCGCGGATGATTGAAGACGGCTGCAGGGTTGAGAACCTGGTCAAGATCGAATTCCATACCCCTCATCGGTATCCTCCATACTCTCCTTTCGGTTTGAGACGAACGGTGCCGTCCGCTAGTGCGGCATCACGATCCAGCCGATCATGGCAAAGCTCGCCAGCAGCAGGATGATGTCGAATGGACGCGGCTGACGGCCGCGCGACGCAAAGCCATGCATCGATCACTCCCTGTTCGGTGGCTTCGAGGCGCCGCGCTGCGAAGTGCGGCGGCCTCGGCCTCCTTTAGCGTCAAGCCGCTTTCTTTTGATCGAGCTGCTTATTGCCGCCACCTGAAGTGCCGATGCCGATCCGGCGCGGCTTCATCGCGTCCGGAACCTCGCGCACCAGCTCGATCTTCAGCAAGCCGTTCTCGAAGTTCGCGCCCTTCACCTGCACATGATCGGCGAGGCTGAAGGTCCGCTTGAAAGAGCGCGAGGAGATGCCCTGATAAAGCGTCGACTCGGTGTCCCTCACCGTCTTCCGGCCCTCGACGGTCAGCGTGTTTTGCTCGGCAGTGATGGTCAAGTCTTCCGGCGCGAAGCCCGCGACGGCCAGGCTGATTGCGTACTGGTCTTCGCCGACCCGTTCGATGTTGTACGGCGGGTAATTGTCTTCCGAATTCCAGCGAGCCGAGTTCTCGACGAGGTCGAAGAAGCGATCGAAGCCGATCGAAGACCGCCACAGCGGGGCAAGATCCATCGTGCGCATTGCCATATCCTCCGGTTGAGCAACATGGTTACAGCCCCGGACAACCCTGTCCGGCGCCCACTCCTGCCGGACCCCATCAGGGCGCCCGGCGCCGCTCCTCTCCGCGGCGAAAAAAGAGGTAGATTGGGGGGCGCCCCGTTCAAGAGGGGCAGGCAAAAAATTCTTCGTCGCTTTGCCACCAGCCGTTTACAGAGGGGAGAAACAGGCGACTACTTCGACAACCTCCGCCGGTTGGCGCGGACCTTTTTGCGATAACGCTTAACCACGCGCCCGGGGGCATCACCCAGCATGGCTCCGATGCCGGCCTGTGCGGCGACGGCGACCTTCTCCGAAACCATCCGCCGCGTCTCGGCCGATGCCTTCGATCCACCCGCGGCGAGTTTGAGATACCGCAGCCACATCACCTGCTGTGACTCGGCTGCGAGCATTCCCAGGTCCCACCACGTTCTAAACATGCGAAGGTTCCGGAGAATGCGGCTGCTGCGTCTGCGCGTGTACGTTTCCGCTGTCCTCGGAGAGCCCGGTCAGCGCCCTGTCATTTTTCAGCGTCGTGTCGGTAACCGCCCAAGCAGAGGATAATTGACGGCGCACGAGCCGGGAACAAGTACACTCCGGCGCGTACCGATGCGCTGATGTTGCGGCCAGACACCGGCAAAATGACCGCGTCCATCATTCCTGTTATGGCCGGTTGCCACCCAGCGGGGGCAACTCGCTACCAATACGGTGCAGCTTTGTAGAATCCGTACACGCGCTCGTCGTCAGCGCGGGACCAGCTCCATTCGTTGTCGTTGCTGTACTTCGGCGCGCCCTGCAGCTGGTCGATAGTGATCCCCACGACGTAGCCGCCGAGGCGCGTATCGTACTTCAGACTCGACCAAGGCGTGGGATAGTGATCGTCGCCGATGCCGAGAAACCCACCGTAGCTCAGGACGGCATACGCAACCTTGCCGGATCTTTTGTCGATCATCACGCGGTCGATACTACCGATCCGCTTCTCATCGGAGCCATAAACCGCAGTACCTTCAACCTTGTCACTTCCGATGAGCGAAGTCGTCTCACGTTGTTCAATAGCCATTGTACGGTCCTCCTCTATCGAGGACATAAGCCAAGAGGAATACCATTGTTCCTTGTGCGCGTGGCCGGGAGTGCTTGGAATTGCAGTGGACGCCTGGCGCCAATCACGCAAAAAGTGCGTCGCGCCGTCATCACTTCTTTGGGCGACCAGAACAATGCGCGGCCTAACACCACGATCCACGCGGAGGACACGAGGTCGCGCCGCAAACGTATGAACGCGCCAGTGAGAGTCCGATCATAACGTCGGCTACGTCGCGCCCGTGCGACCGTAACTCACCGCAGGCTCGGCCGTAGTTGCAGAGTGATGTGCCCTCGGTGCCGGGCCGACAGGAACACCGAACAAGCCGCAACTCCAGGCCGCCTCCCGCCACGAGACTGCGCATGTGCGCGGCAGCGCGGTCAGCGGTTTCACGCTCGCGATCGCATCTCGCAAGCGAGCCGGACTCGGGTGCATCGAAACCAATAAGGCGTACGGTTCGTCCGCGCGCCCTGATCGTGTCGCCGTCGATCACGGTTATCTCGCCGGGACTGATCGCCTCTGGGCCGGCGATGGCGCCGATCAAGGGCGCGCCCGTTACGATCTTCGGCAGTGGCGGCTTCGGTTGCGCGGATGAAAAAGGGACTAGGCCCCGTTCGATTGCCATCCAACCAACGGCGAGCGCCAGGATGATCGCGACGATCGCCAGCGCAAACGTTGAACGGGTGGTGTTCTGGATCATGCGCCCAGCCGCGCGCGTTTTGAAATCGGATGGCGAAGCGAACCGCGATCAGCTTCACAATGACCCCCGATGTTCCAAGTATGGAACATGAAGGGCCAGAATCAAGGGTTGTGCGTCGGTTTGCGAAGTGAGCCATCGCCAGGCGACTGTCGGGAACCTTGCCGATACGTGGCGGTTTTGTGCCTAGGAAAACATCTTGGAGTGCCAGAGCCAGTGTCGATTGCGCGATGTGAGGAACACTTCCCGCGTGACAGGAGATACAAATACCACGCGCGGGCGTTGCCGATAGGTTATCCCGACACTGCTGTTGTCTGCGACGCATGTTTGATATTACGCCCCGAGGGCTGAAGCTCCGCGTCACGGATTAGCCTCCAACAGTAGTTGCCCCAGACATCGTAAATCGCCTTTCGT
>Ga0163163_10005950_pt1 | contig 10612 bp, 5 predicted proteins | sample S65metaG_FD_119766 | JGI IMG/M metagenome (GOLD analysis project Ga0163163, IMG submission 119766) | Switchgrass rhizosphere microbial communities from Kellogg Biological Station, Michigan, USA - S6-5 metaG | ecosystem: Host-associated > Plants > Roots > Rhizosphere > Soil | place: USA: Michigan... | reverse complement strand
TGGCTTGCTCAGGTGTTTCCGATTTCACAGTCAAATACATGTTCACCAGGTTATTCCCAATAGTGCTATCGGTTCTAATCAAAAGGTAATCGGGAGAAAAAAAGTAAAATCCTTTTTCTTTGAGCAGTGCATCAATCCTTGTTCTTTCCCCGCGGATAATCTCAAGATCGAATGGTGCTCCTTTCTTTAAAAGCGTTTTTTTTGCTGTTGCGGCAATTGCCAGTGAAAGTGCGGAACTGTCCTGTGGAAACTCAATATTGGCGATGCTATACTGGTTGCCTGTTTTAGCCTTGTACACTGCGCTTGCTTTATTGCGCCGTACAACGGTATCGCCTGTAACCGTTGCATGGAAATATCCTTTATTCTCCAGGTAGTTTTGAAGAACCTTTACGTTTTGTTGAAGATCTACCTGACTAAGTAATACAGGCGGTTCGCCCATCTTATCCCTAAGGTTTTTAAAGATCCCCTTTTTGGCTTTATAAAACATGTTATAGATACCGAGTTTAAATGCTGCGCCAAACAATCTTGTGTTTGCCTTTGGACGAGTAAGTCCAGAAAGGTCTGCCCTGAGGTCTTTCTTTTTTCGTACGGTTAATGAAGGGCCCGAAACATTTACAGTTGCACCAGTGTATAATTTATCGTTGGCAGGAACGTGTCGTGCAGAACCGCACCCTGTCCACAGTAAAGAACCGAATAGAATAAAAAATAGCAAAATTTTCATTGGATTCATTGGGCTGTTGTAGTTTGATTCGTACTGTCTGTGGTTGCCAATTTTTGTTTTTTCGGACGTAACAATTGCATGATTCTATTATAGTCGCCGGATAGAACGAAGCTCATACCCGTTTCAACAATGTATCCGTCCAGAATACCTTCATACTGGTTTCGGCGGAAGAAACGGAGCATGTATCTTCCATCGCGACTTAACTGGTAATCTACGGCTACATTGCCGGCAATACCATTATTGGCAGGCCTGGCAGTTTGAGGTCCTTGTAACTGGAAGTTGTTACCTACGGTAACTTTCAATCGATCATTCAGAAGGCTTTTACTTAAGCCTACATTCAGATCTGTACGGTTTTTCAAACTTCCTGTTGTATAGTCATCGGTTGAAACTACATCGAAATTGATGTCTACACCTTGTATCAATCCGGCCGCCAGTTGATTCAGTTGTTCGGTGAGAAGTTTACTTACACTTTGTCTGGCATAAGATTCTGCGCTGAACGATGCTCCTTGGGATTTAAACGGATTCTCTCCAACAAACCTTCCTAACAATAAAAGAGAAAATACCTGCTTATTGATCTCACCTTCATCCTGTCGCAATTGTTCCAAACGTGTTTGAACTGTGGTGACTATGTCGTTACTTACAGGGTAACTTTTATCAGGCGGAAGAGCGATGTCAAAATCAATTACAGGCTTCAACATCTCACCGGTGAGTGATAAACGAACTTCAAAAGGAAGCTTTTGCAGGTAAGTTTGGTTAATGGTACCCGCTGGTGCTGCTATCTGTTGTTGAACCAGGTCAATAGGTGCCGTATTGGCAATATAAACTGCATTGACATTGAGTTGTGCAGTTGTTGGCTCGCCGGTCCAGGTAATGGTGCTTCCTTTTACAATATCGAATTTCCGTTGCAGGAAGTTGAAAGAGATCTGGTAAGAGCCTTCTTCCAGTGTATAGTTTCCAACAAGAGTAATTTTGCCGCTTGGATCAATCCCTGTAGAAAGAATTGCCTCTCCACGAACATTCAGGAAATCGCCGTTGGCCGGATCAACAATAACATTAAAGACCGCTTCTTTTTTGATTTCAATGTTAGCTGTAATATCCATTCCTTTTACCCCTGCTGTGCTCAGTGAATCGACATTCAGGAACAAGGAATCATTTTCAGGTGCGTCCATATCCACAAACTGCACTATGCCTTCCCGCTGCTGAACTCCTGGCTCTGCCTGTGGAATAACTATAGACAGCTCCGTGCCATCGTTTACAGTAAGAGATCCGTCAACCACCGGCTTCACTTCAGTTCCTCCCACATGTGCATCGGCTGAAATATTGAGTTTACCATAATACAATGGATTCTGTTTTTTGGTAGAATTCATTACAAGGAAATTTCTTGCAGTAACATTCAAATTCAAATCGTAATTGATGAAATTATTCGTAAGGATGTTGCCATCAATGTTCAATGCGTTATTAGCGGAGTCCCTGATGGTAAAGTTGTTAAACTCAAAACCATTCTCAGTTACCAAAAGTTTTTCGTTGTCAACTTTGAATTGGCTTCCCAATATTGTTAACGCGAAGCTTGCGTTGTCAAAACCCAGAGAACCATTAATGGCTGGCTTACTGGCCGTACCTGCAATTTTTACCGTTCCATTTATTGAACCTGAGGCATTGGAAATTGCTGAAGCCATAGCTCCTTCCAGGGTGTGTAATTGTAAAGCACGAACATTTAAATTGAGGTCCAGATTAATGTCATTACCGACAGGTGCAAATGAACCGGTGATCGATGCATCATTTCCACGGCCGGTAAGCGCTACGTTGGTATTGTAGCGGCTTCCATCTGAATTAACCTGCGCTCTTACATCTCCCAGGGTATCCTGTCGCATGCTCAGGTTATTGATTGTAAGATCGCTGGTAAAAACCGGCTGTTTCAACAGGTTTGGGAAAATTATATTTCCATTCATTATTCCATCAACTAGTGAAGAATCGGCTTTTATGAATCCTGTAATGGTTGCCAGTCGAAAACTATTAAAACTAACCTCCAACGGTGGCGGATTACCAGTTCCTGTACTGTTGATACTTAAACGTTGTTCGCCTTTTTGCAAAACAAAATTATTTGCGATAACAGAATTCGGGCTAATAGTGATCTGATTGTCGGGAGCAACCGTCCACATTTCGTAATTAAGCATCAAACTGTCGGGATGAAGCTTAAGTGCATATGTTCCTGTTGTGGGCTGTGTTACCAAGCCGCTTAAATGATATTTATTTTTTGCATTGGCATCATCAATGCCAAGGTTGAAATCGATGTTATTGTTTAATGCAGTAGCATTAATTCTTGCATTGTAAACATCAAAGGAGCTACCGCTTTTTAATCTCGCAATGGTGCCCTGAATTTGAAGACCTTTTTCTGTGGTAAATGCATGCAGATTCAGATCATGCATTTCATTGCCATTATATAAAATGTACGGTGTGGTTACAGTAGCATTCATACCGGCATCTGTAGCGAAATGTCCATCAATATGAATGTTTTCCATAGTAGAAAGTGCTGGAACAAACTCGGTCATTATTGGAGAGTATATAACATCTGCCGTGATGGTGAAATTGTATGGATGTAATTGTGGTGCAGTTGACGGAGGTGTAACTGTAAAGTAGGGTTGAATGCTATTTTGAATAATGCTTCCCAACTCGGCAAAACGGTATTGTCCAACCAACATTGCATTTGCTATGTCGCTTTTTAACTGAATGTAATTGGCAGTGTCATTACGGCCGGAATTCAGTTGCACAGTATCCAATGGTAATCGTTGTTCGTTTGAGACGAATAAAGCTTTTGTAATTAAAACATCAAGGTCGGGGTTATCTGCATTAAGGTTAGCAACTGTGCCGTCAATTCTCCCGCGAAACACCATTGGGTCAGGCGTAAAATGAAGTGGTTGCAACTTAATACTGTCAACCATTCCGTTTATTTTAAAAGAAGGATTGTTTGATAAGCTTCCGCTAATTGCAAGATTGAGATCTATATTTGGGTCATTGATATCTGTCTTTATAGTGAATAATTTCCCCTTTAGTGAGCCACTCGCTTTGATGTTATGGTACTGGTAATGATTATATCCAACACTGCTTATATTTCCAACAAAACGTGTATTGATTTTATCGGGTGTTAATCCTTTTCCGTTCAATAAAAAGTTACCTGACACAGAACCGATCATGTCCGGTTGCCTCAGGATACTTCCCAACTGTAATCCACTTGTTTTTATAGTTGCATTGTACGAAGTGGAATTTGGATTCATCAAATCACTGAAACGGCCATTGAGTGCAACAAAACCTGCAGAACTATGAACATTCAGATTGGTACGCAACCTGCCTGAATTACCGGTAATATTTCCATTAATGTCAAATTCTTCCGGCAGGTTAATTTGAGCATTTGATAATCGCTGACCAGTAAATAATGCAATGTCCGTTTGCGTTGTATGAAACCTGTTGATCCTGAAATTTCCACCTGCCTCTTTTGGATTCATCAATCCCGTTAAAGTTCCATTTGCATCGAGGCGTGTGTTTTTTAGTCCGCTAAACTGAAGTCTTTGAAAATTCAGTTGGTTAAGTGTGCCATTGCCAATGATATTTACATACCACACGTCGTTTGGATTGGAAAGTGCAGGATTGCTTCTAAGCTGCGGTGCAAACAACAAAATATCTTTTACCTGTAGACGGGTATTGACGATGTTGAGATTAAAAACTGTTTTGGCAAAATCTTTACTGAGTGCATCAAAAGAAGCATAATGCATTTCAGCACTTCTTTGAATTTCACTGCCCGGTGTTTTTATGTACAGGTTTTTTAAATAGGTTTGATTGGACGCATAAAGTATATCGCCCTGCAGATTGTCTAACTCAAAACCGCTTTTTTCTTTTACAGTTCCTTTATTGATTTTTACTGCAATGGAGTCTGGTTTCATAACGAAATTATCGATGTCCAGGCTAAGGTTTTCAGCGTTTATATGTGCGTAATCCAGTCCGTAGTTTAGCTTTACTTTATTATCATCGTCAAACAGAAGTTTGTTATTGTCCAGATCAAGATTGGCAACTTTAAAATCCCAGCCAGCCGCTTTTTGCGCCTTTACTTCCTGGTTCACCTGTTTCTTTACTACCTGTGCTCCTGGTTTTTTTCCTAAGCGCACCACCATTTTTGAATTGTTTAGTGTGACCTGGTCAAAGTATATTCTATTATTTTGAAGATCAATCAGTCTTTCGGTTCCCTTAAGTTGTCCAAAGTTGAGCGTGGTATACAATGCGGAAACATCATTAGCATAATCAATATTGATCTTGCTCAAATCGATTGTGCCCAAGTCAAACTTCATGGGTGAAGGCCTGACAGCTTCAGCAATATCAACGGCGAGTGGTTTAGGTTCCAAAAGAGGTTTTACCTGTTTGATCCTTGCTGTCACATTTCGCGCAATAATGGTTGGAATATCAAAGTGCTGAGTATATGGGTCAAGTGTGTCGATAGTGGCAGAAAAATTCCCAATGTGCGCAAACAAATCGTTTCCGGTAATTACATCGGTAAATTTCACATTGATATTATCAAGAGAAATGTCACTGATGTTCAATTTCAATGGCGGTGTTTGGGCCGTATCGGTTTTTTTAGTTTGTTCAGTTACAAATGCGTCAACAATAAATTGGAAATTGAAAGTAGTATCCGGTAAAACCCTTTTAATTTTCGCGGTAATATTCTGAAGCTCCAGGTCTTTTATTTGTACCTCGTTTGCAAATAGTTTCATGTAATTCAAATGCGCCTTAATTATTCCGCCCGAAATCAAAGTATCTTTTGTTTTGTCTTCGATATAAACATTTTGAAGATTGATATTTCCCGAAAGACCAAAGGAGATGCTGCCGATTTTTACTTTTGTTTTTAACGTTTTCTGAAGATAGCTTTCAACTTTGCCGGTAAGAAACCGTTGGGCCGGGGGTGTTAATAGGACCAAAAACACGAATACTATAAAAAGGAACAGGAATAGAATACTCTTCAGTACTATCCTGGCAATTTTTTGCAGACGATTTGAGGGTTTTTTCTCGTTCTCCATCATTAACAGTAAGTGCCTGCATGGTTACAAATAACAGGCCTCAAACTGTTTGGAGGCAAAGCATTGATGAATGGCAAAAATTTACAGGGGAAATAAGGCAGATGTCCAGCCATGTAGAAGTTTTTCTACAGGAACAATATCTAATAAAAAATGGCAGCGGGTCAAATGATCCGCTGCACGCTGCATGTGGTTTTGATTAATAAATAAAGACTTCGTCTTTTATTTTTGGATTGGTTAAAGGTCGAATTAACCTGGCTGCCTGCCGAATACAGATCTCATTGGAATTGTACTTTCGGAACTCTTCGCTCAATAGCTTCACATTGTTGGAGTACTTGTCATCAGATAAGATTTCCTCTACTGATTTTCTCAATTGTAAAACAGATGGTTTTTCTGTTTTTAAATTAATACCTAATTCAAAATAGCCTACCCTGGCATTAATCTCATTTTTCCCCTCATGTACACCCGCAACTACCATTGGCAACTGGTTTTGAATGGAAAGCAATACTCCTCCGTACCCGCCATTGGTTACGTAAACGTCTGTGTACGGCATAACATCATCAAAAGGAATAAAATCTTCGACTATAATATTGGGATATGAATAATTCTTTCTGAGTTCTTCGGTTCCTGAACCTCCTGTTGTAACAATTACCAGGCAATCAGAATTTTTGAAAGCCTCCAAAGTTGGAATGATCAGTTTATCAACATCCTTTTCTACTGTTCCTTGTGTTACAAGGATCACTTTATCGTATTGTCTTAATTTTTCATTGTACCAACCCTGACCCTCTTTCTTTTTTGTAAAGGGCAAAAGAGGTCCGGCAAAATAAATATGGTCACTGATGTCGCTACGCTGATATTCAAAACCAGGAGTGCCGCTTTGCAACACAATGGTTGATTTCTGAATCAGAATGTCAAAAATGTTGGCCGTACCCGCGTCAATGCCATGTTCTGCCAGTATGTTCCTCATGACTTTTGTTGGCTTTGCAAACAGTACGGTATCGGCAATAAAGCGAAGGGCTCTTTGTTTCAATTTCCCAAGGAAAGAATAAGAAGGGGTTAGCCCCAGTCCTGAAGGTGGAAGGTCTTTTGATGTTTCAGGTAAAGGCACTACACTAACTGCAATTACAGGAATGTTCATTTTTTCTTTAACAAAAGGGATGGCGCCAAAGGTTATATCGGCGATCATCAATTGAAATTCAAACTCCTTGTAAATCGATTTGATGTCTTCATAATACTCTGTTGAGCGCAAAATAAAAACGTTGATCATATCAAACTTTAGCTTGGCTACCTGGCTTTTGTATTTATTTCTTTCGGGGAAAATATTATCAAGTTCCGTATCTGCGCTAATATCTACTGCTTTATCCAGGCCGTAAAAAGGGATGCCGAGCCGGTTTATTTTTTCAGCATATTTATTTGAGGTGTACCAGCGAACATCGCAGCCGATGCTTTTTAAATGAGCCGCGAGCCCTGTTAAGGGATTAAAATGCCCATCGGCCGGTACATTGGCGAATAAAATCTTTGTTCCTGGTTGTATTGAATTGATACTGTAACTCATGGCCTTGGAATGATTAAGGGTGAAATATTTTGTTGCAACGAAAGTAATTCCTGTTAAGCTTTGTCACAATAATACCCTGTATCAACTGTGGTTTTAAGTAAATGAATTGGTGTACCAAAAATGCGTGGTCAGTTGAACTTCCATTTTGTGCAACTCATACCATGTTGTGTTGACTTGGGCATTTCTTAAAGGTAGGTTTGTCGAATGAAACAGAATTCTTTACTAAAAACCCGGTTAGTAAATGGTAGTTGTGATTCAACTTCTTGCCAGGACTGTCCTGATTGTAAGGTAATACACCTCGAAGAGAACAGGACTGAGGTGAAGTCCAATTTTACACAGCTATATGCAAAGGAAGCTGAACATTATTTTTTCTATTACACCTTGAACTTAAAACAAGGGAGCTAAATTTTTTTGTATGAAACTTTCATTGGTACTTCTTTTCTTAACCATCCTGCTCTTATGTGGGGTATTGTTACGTGCTGCAAACAACGATAAAAAAGTGATCAGGATTCAAAAAATGAAGCAAGAAGTTACAAGCGTTCAGACAACAAAAGATATGGAGTTGGTGCCAAATGTTATCCTTTTATGATGGCACGTCTTCAAAGGGCGCTTTTCATTTCTAAAAACTTCGAATTGTTTTAGTCATACCAGCTTGGTATGAATTTATCCTGAATGTAAACCTGCAACTGGTGTTCTTGCGATCACTGCATTTACTTCAGCAATGTCTTCTGGTTTTTGAGCTCCCATTCATTTCTTCATATCCTAATTTTATTCATCCCACCAGTTTCTCATTCCTATTTGGTCGTCCTTATTAATTTTTTACTTACGCAATTCGTGCGGTGACGTTGTTTTTTCATTTTGTGTGTTATATAATACACGCGATAGTTTAAACATTGCAATGTTGAAATAAAATCGCATCATGTTGCCGCAAGAGAGATAAATTTGATGCTCAACCCCGCTTATGACCAAAGGAAGAATGGAAGCTTTTAGTGATGGTGTTCTTGCCATTATTATCACCATCATGGTTTTGGAGATGAAGGTTCCACACGGTTCTCAATGGTCTGATCTGAAACCTATTTTACCCGTTTTTATCAGCTATGTATTGAGTTTTACGTATGTGGCCATTTACTGGAATAATCACCACCATATGTTGCATGCAGCCTATAAAACAAGTGGTACGGTTTTATGGGCGAATGTCCATCTGTTATTTTGGCTTTCGCTTTTCCCTTTTGTTACAGCGTGGATGGGAGAAAACAATTTTACAACGAAACCTGTTGCGTTGTATGGATTCGTATCACTTATGTCAGGTGTTGCTTATTATTTATTGGCACATTGCCTTATCGATTTACATGGAAAAAATTCTGAGTTTGCAAAAGCGTTAGGAAGCGATACCAAGGGAAAGCTCTCGGTAGTTATTTACGCAATTGGCATTGGTCTTTCCTTTATTCACCCCTTGATCGGGCTTTCTTGTTATTTTCTGGTAGCCGGGATGTGGCTTATCCCAGATAAGAGGTTTGAAAAGCAAGAGTCATCATGAAAATAATGTTGGAATCAAAAATTGGTAAACCCTGGAATTACTACAACGTCTTTAAATATTCAATTACCGCTTTTCTTTCTTCATTGGTTAATGCATCTCCAAAATAATGGCCGTAGTTGCCATAACCCGGTAACGTAGTATTGTAAACGGTAGTGCCGCCAGCTTTTTCTTCAACTTTGTACTTCCAGCCAGGAGTTTCGTAATTATATTTTGGATTATCAAAATCACGTGACCAATATTTAGGACGAAGCTTGCTATTCAATAATGCCTCCAGTGTTGGAACAGAACCATTGTGGAGATAAGGTGCCGTGACCCAGATACCATCAAGTGGGGGAGCAATATAACCATTGAATGGAACTAACTGTGCAGGGTGTTCTCCTGAAGTGAACCAACTGGCATTAAACCAGTTCACAAATTGAGGATTGGAATAATTGCTTTTATACAGTAATGAATCCGTTTGTACAGTTGATTCTGGGATAAGTAAATTGGGATAAGTGCTGTTGGCTCCATATGTGCCGTGACAATCCGAACAGGTTTGTTCAAAAATAATTTTACCCTTTGATGCTAAAGATTGGTCAATTGACTTTGGATATTTGGGTGGCTGTAAAGAATAAATATAAGCCAGTACATCGGGCATATGTTCATCAACACTTCTTGATTCAGAGGTGTCATTGACAGTAAGAAGATTGGAAGCCATTAAAAATCTTCCAAAGTCACCCCTTCCAAAACCGTTATAAAACATGGCGTTTTTCTTCTTCAGCAGCCACCAAGGTGGTGTATCTGTTGGTATAATTTCTTTTGGTATCGCCACCATTGCTTCATTGGCCCATTTCAGGCTTACCGGATCACGATGTGCCACCAGTACACCGGCGAGCCTATCGGCGATATTCACACCTTTCACATCAGCATACAAATACGGGGTGATGGTTTTTGAAATATTCAGGAACGGTGCTGCCGCTTCATACTGCTTTGGTGCGTTGAGTTTTAAAACTTTTTCAAGAAGGTTAAAATTGGCTGCATTGAATTTTTCTCCCTTAGTAAAATCAGCCAATGAATTACCCATGCCAATGATCAATTGATCTTCGAAAACCTGGGCATGGCATTGAAGACAATTTGGCGCTACCAGTACCTCACCGTTATTTGCTTTAACGGCAGTATAAGCATAACCAATATTTTTATTGAGACCATCTCTTTGGAGGTAGGCTTTTTGGCCCATGGTACCGAACATGAAAACATTTAATGGTATTCCACCTTTTACATAATCGCCGGTTACTAAATAGTCATATCCTTTTTTTACGTCACCGTTTGTTCGTTGTTTGCTGGCAGGAATGGGAACTGGTTTTTCTTCTGAGAATTTTGCGAGGAAAGTGAATGAGCAAATCGCTGTCGTCAGAATCAATAGCACAAGGGTCTTTTTCATTCAGGTTCGTTTGTATAAAGATAATTTTTCCTTATTTACTTTTTGGCATTGCCCCAAAAAGTAACAAAAAACTCTAGGCAAGCATTAATCGCTCCGCGAATCTTGCCGGCCGGCGCCCTTCAACACTCCGATATCTTATACCATGCATTAGGTCATAACGGTTCCGGTAATTTTACACGTGCCTTGATTATGTAAACAGTCTGAACTTCATTTACAATCGGGAAAGCGCTTAGGCATTCACTACTTGTTTTCAGTTATTCTGCCGCCGGAGCGGAAAGCTCAGGCAAAAGGTCAAGTGGCGATTCTCTTTATTAATAAAGAC
>Ga0163163_10005949_pt1 | contig 10613 bp, 7 predicted proteins | sample S65metaG_FD_119766 | JGI IMG/M metagenome (GOLD analysis project Ga0163163, IMG submission 119766) | Switchgrass rhizosphere microbial communities from Kellogg Biological Station, Michigan, USA - S6-5 metaG | ecosystem: Host-associated > Plants > Roots > Rhizosphere > Soil | place: USA: Michigan... | reverse complement strand
GCGGTCATGGCATCACTGCGTGGGGCGATACCAGCGCCGAGTGCGAAGCGAATTCGTTGGCGATCATCGACACCGCGACCAGGTTCCTGGCCGAGCACGGCCGGGCCGAACCGTTCGGCCCGCCGATCGACGGCTTCCAGCCACTTCCTGCGGCCGAGCGCCGAGCTCGCGCCGCAGCACTCGCCCCGTTGCTGCGCGGGCTGGCTTCGACCGATCGCCCTCAAGTCGGCCACTTCAACGACGACGAGGTCGTGCTGGACTTCCTGTCCCGGGTCCGGCACCCGGAGCTGGCCGCGCTCGGCACCAGCTGCCCGGACCACTTCCTGCGTACCAAGGTCCGGCCGATGGTCTTGGACCTCGGCCCGGACGCGCCGCTGGAGCAGGTCGCGGTCCGCCTCCGGGCTCTGCATGCCGACTATCGCGCCGACTACGCCGCCTACTACCAGCGCTATGCAACCCCGGACAGCCCGGCGATGCGTGGCGCGGATCCAGCCATCATCCTGATTCCGGGCGTGGGCATGTTCAGCTTCGGGGCCACCAAGCAGACCGCGCGGGTGGCCGGCGAGTTCTATGTCAACGCCATCAACGTGATGCGGGGCGCCGAGGCGGTCTCCCGCTATCAGCCGATCGACGAGTCGGAGAAGTTCCGGATCGAGTATTGGTCTCTGGAAGAGGCGAAGCTCGCCCGGTTGCCGAAGCCGAAGCCGCTGGCCACCCGGATCGCGCTGGTGACCGGGGCGGGCTCCGGTATCGGCCGGGCGATCGCGATCCGGCTGGCCGCCGAGGGTGCCTGCGTCGTGGTCGCCGACCGGGACGCCACCGCCGCCGAGAAGGTCGCCGCCGAGATCGGCGGGCCGGACGTGGCCGTGCCGGTCACCGTCGACGTCACCGACGAGGCGCAGGTCGCCGCGGCGGTCCGCGCGGCGGTGCTGGCCTTCGGTGGCGTGGATCTGGTGGTCAACAACGCCGGCCTGTCCATCTCCAAGCCGCTGCGGGAGACCAGCGCCGCCGACTGGGACCTGCAGCACGACGTGATGGCCCGAGGGTCGTTCCTGGTGGCGCGCGAAGCCGCCGGCCCGATGATCGAACAGGGCATGGGCGGCGACATCGTCTACATCTCCAGCAAGAACTCGGTGTTCGCCGGGCCCAACAACGTCGCTTACGGCGCTGCCAAGGCCGACCAGGCACATCAGGTGCGGCTGCTCGCGGCCGAACTCGGTGAGCACGGCATCCGCGTCAACGGCGTGAACCCGGACGGCGTCGTGCGTGGCTCCGGCATCTTCGCCGGCGGCTGGGGCGCGCAGCGGGCCGCGGTCTACGGCGTGAAGGAGGAAGAACTCGGCGCCTTCTACGCGCAGCGCACCATCCTCAAGCGTGAGGTGCTGCCCGAGCATGTGGCCGCGGCGGTGTTCGCCCTCACCGACGGCGAGCTGTCGCATACCACCGGGCTGCACATCCCGGTGGACGCCGGGGTCGCGGCGGCGTTCCTACGATGACGGCGACCTACGCGGCGGTCGATCTGGGCGCGGCCAGCGGCCGGGTGATCGTCGGACAGCTTCAGCCGGATCGGGTACGCCTGACCGAGGTGCACCGGTTCCGCAACGAGCCGCTGGACCTGCCGGACGGGCTGCACTGGGACATCGCGGCGCTCTACCGCGAGGTGCTGGCCGGCTTGGGAGCGGCCGCTGAACACGCGCCGGCGTCGGTCGGCATCGACTCGTGGGCAGTCGATTACGGCCTGCTCGACGAATCGGGCGCACTGCTTGGCCTGCCGTTCCACTACCGGGACCGGCGCACCGCCGGAACCGCCGCCGGAGCCGACGACTTCTACTCGCTGGCCGGCATCGCGCCGCTCCCGTTCAACACCATCAACCAGCTGCGTGCCGATGACCCGGAGCGGCTGGCCGCGGCCCGGACCATGCTGATGATCCCGGACCTGCTGACCTTCTGGCTCACCGGCGTCCGCGGATCCGAGCGCACCAACGCCTCCACCACGCAGCTTTACGACGCCACGGCTCGCACCTGGTCGGACGAGATCATCGCGGCCGCGAAACTGCCCCGGGGCATCTTCGCCGAGCTGCACGACCCGGGCCACCGGATCGGCCCGGTGCGGCCGGCCGTGACGGCGGCGACCGGGCTCAATAGCACCGTGGTGGCGGTCGGCTCGCACGACACCGCCTCGGCGGTCGCGGCGGTTCCGGCGACCGGCGACGATTTCGCGTACATCTCCTGCGGCACCTGGTCTCTAGTCGGCGTCGAGCTGGCCGGCCCGGTGCTGACCGAGGCGGCCCGGGCCGCGATGTTCACCAACGAGGCGGGCCTGGACGGCACCATCCGGTTCCTTCGCAACGTCATGGGACTGTGGCTCCTGCAGCAGTGCCAGGAGTCATGGCCGGGTGCTGACCTCGCCGAGTTGCTGGCCTCCGCGGCCGATCAGAAAGCGTTCGTCAGCCTGGTGAACCCGGACGATCCTCGATTCCTGCCGCCCGGCGACATGCCGGGCCGGATCGACGCCTATTGCCGGGAGACCGGCCAGCCGGTGCCGGGCTCCCCGGCCGCCTACGTCCGATGCATCCTGGAAAGCCTCGCCCTCGCTCACCGGGCCGCGGTTCGGACCGCAGAGGCGTTGTCCGGCCGGCCGGTGCTGCAGATTCATGTCGTCGGCGGTGGCGCGCGCAACCGGCTCCTGTGCCAGCTGACGGCGGACGCCGCCAACCTGCCGGTGTCGGCCGGTCCGGTGGAGGCGACCGCGCTCGGCAACATCCTGGCGCAGGCGCGGGCCGACGGCGGGCCGGACGACCTGGCCGCGATGCGGGCTCTGGTGGCCGGGTCCGAGCCGGTTCGCATGTACGAACCGGATCCAACCGCGGCGGCGCGGTGGGACACCGCCGCAGCCCGGATCGGTCTGGTGTGACCGCGTCATGGCCATCGCGCTCTTCGTGACGTGTCTCGCCGACACGCTGTTCCCGCGCGCGGGGATCGCCACCGTGCAGGTGCTGGAGCGGCTCGGAGTCGAGGTGGACTTTCCGAGCGCGCAGACCTGCTGCGGCCAGATGCACTTCAACTCCGGCTATCGGCGCGAGGCTGCGCAGCTGGCGGCCGGTTTTGCCGAGACGTTCGCGGGCTACGAGGCGGTCGTCTCGCCGTCGGCGTCGTGCGCAGCGATGGTCCGGCATCACTACCGCAGGATCGATCCGGACCTGGTCACTCCGCCGGTCCACGAACTCACCGAATACCTGGTCGACGTGCTCGGTGTCACCGACGTCGGTGCCTACTTCCCGCATCGGGTCGTGCTGCACCAGACCTGTCACTCGCTGCGCCTGTTGCGGATCGGAGATCGACCGCGGCAGCTCCTCGCCGCGGTGACCGGGCTGGAGCTGGCCGATCCCACTCATCCGGACCAGTGCTGCGGATTCGGTGGCACGTTCGCGGTGAAGAACCCGGACACCTCGGCCGCCATGGGCACCGACAAGCTCAACGATCTCACCACGGCCGGCGCTGAGGTGGTCACCAGCACCGACGCCTCGTGCCTGATGCACCTCGGCGGCCTCGCCGCACGCCGCGGCGGCGGCCCGCGCTTCATGCATCTGGCCGAGATCCTGGCGGCCACCCGATGACCACGCCGACGTTCCTCGGCATGCCACCGTTCCCGGTGACCGCGCGCGCCGCCCTGAGCGATGGCCAGCTCCGGCGCAATCTGGCCGGTGCCACCGCGACGATCCGAGACCGTCGGGCGCGCTCGGTCGCCGAACTCGATGACTGGGAGGCGCTGCGGGCCGCCGGCGCCGCTCTCAAAGACGATGTTCTCGTACGCCTGCCGGAGCTGCTCGCGCAGCTGGAAGCCAACGTGTCGGCGGCCGGCGGGGTGGTGCACTGGGCGCGGGACGCGGCCGAGGCGAACGCGATCGTGACCGCCATCGCGGAGTCGCATGGCGTCGCCGAGATCGTCAAGGTGAAGTCGATGGCGACCCAGGAGATCGAGCTGAACGCCGCCCTGGAGCGGTCCGGCATCGACGTCTGGGAAACCGACCTCGCGGAGATGATCGTGCAGCTGGGGCATGATCTGCCGTCGCACATCCTGGTGCCGGCGATCCACCGGAACCGGTCTGAGATCCGGGACATCTTCGTCCGGGAGATGGGCCAGGTCGGCCGGCCTGCCCCGGCCGGCATCACCGATCAGCCGGCCGAACTCGCCGAGGCGGCCCGGCTGCACCTCCGGGAGAAGTTCCTGCGGGCCCGGATGGCGGTCTCCGGCGGCAACTTCGCGATCGCCGAGACCGGTTCGGTTGCCGTCGTGGAGTCCGAGGGCAACGGCCGGATGTGCCTGACTCTGCCGGACGTCCTGGTCACTGTCCTCGGCATCGAGAAGCTGCTGCCGGCGTGGACCGACCTCGAAGTGTTCATGCAATTGCTGCCGCGATCGTCGACCGCGGAACGGATGAACCCCTACACGTCGATCTGGACTGGTGTCACCCCCGGTGATGGTCCCCAGGAGTTCCACCTGATCCTGCTGGACAACGGGCGCACTGACACCCTGATCGACCCGGTCGGGCGGCAGGCTCTGCGATGCATCCGGTGCTCCGCGTGCCTGAACGTGTGCCCGATCTACGAGCGCACCGGCGGCACCGCCTACGGATCGCCCTATCCGGGGCCGATCGGCGCCATCCTGACCCCGCAACTGCGCGGCATCCATCGCCGGCCGGTGGATGAGCAGACCGCATCACTGCCGTTCGCCTCCAGCCTGTGCGGCGCCTGCTTCGATGCCTGCCCGGTCCGGATCGACATTCCGGAGGTGCTAGTGCATCTGCGTGCGAAGGTGGTCGACCAGCCCGGCCATCGTGCCGAGCGAGCCACCATGGCGGCCGCGGCGGCGGTGCTGCGCTCGCCGAAGCGGCTGGCCGCGGTGCAGGCACTCGGCGGTGTCACGGCCGGCCGCGCGCGCCGGTTGCGGTTGCGCGGGCCGGGCTGGATCGGCGGCTGGTTCCGGGACCGGGACTTGGTGCCGCCGGCACGCATGCCGTTCCGGCGCTGGTGGAAGGAGCGGAGCCGGTGACCACGGCGCGCGCGGAGATTCTGAGCCGGATTCAGGCGGCGCTGGCGGATCGGCCGGTCCCGAGCCGGATCCCGCGCGACTATCACACCAGCCTCCCGTCCGAGGTCGATGTCATCGAGCTGTTCGCCGAGCGCGCCGCAGACTATCAGGCGACGGTCCGGGTCACCGACCGCGAGCAGCTCCCGGACGTGATCGCCGTGGCCACGGACGGTGCGCGCCTGGTGGTGCCGGCCGGTGTGCCGAGCGACTGGCTTGCCGGTCTTGACGCGGTCACCGATGACCCGCCGCTTACCACCACCGAGCTGGACCGGATCGGCGCTGTCCTGACCGGTGCCGCCGTGGCGATCGCGCTGACCGGCACGGTGATTCTGGACGGCGGCCCGGATCAGGGCCGGCGGGTCATCACGTTGCTGCCGAACCGGCACATCTGCGTGGTGCCGGCCGATCGCATCGTCGGAACGGTGGCCGAAGCGCTCCGGCGCCTCACTCCGGGCCGGCCGCAGACGTGGATCAGCGGACCGTCGGCGACCAGCGACATCGAACTGAACCGGGTCGAGGGCGTGCACGGTCCACGGGACCTCCGGATCATCGTGGTCCGCTGATCAGGCACGCGGTTTGGCAGCAAACTGCGAGTTGTCGAAATCTTGCTGGACAAAACGCGCATAAGCTCGCGGTTTCTCGACACAACTCAGTTTCTCGGCGCAATGCAGTTTCTCGACACAACGCGGAACAGCGCTCGAGTCCGCGTACCGCTGATCCTCAATCGAGGTGGAACACCTCGTAGATGTCATCGGCCAGCGGCGAGTAGTCCGGATTGGCCGGCATGATCTCGGCCATATAGCGCCACCAGCGATGGGTGAGTTCGGTGCCGCCGCCGGCCTGCCATCGCTCCAGATCTTCGACCTCGACATAGCCGACCACGCGGTCCAGATCCGGGATCGCGAAGATCGAGTAGTTGTGGCCGCCCTGGGCTGCGATCGCGGCCACCAGTTCCGGCCAAAGCTGCTCGTGGCGGCGCTGATATTCGGCGAGATTGGCGCGTGGGACGGTGAGCGAGAAGGCAATGCGGTGCATGGCAGGCTCCTCAGCGCAGCAGCAGCAGGCCGCGGCCCGCGATCGAGACCGGTCCTGAAGCCGGAGCCCAGTCGTCGTCCAGGCCGCGCTGCTCCGTGAATCCCAGCCCGGCCGCCGCGACGGTGGCCGGATCGTCGTTGTAGTTGGCCACCGCCAGCAGCGTCGACGAGCCGTCACGATGCCGCCACCGGGCCGTCCGCAGGGCGGTCGGCGCGGCCGGCAGCTCACCGGCGCGCTCGAAGGTGCCGTCCCAGAGATAGCCGGCGAGATCGGCACGCAGCCGATCCACCCGTTGCCCGTAGCCGACCGTGGCCGGCATGTCGGTGAGGCGGCCCTTGAAGTGGAACGGCTCATAACACAGCAGATAGCCGTAGAGCAGCGCCTGATTGATCTGGTTGCGGTCATCGAAGCCGGAGACCGTGGTGAGCATCCGCAGGCCCGGGTTGACGTAGCGGGTCAGCGGCGCGTGATCGACGTAGTGGCTGCGGATGTAAGACACTTGGTAGCTGGGCTGCAGGTCTTCGTAGACGGTCTCGGCAGCGAACAGGAACTCGCGATCGGCCGGCACCCGCTGCCGCAGGCGCCGGGCCAGCTCGTTGTCGTTGGCGTAGACCGACGAGCCGGCCGGGTGCTCGTGGTTGGTGGCATAGCACTTGAGCGCCGGAGTGTGGTGCATCGCCTCGTCGAAGAGCATCCCGTCGGCGCCGGTCGCCACCAGGGTGTCGAACTCCTGCTCGCACACCCGCAGGTAGTCCTCGTGCAGGAAGCACATCGGCACCAGCCGTCGGGTGCTCACGTCCATCAGCTGATGCGGGGTCAGATACTGGTAGCCGGGCAGGCGGTAGATGTCGCCGTACGGATCGCGGACGGCGCTGGCGTGCAGCTCATTCCGGAACCTCTCGGTGGCGAGATCGGCCCAGGTGAACTTCGCGAACAGCACGACTCTGACACCCAGTGCCTGGCACTCGGCGATCGCGGCGCGCAGCGCATCGGCGCCACCGAGCGCCGGATCGGGTTGGTGCGACGGGTTGTTGCGATCCTGACCGCCGTCGTTCCAGCCGATCACGTGCAGCACGTCGACGCCGGAGGCGACGCAGTCGCGCGCCATCTCCGGCAGGTCCGCGAAGCGGTAGCGCCGGTCGCCGACTGCGGTGTTCAGTCCCACCTGATACCAGGAGTGCGGGCGCGTGGCCCAGCCCGGTGCGGGTGCCGCGGGCGTCCGCTCGGTCACCGAAGCGCGATGCCGCCGATAGCCGGCAAGTGCCTCCGGCCAGTCGCCCACGCGGTGCGCGAGACACACCGCCGGGACCGCGCGGCGCTCCCCCGATGCCAGATCGAGCAGGTGTACGGCGGAGAACCGGACCTGCCCATCGGCGGGCACCCGGTCTCCGATGGTGTCGGAGTAGCCCGGTGCCAGATCCCACATCCAGCCGACGATCTCCGGCGTCGGCCCGACCACCCACGCGGCGAGCGCCTCGGTGCCGTCCCGCATCACCACGAACGGCGCGGTCGGGTTTCCGAAGACCAGCGAGTCGGTCATCGCGGTCGGCCGGATCGTGCCGTAATAGCCCTTCGTCCACTCGAACCGCGGCCACAGCGGCCGTTCCTTCGCACCGTAATAATCCCGGGTCAGCGCGGTCAGCGTGCGATCGGCGGGTACGTCGATGCCGTGTACGTGCGGGAAGAGCGCGCTGGCGACCTGGCGGCCGGATCGGTTGTCGACCGTCATCTCCAGCGTCACGTCGCTGCCGGACTCGGCGATGACGATCTCGACGGTGATGTCCAGCGCCTGACCGCGATCGTCGACAATGCCGTCCCAGATCCGCGTGGCGTCCACCTCGGCCGGTGGTTTCTGGTCGTCGGAGCGTACGGTGACCGACTCGTCGGTGCCGTCCGGCACGTAGAGCACCCAGCCGATGCCCTCGGTCCCGATGGTCCAGGTCGCTCCGGCGGGCCGCCAGGACGGCCCGCCGTTCGTCGTGGTCAGCACGTCAGATGACCGTGAGCTCGATGTCCAGCAGCGAGGCCACGGCTTTCAGGTCGTCGCAACGGTGGCCGGTGCCGAGCGCCCAGTGATGCCCGACGCCGGATCCGGACCAGGCGTCGGTCCAGTCCCCCGGATCCACACCGAAGTCGACCCGGCTGGTGGTGTTGCCGATCTGCAGGTGCGGTCCGTCGACCACGGTGCCCTGGCTGGCGACCAGCTTCAGGGTGCCGTCCCGAAGCTGGGCGAGGCCGAGTGCGGTAACTGGGCCGTGCGCCACGTCGAACTCGACCGAGACGCCCCAGCCGCGCTTGCCGTGATAGGTGCCGAGGCCGCGGAGCAGCGGCCGGCCGTCGCTGATCGCCAGGTGTGCCGGACCGTCGTGGCCCATCTCGACGTGCCCGCGATCGAAGTCCAGCGCTTGCAGCTCGGTGAACGATCCGCCGGCCCCGAGCCGGTCCAGCAGCAGCATCGCCACGCTGGTACGCAACTCGTACTCCCCGGCCGCCGGGATGCCGCGGGCGGTGAGCAGCGACGAGCCCAGGATCATCCCGGCGCCGAGCCGTTCGTGCAGCTCGCCGGCCAGGCCCCGGTGGTAATAGGCCATCGCGTCCAGGGCCAAGTCGGCGACCAGGCGATCCAGCCCGGCCGCCACGGTGGCGCCCCAGCGCAGGTCGTCGGGGTCGACACTGGCGTCCAGATCGAAGACCTCGTGAGCGCGGTCGAGGACGGCCTCGACCTCGTCCGGCGACACCGCGTTGACGCACTCCCGCAGATCGTCGAATTCCAGCACCTCGACGTGGCTGCCGAAGTGAGTGGAGAGCAGGGTCAGGTCGGTGGAGACGTCGAGCATCCCGGGATAGAGGTGACCCATCAGGCCGAAGCGGGCGGTCCGCAGAGCCCGGGCGGCACCGGCCGCGCGCACCCACCGCTCCACCTTGGACCAGGCCCGAGCGTCGTCCAGATGACCGGAGACGGAGCGGAAGGGGATGCCGGCCCGCAGGAACGTGTTGCCGATCTCCGGCACCGGGCAGGCGCCGCAGTAGGCGAGCCACCTGCCGGTGTCGAAGGTGGCGTGGTCCATGCTGGCGCTCGGCTGGAGGTTCAGGATCAGCACCGGCGCGCCGGTGCGCTGTGCCACCGGTAGCACCATCGACGACGTGAGATAGGTCGGAACGAAGTAGACGACCAGATCGCATCCGGCGGCGCGGAGTTTGTCTCCGGCGGGGCCGGCCTGGGCCGACAGGTCGACGAACCCGGCGTCGACGATCTCGGCGCCGAATCCGGCCAGCCGCTCGGCGACCCGGGCGGTGGAGGCCAGCACCTGGTCGTGCAGACCTGGGAACTGCGGCCAGTAGGCGGCCAGGCCACCGCCGACCAGGCCGATCCGCGGGCGCGGAACATCGATGCGGTGCAGGCGCTCGGAGACCGCGACGGCCGCGGCGATGTCGGTGGCGCTCATGACGGATTCCTTTCAGCTCAGGCTTCGTCAATTTCCAGGTCGAGCGGTGCGACGTGCAGGGCGTAGTGCGCGTGAGTGACGAAGTCGCCGCAGGTCAGCACCCAGAGGCGGCGCCCGTCCGCGCTGATGAACCGAGGTGGGATCACCGGGTTGTAGAAGCCTTCCGGGGCGAAGTCGGCGGTGAAGAACGCGGTCCAAGGTCCCCACGGCGCCGGTGCGCTGTAGAACTCCCAGCGGCCGTGCTGCCACCGCTTCGGGTTGGGCCGATCCAGGAACGGGAAGTGCCACTGCGGCAGCACGTAGAGGTCGAGCGCGGCGACGTAAGTTGCCGTACCCATGCCGGTCCGCCCGGGCGCGACGAACACCGGCAGCGCCCGGTCCGCGCGATCCTGCCAGACCGGTTCACCGACCTCGCGATCCTCGACGTTCGGGGTCGGATCGGCGGCGAAGCCGACGGTGAACTGCCAGTCCGTGGGATCCAGCCGGGTAATTCGCTCGCGCGGCACCCGGCCCAGTGTCATCGAGTTGCCGTTGTTCCAGTAACCATCCGTGGACAGTGCATAGACGTAGTCGTCAGCGCCATGCGGTGCCTGGGCCACGTCGGCGCCGTAGTCGATGAACCACGGCGTCGCGAACGACCGACCTGGAAACATCGCCGGCTCCGGCGCCTCGGACCAGGTCGTGCCGCCGTCGTCGGACCGGATGATGCTGGCGTCGAAGGCGTCCTGCCGCCAGAACGGCGGCGCCATGTAGTGGTGCCGGCTGACCGATAGAAGCAGCGACCCGTCCACCGACGTAATCCCGTTGGCCTTCCAGTGACCCAGGTCCGGGCCGGTCTCGCACATCTCACCGAACTGCTTCATCGGGTTGACCGTGACGCCGGACAGGTCGGGCGGCGCGCCGGTCAGGATGTTGATGGCGAGGTTGGATGAGCACACGCCGCCGAAGCCGCGGGTGTCGTCGGCGGCGGTGAACAGCTGCCCGTCCGGTCCTTCGCAGACCGACCAGGTGTCGCCGAAGACATCGCCGGCGACGCGGGT
>Ga0163163_10005948_pt1 | contig 10615 bp, 5 predicted proteins | sample S65metaG_FD_119766 | JGI IMG/M metagenome (GOLD analysis project Ga0163163, IMG submission 119766) | Switchgrass rhizosphere microbial communities from Kellogg Biological Station, Michigan, USA - S6-5 metaG | ecosystem: Host-associated > Plants > Roots > Rhizosphere > Soil | place: USA: Michigan... | reverse complement strand
TTTATCTCGGTGGCGCCGGTACTGTTCTTGTAGTTCCCCGTCTTCAGATCGACCGTGTTGTCGACCGCCGGAAGCTTGCCTGTCTTGAGATCGGGGCGGCGCGTACCGGACCCAGCCACATCGAACACTTTTTCCTTCTGCTGGCCGTCTTCTTCCCACACCTTGATGACCTGCACCCGATCAAGGTTCGCGCCGTTGGGGTCTTTCACGGCCCAGATCGAGAAGATCGGGGCCTTTGCATCCCTGGGCTTCGCGGGCAGATCACCGCCCATGGGTACGCCCTGTGCATAAGCAGTGGCCACCCATTCTTTTTCCCTCAGTAGCGCCTCACTGAAATTCCAGCCGCCGAAGAAACGAAATTTCAGTCTCGTGCCGCTGGTGGCGAAGGTCTCCCGGCGCCGTAGGGCGCTATAGAGAGACTCTCGTGTGTTGCTTTCTGCCCAGACACCGGTGAGATTCCCTGACGTGGTATGGAGGTTGATCACTCCATTGGCATCTTGCCCCGCCAGACCGCTCGCCGCCTGGGCCTTCGTGGGCCTGCCGCCACCCAAGTTGGCCGTGAGGTCTGATCCCATGTAATCCGCCTGCGCGCTCACGGAAAGTCCGCTGTGCATATCCGATGCGCCGACGAAGCCATATTTGAAGGGATTGGTCCCCAGTCGACGTTGCAGAACCAAGCCAGCACCTAGTGCATCTCGCAGATAGGAGCCTTGTGGACGACCGACTTGACGCCGCATTTCTTCGGCCCAGTCATAGATTTCGTAGTCGGCGAACTCGTCATTGGGCGACAGCAGGGGATGAGTTTCCGAGGCTCCCTTGGTTTGGGCAATCTCACTCAAGGGTTCATTCGCTTGACGCTCTTCCGCATAGGCGCGGTCCAGGTACTGCAGGGCGCTCACCCAGTCATACATTAAGCCGTTGCTCGCGTTGCCGTTGTGCGGAATGGCGAGTGCCTCATAGCCCTTCTTACGGATCGCTTCAAGCCAGTTCCATAGATCTCGAGGATCTTTCGAGTCGAATGCGGTAAAGGGGTAGGGGGCTGAAGCACCCTTGAAGATCACATTGCGATGCAGGTTTGCCAAGTTGGGCGCGGCAGTCCACTCGTAGGCGATGAACGTCGTGAATTTTCCGGGCTCGTAGTGGCGATTGGCGAATTCGATTTCCCGTGCCCAGGCCGCCTTCGGTTCGACTTTCAGGCTCTCCGGCAGCTTGTTCGTTCTCCCCACGCGATAATCCTGCAAAAATGCGTTGAGTTGATCCGACAGAGCAGGCTCCTTCTTGAACGCTCGTGCGTAGTCAGGGCGCCCGTCGGGGCCGGTGATCGCCGCGAGCAGGGCGCGGATCTGCTTCCCCAGATCGCTACGGGAAACGGCGCTGGCCGGATTCTCAAGCTCGCTCAATATGCCGATGTTCTCCGCATGGTCCGTCACGGCCAGGAAATCTAAGGGCTCGCGGCGCCGCACCGGCTGACCCAGGTACTGCATCGTTTGCCCGCTTGCGAAGCGATAGGCCTGGTCCGGGTCGATCCGGGTCGTTCCCGAGAGGTACGCGTCCATCGAATAGTTGGTATGCAAGTGCAGATCGCCGTAATAGGCATCGCGCAGCGGGTTGACCTTAATGGCCGGGGTCGACGGTTGAGCGAACGCCGAGGCGACGGCGAGGAGAGCAGTCGCCACTAAGGAAACGGGCGGGTATCTGGACATACTGAGCGTCGTCACGGACATCTTTATCTCCTCTAATGCCATGTCCTTAATGAGAAAGCTGCGAGCTGCCCCGTTTGTACAGAACCACTTGCTCGACACCGTGCAGGCCGACCTTTGTCTGGGACCCACTTGGGACATCTGAAATGAGAAACCACTTTCTGGGATCCGAAGGCACCCCGTCCGACGCGAACCAGGTCGTGTTCACGTCCAGCTGTTCAGGATCTGGCGGTACAAACATCAGGTCCGGATTGACATTCGCCAACAGAAAGTCATCACTGTTATCGATTCGGAAGACTGGCCACTGTGGCCTGGCAGACGGAATGCCTCCGAAGCCGTAGACCCGGATGTCACGACAACCATTGATCCATAAGACGGTGTACATGCCCTCCTCCTTGAGCGAGTAGACGCTGATGTTGCGTGCGTCGTGAAATTCCACCTGGGCGTCGCTTCGGGCATGCTCCGGATTGAGCATGTAGAAAGACAACGGCTCGCGCGTTCCCTCCACCAGCAAGTGACGATAATCCGGGCCGTGGAACCACCAGCCATCCAGGTACAGATCGTACCAACGTCCGCCACCCGAGCCTTCGATTCGAATCATGGGAGAGAAGGTGGGTGGCGCCGCGTGAGGCTCCCAGGCGGTGACGACTGGCCGAATATTGCGCACCACGGAGTGGCGTCCGGCCCGCCAACGTAATGCGTAGACGGCGGGGTCGTTGACCGGGACGCGTAACTCGACGAAAGCAAGCTCAGTGCGGGCACCTGGATCATCCACCGTATCGATCAGCGGGGCCGGGTGTTCGGTGTCCAAAAATTCCCGTGACCACATCGGCAACAGAGCCGAGAGCACAGGGCTGATGCCGAAGAGACGCGTGTGAGACTTCAGCATGAGCGGACGAGAGAGCTTGTACTCCCCCTTGGGCAGGAAGACCGCCTCGTTCTCATCAATCGCGCGTTGAATCGCCGCGGCATCATCGGTCTTCCCATCGCCCTTGGCGCCGTATGGCGCCGCCCGCACGTTCGCCACACCGCTGCTCAGCCAGGAAGGAGGCGCTAGCCACGCGTGGCGGCTTTGCAGATCCAAAGGCGGAGCCGCGGAATCCATCTGCTGGATTCGCTCGGCAGCGGGTACGGGGTGTCCGTTGAGGTACACCGGATCTTGCCGCAACGCTCCGCCCAGCTCCGGCGGGTATCGCAATGTGGCTCCTGCGGCGTACTCCTCGACGTGCGTCCAGTGCTCCCGCTCGCCTTTCAGCTGCGGCTGACTTTCGATGCAGGCAATGACCTTTGAGTGATCGAAATACACATTGGACAAGTAGACTGAGTGATTGCTGGTAATAGCACAGGCGGCCTTTGGCGTACGAAACACGGTATCCACGAAGCTCATGGAGCCGTTCCACGGCGCATCGGCTGGGCCTTGAGAGTGAATCGGCGCCCCTTCAATTCTCCCGCCTACCACAGTCAAGGGTCCCCGCCCGGTGTACAGAATGGACAGCTCGGTTTGCCCTGTCAGGGTGACGTTGCTGACCACCGGAACGGGTTGGGCTCCAAGCCAAAAGACGCCTGGATCGTTTTTGAGATATAACCCGTAGCGCCCGCCGATCACCGTCAGACCGTGAATGCCACCCCCCGATCCCGGCGCTTTGTGAATACCGGCAAAGGCTCCCGTCGCATCGATCGTCACGTCTTCGATTGCCGAGCCCTGCGCGGCCTGATGATCGATGCCCACCGCTCCAGGATTACCCTGACCAAGGACGAGATCGACATCGATAATCAACTGGTTATAAGCAATGGCCGGCTCCGGCTCATTGGGGTTCCACGGCGTGGGATCTAACGGAGCGCCTTCGATCAGCGCCCCGGGATCGCTCCTTTCGGGACGCGTCCAAAAATGGATGACCGGCTTGGGTTTCTGCGGATCTTGAAAGCCCGCAGACCGAGGAGCAAGGACGATCGTGCTGCGCTGCCCGGTTCGCGAACCCATCAGAGCACAAGGAAAATAATCCGACGGATAGTTAAAGCCACCCTCCCCAGTGGTGGTTGGGTGGTCAGCAGGCGCGCTTCGATCAAACAGCCAGTGATCTTGCGTGACCACGCCTTGGATGCACGTGAGGGTGTCGGACACCCGATACGTGCCGCCTGGCAGGTACGTGACCAGCCGGGCGTCCCGCGCATCTTTCATCGCCTGCTGGATGGCCCGCGTCGAATCACTTTTGCCGGTGGGATCGGCGGAGTAGGGGGCTTTGGTGACATCGAGTATGCCGTCTGCTGCGGATGGCTTATCGCTATAGTGGTCTACCACCCAGCGGCCGACGGCCTCGACGGCACTGCGCCGTCGGATCGGATCATCCTGCCCTGCACGTCCATCGGCAACATGAGTCGAGTCCTTCATTCCTTCGGCCTGACAGAGGTGACAAACCAGCACCGCAGTCCATGTCGTCATTGAGAAAACTAGTCTTCTCATGACTACCTGGAGCTCATTCAATGCTTTCGTGTTAGCCATAGCTCTCTTTCATAATTTCAACTAAATTCCCGATCCCTGACCGAGATCACACAAGCTTGAGGAATCGCTCAGCGCGCGCATAGTCATCCGCTGTCACGGTCGCCGCCGCATTGGCGAAAGAGATGTTCAGCACCGCTACTAAGATGAGCGAATGAGCGACGAACGTAGCGCGGTTCGATGCTTTCCAGTGCGTGAACATATGTGACTGGTACCTGTATTCAGAGGGTCGCTGCGGAATGGCGAGCGCCTCATAGCCCTTCTTACGGATCGCTTCAAATCAGTCCCCTACGGAGCAGCTTGCGGATGACCGCGTTTGTACAGCACCACTTGCTCGACACCGTGCAAGCCCACCTGTGTCCGGGACCCAATTGGACTGTCTGTAATCAGAAACCACTTTCTGGGATCCGAAGGCACCCCGCCCGCCCAGAGGAAGGCTGTGTTCAAGTCCAACTGTTCAAAGTCTATCGGTTCACCTCCCAGGTCTGGATTGACATTCGCCAACAGGAAGTCGTCACTGTGGTCGATTCGGAAGACCGGCCACTGGGGTCTCGGAGTGACACCGGTTCCGAAGCCGTAGATACGGATGTCGCGACAACCATTGATCCATAAGACGGTGTACATGCCCTCAGCCTTGAGCGAGTAGACGCTGATGTTGCGAGCGTCATGGAATTCCACCTGGACGTCGCTTCGGGCATGTTCCGGATTGAGCATGTAGAAAGACAACGGCTCGCGCGTTCCCTCCACCAGGAGGTGACGGTAATCCGGGCCGTGGAACCACCAGCCATCCTGGTACAGATCGTACCAGCGCCCTCCGCCGGAAGCTTCGATTCGAATCATGGGAGACAAGGTGGGTGGCGCGTTAGGCTCCCATGCGGTTACAGGCGTCCGAATATGGCGTACCACCGAGTGGCGTCCGGCCCGCCAACGCAATGCGTAGACGGCGGGATCGTTGACCGGGACCCGTAACTCGACGAACGCGAGCTCGGTGCTGGCACCTGGATCATCCACCGTATCGATCAGCGGGGCCGGGTGCTCAGTATTCAGAAAGGCCCGCGACCACATCGGCGACAGAACGGAGAGCACATGGCTGATGCCGAAGAGGCGCGTGTGAGACTTCAGCATGAGCGGACGCGACAGCCGATACTCCCCCTTGGGGAGGAAGACGGCCTCGTTCTCATCAATCGCGCGCTGAATCGCCGCGGCATCGTCGGTCTTCCCGTCGCCCTTGGCGCCGTATGGGGCCGCCCGCACGTTAGCTACACCGTGCTGCCCAACTAAGGCGGGAGGCGTGAGCCAGGCGTGCCGGCTTTGCAGATCCAAAGGCGGCGCAGCGGAATCCATCTGCTGGACCCGCTCAGATGTGGGATGTCCGTCGAGGTACACCGGATCTTGCCGCAAGGCTCCGCCCAGCCCGGGCGGGTATTGCAGCGTGGCTGCTGCGGCGTACTCCACGACGTGCGTCCAGCGCTGCGGCTCACCCTTCAGTTGCGGCTGGCCTTCGATGCAGGCAATGGTGTTTGGATGCTCGAAATACACATTGTGCAAATAGACCGAGTGATTGCTCCTAATAGCACACGCCGCCTTTCGTGTACGAAACACGGTATCCACAAAGTTCATCGCACCGTCCCACGGCGCATCTTGTGGGCCTTGCGCTTCAACTCCAGCCCCTTCGATTCGGCCGCCCACCACGGTCAACGGTCCCCGCCCGGTGTACATAATGGACAGCTCGGTTTGCTCTTTGAGGGTGACGTTGCTGACTACTGGAACGGGCTGGGCGCCCAACCAGATCACACCCGGATCGTTCTTGAGATACAGCCCGTAGCGCCCCCCGACGACGGTCAGGCCGTGAATGCCGCCGCCCGAGCCGGGCGCTTTGTGAATGCCGGCAAAGGCTCCCCTCGCATCGATCGTGACATCCTCGATCGCCGAACCCTGCGCGGCCTGATGATCGATGCCCACCGCCCCAGGGTTACCTTTGCCGAGGACGAGATCGATATCGATAATCAGCTGGTTATAAGACTCGGCCGGTAACGAGTCGTTGGGGCCCCACTCCTTTAGTGGATCTAACGCAGTCCCTTCGATCATCGCCTTCATCACCCCGGGGGTGAACTCATCCTCGCCGCGCGCCCAAAAGTAGATGACCGGCTTGGGCTTTCGCGGGTCTGCAAAGCCCGAAGACCGGGGCGCCAGGATGATCTTGCTGCGTTGCCCTGTCCGCGAACCCATGAGAGCACAAGGAAAGTAATCCGACTGATAGTTAAAACCACTCTCCCCCGCGGTGGTTTGCGTCGCAGGAGCTGAGCTTTGGCCAAAGGGCCAGTGATCTGGCGTGACTACGCCTTGACTGCAAGTGATTGTGTCGGAAACCCGATAAGTGCCGCCCGGCAGGAAGGTGATCAGCCGTGCGTCCCGTGCGTCCTTCATCGCCTGCTGGATGGCCCGCGTCGAATCCCTTTTACCGGTGGGATCCGCGGAGTAAGGGGCTTTGGTGACATCGAGTATGCCGTCTGCTGCGGATGGCTTATCGCTATAGTGGTCTACAACCCAGCGGCCCACAGCCTCGACGGCACTGCGCCGTCGTACCGGATCGTCCTGCCCGGCACGTCCATCGACAGCGCTCGTCAATTCTTGTGTTCCTGCAGCTTGGCAGAGGTGACAAGCCAGCACCGCAATCCATGTCGGCATTGAGAAAACGAGTCTGCTCATGCCTGCCTGGAACTCATCCAATGGTTTTGTGTTAGCCATAGCTCTCTTTCAGAGTGGACTTAAACCCAGATCGCCAGCCACGCTACTTACCAAGTATTGTGTAACGTTACATACTATGGCATTATAGGCTCGGCGCTACAAGGGGTGCCCTAATAGCCATCCGGTCAGTTCAGCTGCCTTGCTAGGCAGATATCGATTAAATGCACAGACGGTGAGACGACCCATGAGCGAGATTACACGGCGAGACCTGCTCGAGCTCAGTGCCGCGGCGGCGGTGATCCGATCGATTGGCGCTGTGGCCCGCGTTTCCGATAAGTCGCCGCAACCCTCTGCGTCACAACCGACGATAGAGGTTTACACCAACACTCTGAGCGCTGCCGCGGGAGACAACGTAACGATTCACGTCTCGACCACCGCTCGACATTTCAATGTGCAGATGGCGCGCGTAGGCGTCGAGGAAACGATCGTTTGGACGCGTGCCAATCTGACTGGCGCGTTTCATCCCACACCCGACGACGCATGGGAGAATGGGTGTCGGTGGCCGGTGTCCACTTCACTTGCGATCCCGGCAGCCTGGAAGTCGGGGTATTACGAGATCAAGGTCACCACGGCGGACCCGGGAACGAATGCGGACGCCCGTGCGTTTGTCGTCGTCCGCGCGAGTCGGCCGACGGCGAAAATTCTGTTCGTGCTGGCGACCAATACCTATGGCGCCTATAACGACTACGGCGGGGCCAGTCTTTATGTGCAGAAAAAGACCGGAATTCCTGGTGACTGGGGCGACGACGGAGAGTACCAAATCTCGTTCGAGCGGCCCTGGCCGCCGGGGTTTCTGTGGAAGCCGGACGGTTGGCAAGTAGAGGAGTGGCTCAGCAGCAAGGGTTGGGGTGCGTTCTACGCCCATGTCGATAAGGAGACTGGATTCCCCTTTTGGTGCCGTTGCGCTGGTTTTCACAATTGGGAGCGCGTGATGGTGCGCTGGCTGGAACAGAAGGGTTACGAGGTGGATTATGCGGTCAGCAGCGATCTGGAATTGCATCCGGAGCTGCTGCCGCGCTATCGGTTGATGATCACCGCGGGCCATGACGAGTATTGGTCATGGGGTATGCGCGATACCGTTGAGCAGTTTATTGGCGAAGGCGGCAACGTCTGCTTTTTCTCAGGCGACATTGCATTCTGGCAGGTTCGGTACGCGCACAACGGCAATCGCATGATCTGCTACAAGCACGACTATCAAAAGGATCCCTATTTTGACACTGACAAGACGAGAATGACCGCGACTTGCTGGAGCAGTGATTTCATCCATCACCCCGTATCAAGCATGACTGGAATGGATCCCATGTATGCTGGCAACGATACCCTCCACCGATCAGCGGCCCGAGGTTACCTCGTTTATCGCCCTGAGCATTGGATTTTTAATGGCACGGGCCTCGTCTTCGGAGATGTTCTGGGACATAACAGCGCCATCGTTCAATATGAAACCGATGGGTGCCCGATCCGCTTCGAATCCGGACTACCTTACCCTGCTTCTGACTTTGAATGTCCGTCATCGCTCGAAATACTCGGCATGGTGCCGGTACGCTCCGCTTGGAGTTCTCAAACAGCGGATCAGTGGACGAAGTCGTTAAGAGTAACTGCCGGCAATACGCGACCTGAGGCGATTGAGCGACTTACGCATGTTCATGCGGTGATGAGTACTTTTACGAAGAAGGGCACTGTATTTTGCGCCGGCACCTGTGATTGGACCAGTGGCTTGACCGGCAAAGATCCTGCCGTGGAAAGGATTACCAAGAATCTCTTGGATCGTCTTTCTGTATAGACCACGTTTGGATACTCAGAAATTGTGAGAACCAATCTCGACATTTACAAGCCGAAAGATACTCTCGATCCGCCGAAAGAGACGCGATGACGGCTCTGCGAAACTATGAGATGTATATCCCCGGTGGCGTCAGCTCCATCAATCGCCTGATTGATCCACCGATCGCCTTCAAGAAAGCGCAAGGCGCATATTTATGGGACGCTTCAGCTCAGCGCTATATCGACTATCACGCCGCCTTTGCGCCGTATCTGTTGGGGCATAACTTTCCGCCCGTTAACGAAGCGGTCTGCGATGCACTCCGATCTGGCACCAGTCTCTTTGGCGCGGGACCTTCCATGCTGGAAGGCGATCTGGCGGAGCTCATCTGCACTAAAGTAAATGCGGTAGAGAAAGTCACGTTCGGAACGACAGGAAGCGAAGCGACTGCGCTGGCGATTCGCCTTGCCCGCAGCATCACGGGCCGCAAACACCTCATCGTGATGCAAGGAGGCTACAACGGCAATCAGGATGAATTCGCCTGCAACGTATTCAACACACTGGAGGAGATCGGCCCCCGAGTCAGTCCGGGCGAGTACCCGCTGCGTCCCCTGGGAGCCGGGACGATCATCGAATCCACTCGCCTCACGCATGTCATTAACTTCAATGACCTGGAATCTGTCCATTATGTCTGTCGTCGCTATCCGATAGCGGCCCTGATCTCGGAGCCCATCCTGCAGAATATCGGCGTCGTGCGACCCGTACCGGGCTACCTCGAGGGCTTGCGCGCCCTGGCCGATCAATACGGGTTCCTGTTCATCATGGACGAAGTGAAGACCGGATTTCGACATGCGCTGGGAGGCTACAGCGCAATCGCCGGTGTACAGCCGGACCTCCTCGTTTACGGCAAGGCGCTGGCGAACGGCTATCCGCTTTCCGCCCTCGGCGGTCGCCGCGAGTACCTGGACTATATCGTCCATCCCGACATCGCCAAGAGACCCCTGCACGCCGGCACCTACAACGGCCATCCAGCCGCTTTGGCGGCGGGGATTCGCGTGATTCAGTATCTCTCGGAGAATGAGCGTTCGCTCTATCCGCGCCTCGAAGCGCTCGGCGAGCGCCTTGCGCAAGGGATGCGGGCGGCGTTTCGCAAGCGTGACATCACCGCCGTCGTGTCGCGCCAGGGGTCAGCGCTGTCCTTTTACTTCATGGCGAAGGAGCCCCGGGACTTCCACGATATCCTCGAGGGTCACGATTTCGCCAAAGATGCGGCCTTGCGTCGAGCGCTGATCCGCCGCGGGGTGTTTTGGGTGCCGGTCGCGACCAAGCAGCTGTCGATTTCCGCCGTGCACACGGAGCAAGATATCGATTTCACGATCGAGCAGTTTGATGCGGCCGTGACTGAGGTGTGGGGAAGATGAGTTGGGCATCGACAGATCGCTCGATTACAGACGCGGGTCCCAGCGTTGCCAGTTTTTGCACGATTGCGGCCGCTACGGTATTCCTGGCGTCGCGGGCAGTCGTTGCTGCGGAGCCGCCGCGGGTGGATCCGGACGGAACCGTGCACGTTCGCGCCTTTGCACTTCCGGAATCCTCCTTTTTGAGTGCGCAGATCCGCGCGCAATTGAAACGCGATCGTGATCTCGAAGGAGACTGGACCGCCCCAAATTGCCCTTCCATGGAGGCGGCGGATCTTGCGCAAATGGCCGCCATCCGCAGCTGTCAAGCGCAGGCCTTTTATAAGACGAGCACATATCGGCGGGTTCGAGACCGATACGCGGTCGACATTAGCGTGCGGCAGATCGCTGGGGTCTACACCGAAGTCTTTACGCCCAGGGACGGCATCGCGCGGAAGAATCAGAAACGGGTACTGATCAATGTGCACAGTGGTGGTTTTCAAGGCGGCGCCCGTAC
>Ga0163163_10005947_pt1 | contig 10616 bp, 11 predicted proteins | sample S65metaG_FD_119766 | JGI IMG/M metagenome (GOLD analysis project Ga0163163, IMG submission 119766) | Switchgrass rhizosphere microbial communities from Kellogg Biological Station, Michigan, USA - S6-5 metaG | ecosystem: Host-associated > Plants > Roots > Rhizosphere > Soil | place: USA... | reverse complement strand
GCGGCAGCGATCGCCTTCAGATGACGCTCGTCGGCCGGTCCCGGATCGATGACGGCCACCTGTCCGTTGCCGACAATGTAAGTATTGGTGCCGAGGAAGGTGTAAGGGCCGGGATTGTTGGCCACGATGCGGCGGATGCCAGGCGCAACCTCCTGGGACACGCCATAATCGACGTCAACACTGCGATTGAAGGCAAGCTCCGCCGACATGGTCTTGGCTTACTTGATGGCCTTCCCGGGAACTTTAGCCTTATTCTAACGGAGCGCGCGGGCAGTTGCAGTGCCGCCTTTTAGCAGCGTTAACTCTCCCATCGCTTTTTGCGCAAAATATGTCCTGTCGCAAGGGGTTGACCCCGGTGGCGCTTAAGCCAGATTTCGCGAGATTGGTCGGAGTGGGGAGATTCGAACTCCCGACCCCCTGCTCCCGAAGAAGTCGGAACCCCTCACGCCTGTTGATTTTCAACGACGTCCGTCGCGTCTGGTGCCCGTGAGTTCGATTTGTGTTCGCGCATTTCTTGTGACTGCTTGTGACCGGCTCAAGGCGTTCTCGATGCCCTTCTGGTGGTCGGGGTGGTGATGACCGTAGACCTCTTCGAGCGTCTCAACCGTCATGCCAAGATAGCCTGCAGCCTCCCACATGTCGCACCCCCGCTGCATGAGCCACGTCGCCGCTGTGTGACGAAGCGCGTGCGGGATCACGTCCTCGCCGAGCCCTGCTGCTCTCCTCGCGGTGTCCCACGACCGGCGCAGCTTGCGGACCTTGCTGCCCTGGTAATGACAGACGAAGCGGACGCCCAGCTCAGCGTCGATCCTGTGCCATCTGCGCAGGTGCGCCAGCAGCCTCGACGGAAGGCGCGGGAGTTGACCGATGCAGAGCTGTCAGACCTCATCGTCGCCGTTCAGTCCCTCATCGCTTCCGGCTCTGCTGTCGCGATTGCAGGGGGAGAGCGAACGGCGTCTGAGCCGCACTAAACTTCTTCGTTACGTCCCCTACGGGAAGCAGGCGGATTTCCATGAAGCAGGCGCGACACACCGCGAGCGACTTCTTATGGCCGCGAACCAATGTGGCAAGACCTACAGCGGAGCTGCAGAGGCCGCATTCCATCTGACAGGTCGCTACCCCGATTGGTGGTTTGGGAGGCGCTGGGATCGGCATGTCAGAGCCTGGGCGGGGTCGGAGACCTGGGATGGAACGCGGGACGGCGTGCAGCGCCTCTTAGTCGGCGAGCCGAAGGACGAGGCGCAGTGGGGCACGGGCTTGATCCCTGGTGACGATCTAGTGGGCTGGGGAAGACGGCAGGGTGTGCCAGACGCTCTCGACAATGTAATCGTCAATCATGTGTCGGGCGGGAAGTCGGTGCTCGGCTTTAAGGCTTATGAGCAGGGGCGGACAAAGTGGCAATCGGAGACACTAGATTTCATCTGGTTCGATGAGGAACCTCCGCAAGACATCTACTTCGAGGGACTGACGCGCACGAATGCAACCGAGGGGATCGTCTGGGCTGAACTAGGGAATTTCACTACCGGTAAGCGTAATTATCGGAAGTAAAGGGGGGATCGTGACCAAGCACATCACACGCATGGAGATCGACGACGCCGAGCACTACACGCCGGAGCAGCGTCAGGCGATCATCGATAGCTACCCCGAGCATGAACGTGAAGCGCGCACCAAGGGTATCCCCTCCCTCGGCTCTGGTCGCGTGTTTCCAATCGCAGAAGATGCGATCTTGTGTGAGCCGATCCCGATCCCAAAACACTGGCACCAGATCATTGGCATCGACTTCGGGTGGGAGCATCCATTCGCTGCAACGCGCAACGCCTGGGACAAGGACAACGACGTGTTTTACGTCGTGGCGTCCTATCGCGAGGCGAAGGCAACACCTCCGATCCACGTCGCGGCCGTCAAGCCTTGGGGCGACTGGATACCGTGTGCATGGCCACATGACGGCTTGCAGCACGACAAAGGATCGGGCAACGAGTTGGCGAAGCAATACAAGACGCACGGCCTCAAGATGCTTGACGAGCACGCCACTCATGCTGCTGGCGGTATAGGCATCGAGGCGGGCATCACCGAGATGCTTGAGCGCATGCAGACGGGTCGCTTGAAGGTGTTCCGTGGGCAAGAACAGTGGCTGGAGGAGTTCCGATACTACCGGCGCGAGGACGGGCTCATCGTCAAAGAGCGAGACGATCTGATCTCGGCAACGCGATACGCGATCATGATGCGTCGATTTGCGAAGCAGCCGCCTTCCGTCGAGCGTTGGAAGCCGAAGCCTAGGTATTCAGGATATAGCGTCGTGCCAACTTGTCTTCGGTAGCTGCTGGCGCGAGCTTGCTCATGGCGCCAATCCAACGTGAAGCCTTCAGTCGATCCGCGCGCTGCCAGAGCGCCCGTCATTGCGCACCCAGCTCACGCTATGGCCCCGGCGGGTGAGCGTGTAGCAATAGGACTTCCCCTCCATCCAGCTCGTCCATTGCTGGCAGAGTTGACTGCCCGAGACCCACCATTTGCCGCGGTCGGATGCGCCGTTGCCGCGTGCAAGAGTTGCTGCCACCGCACCCATCCTGCCCGACATGCTGCCACCCGGGGAATAGCGGATGGGAAGCTCGAATCCGGAAATTTTAAGATAGACGGTCTTGCCGCTCACTGTTTTGCGGAGCTCGTCACCTGAAAGTGACGCACGCTCAGCAGCCAGCGCAGTGCCAAGCACCAGAACCCCGTCGGCAGAGAGCCAGGTGCTGACCGCATACAACACGGCACCGATCAGCGACGACCAAGCGAGGGATCGTTTCATTTGGCGCTCCAACACCGGAGTGCCGGCCCGTCTTACGCTAAACCTACGGCGCATTTCGCTGATGTTCAACATCGTTGTCCGCTTCGGGTCATTTGCAGACATTGAGGTCTGCATCATCAATGTCTGCTTGCCCTCAAAAGCAGACATTCTCCATCACAATTTTTGTGTCCGCTTCGTGCCAATAGCGGACACCTGCATCATGTACGCTAGTCGCGCTGCCCTTACTGGACCCGCCGCTGTGATGTTACTCAACCCCACTTACGGCAAACGCGGCCTGCACCCCACACGAGACACCTGCGGGCCTGGCGGCGCATGACAGTCGTCCTGCAGACACCATTGACCATGTGCATACCCGTGCCGCAGGCATGACGGACTTGAGTGATCATGTTGTCCGGCTGATGTAGTGGCGCGACTGGCGTGGCGGCCTACGCAGATGTTGCGACGGCTAAGGCAAAAACCACAGCGACGAACCTGATCATTGCTTTTCTCCCATGTGAACCTTCAAGAAGAAGAGAGAATTCTGCTCAGACGCTGTGCCCTAACCCATCAAACGCGAATTTTAGCTGATTAGAAATGCGCGACCCAATGCAGGAAGACCCCGCAGAATAAAATGAATGACACACACTCCAGTACAAACTCTACGTCAGGTCGGTTAAGGTAGGGGAAGATACGTTTCAGCATTTTTTTATTCTCCATCCATGCATCGCGTAGCTATTAAGCTCGCGCTCGAATGGCTTGTGCAATCCTGCCTACAGCGGGCCGTTCTTAAATCTCCTGCCGGATCGGCAAACGTCCTTCGGGCGTAAGCTGGTCCAGTTCGATGTGGGCTGCAATTAAAGCGTAATGGAAAGCCCTACAAAGAACTGGTCAAATTTGCTCACCTGCCGATCAACTGCCGTCAGAACCCTTTGTGATGCCGGGAGTCTGATGCAAAACCATGTTCAATAATAAGCTATGGACTTCTAAGCCCCCGATCTCTCGCTGGTCAGCTGGTCGGCGGTGGTGTGAGTGGTGCTATCGTTACCGTCATCGTCGGTATGATTATGAACGCTATGAATAAGCGCTAGGGCAGCGAGACGCTTGTTGCCACCGAGCGAAGCCGTCGATCTCCCAGTGCAGCCAACGCATGCTTCCTTGTCGAAAGGACTTCGAGCCCGTGCGGCATGTCCGCTTTGGGTCATTAGCGGACATCAAAGCGTGGATTAGGGATGTCCGCTTTACCCCCAAGAGCAGACTCGTTCATCTTCGGTATCGATGTCCGCTAAGTGCCATTAGCGGACATTGGTGCCAGGGCTGATCAGGTCATCTCTGTGGGAGGAAATCAGGATTCCGGCTTAGCCTTCCGCATTATCTTCTTCGCGATCCCCTCGGCGACTATACGCTCTGAAAGCGGGATGAACGGTTTGCTACTCCAACCCGGTCGCGATAAAGGCTTACGCTCGCCTGGCTCGCACCGCGTCACCGGATGGGCAGCTATCTCTTTTTCCAGTCGAGCGGCTTCCTCTTCCCGCGTCTCACCAATCAAAACTCGCTTATTCGCCTTCTGCATGCGACGGGGCCGCATGTTTTTTTTAACGACGCTCATCAAAGCACCTCCACATTAAAGGTTGGAAGCATGGTGCCAGACGGACTGCGACCACGGGCTGAGCGCCAAAAAATCCGCCGTTAAGGCAACCAGTGCGGAGTGAGTATCCGGGCAGTGCCGTGATCGCTAGGCCGCAACCGTGTGTCCCCCCTGGGATCGGTCCGACGAATGATCTGGCTTATCCCGGTTCTGTTGAATCCCTTGTAGCCCTCGTTGCGCTCAAGGATCTCCAAGTGCGAGCCGAGTGCACCATGCTTGGCAAATCGTTCGGCTTGCTCCCCGGTGATGAAGCCAGCTGCCTTCGCGGCCGCCAGCCGACTGGGCTCGACCATCCAGATTTCGCCTTGCGTGAAGACCTGCCGCAAATGTGGGAATTCGGTAAACGGGTCCATCGTCATCACGCCCTGATGTCGCAACTGGGCGCGCGCCGCCTCGAAGTCGAACTGCGCTTCAAGGTGGTGCATTCCTGCCTGCAGCAGCGCCTCGCCGTGCAGCTGGCACCACAATCCGATAGTCCCTCGTGAATTTTGTGGTGGAAGCCCCGAATGCGCAAAGTCGCCGCTTACTTCCTCTGGCGACAGATCGACGTCGGCAAACACCACGATGCGACACTCCTGGTGTTCTAAAATCTGCGCACCCCAGCCCGCCTCGATGCCGGCGTAAAACTGCTCCCGGCAAAGAAGGCCGGCCGCGCCGAACATACCAATCAAGTCCGCAAAATGCTCTCGGCTGCTGCGATATGTGTGATGGTCGTGATTACCCCAGCCGAGCCCTAAACGGTCCTGCCGCGCCTTTTGCAGCCTGCCGGCGCGGTTGCGACCCTCCCAATAGGTCCGTTCCGCCCCAAAGAACAGGTCACAGGCTCGCGAATGTCCCAAATCCGCTACTCCGGCGTTGATCAGCTGAAGTGCATGTTCAAATCCCTCCTCGTCCCGCTTAAACCGTCGCCGCCGGCAGCGAAACGCCTCCGCGTGATGCAGAACGGCACTTGCCTCCGCTGACGACACATCGTGCGGAGTAAATCCCAGTTGACCGTGCCGTTCGACGATCCACAATTCAGCATCCGATTCCAACGCAATGCGCGCCATCCGCAACGCTGCATACGGCGCACCTTCCACCGCCGAATCGGCAATTGCATTAATGTTGAGAAAATGAGCGACGGACTCGACCTTGAGACCCAAGGTCCAGACGCGGGGCCCATCAAGCCGGATCGTTGGAAACATACCGCCGGGATGCTCAGCGACGGACGTGCCGTCCGCATCGTTTAATGTGAATCCCGCCTCCACGAGCGCGCCGCGATCCAGCGCCTCGCGCGGCGGTGCCACGAAGTCAACCCAGTCAATGAATCGCGTGCCTGTTTCACGCAGCATTCGCTGAGCAAACTGTCGTGCTGCCGCTGAGTTCGCACAAAACTTAGTCACAAGCTCGTGCGCAACCGTTTGTGCTCGCGGTTGCCTCTGCCATTCAACCCTTTGCGACGTCCAATCCATGGCCATTCTGCTTATTTGCATTTCTGAGGGTTTCTGCAATGCGATCGACTGCCCAGTTCACCTCGTTGCGCTTAATAACGAGTGGCGGGGAGATGCGGATAATGTGCTTATGCGTATTCGTGGTCAGGACGCCCCGTCTTGCAAGCGCCTCGCAAAAGCGGCGGGCACCCCCAGCTTCAGGATAGAGCTCAATAGCAATCATCAGGCCCCGCCCACGAACCTCTTTAACCTCCTCGTTAAGTACGCTTTCCAGTCCGGCTTTCATGTATGCGCCTTGTTCTGCGGCGTTTTCGATCATGCCTTCCTCGATGAGAACGCGGAGTGCCGCCCGGGCAACTGCACAGGCGAGCGGATTACCGCCAAAGGTGGAGCCATGATCGCCCGGCTTGAGGGGACTCATTAGTTCGTTGTTGGAGAGCACGGCAGATATCGGATAGAACCCTCCCGATAAAGCCTTGCCGAGAAGCGTCACGTCGGCGTCGACGCCCTCATGTTCTTCGGCCAACAGCTTGCCCGTGCGGCCAAGCCCCGTCTGGACCTCGTCAAGAACCAGCGCAATCTGCTTTTCTGAGCAAAAACGTCGTACTTTGGCGAAATAACCAGGAGGCGGAATGATAACGCCGGCCTCACCTTGGATCGGCTCGACGAGGAATGCCACGGTGTTCGGAGTGATCGCGGCGGCAAAGGCTCCGAAGTCGCCGAACGGAATGGTGCGAAAGCCATCGGCAAATGGACCGAAGCCCTTGCGCCGCTGGGAATCAGTCGAGAAACCAACAATTGCGATTGTGCGGCCGTGGAAGTTGTTGGCGCAGACGAGGATCTCAGCCTTGTCCTCAGGGACACCGCGAAGCTCGTAACCCCATTTGCGCACGATCTTAATCGCAGTCTCCACGGCTTCGGCGCCGCTATTCATGGGCAAGATTTTGTGCGCCCCCGTGAGCCTTGCGAGATCGTCGTAGAGGAGCGCCAGCTGGTCGTTGCGGAACGCCCTCGAGGTGAGAGTGAGCCTCCTCGCTTGCACCACCATCGCCTCTCGAATCCTTGGGTGGCAGTGGCCCTGGTTAACGGCCGAGTAGGCTGCGAGGCAATCGAGATACCTCTTGCCCTCGATGTCCCAAACCCATACGCCTTCCCCGCGACAAAGGACTACGCCAAGCGGCGCATAGTTGTTGGCGCCTAGCCGATCTTCGGTCTCAATCAACTCGCTCAAGGCCGTGACCGTATCGACCCTCATGTCTTGAATAGTCATGACGAATTTCCCGGCTTCGTTCTCTCCACTTACAGAACTCACCGCCCTCGACGTGGAGCACCAACAAGAAAAGAGACAGGCGACGAGTTCATCGAGATAGTCCCCCTTCGCCTCCATCCCATTTCCAATAACCAACATACTGATACGCAGTGGCAGCAAAAAGGCGTAGTAATTAACTTTCTGTCGAGATTATTGTGCAATTTGCAATGCTATAGTGACCAGTTTGATAGACGCCGCTATGGATGATCTCGACTACAAGATGATCGCGCTGTTGCGCAGCGATGCGCGACGCCCCGTTGCGTCACTCGCAGCCGAACTCGGCGTGTCCCGCGCGACCATTCGGTCACGCATAGACCGCCTTATCGAGAGCGGCGTAATCCGCGGCTTCACAATCGCGGTTCACGATAACGCCACTCGTAATCTGGTTCGGGCGGTGATGATGATAGAGGTCGAGGCCAAGGCGTCGAGCAAAGTCGTTAAGCGGCTTTATGGCTATCCAGAGGTTCGAAAACTTCATTCGACCAATGGCCACTGGGATCTTGTCGCCGAGCTTGTGGCCGGCTCTCTTGCAGAGTTCGATGAGCTGCTAAATCGCATCAGAACAGTCGATGGAATCAAGTCGACGGACACGAGCATTTTGCTCGCTTCACCTAAGGATATGCCCTAGACGCCCGCGAGCACTCAGCTACGAAGGTCTACCGCGAGGTGCGCGATGCCAAAGAAAACACATGAGCTTCCCTCGCCACGCGAGGAGGCACTCGAAATTTGCAAGCGGCTTGGAGTGCCTGACTCGGTGTTCGCTGACGAGGGGCTGCCGGCCCGCACGCCGATCACAGGCGAGATCATTGCGCATGTTCGCCAGACGACACCCGATGAAGCGAGGCGCGCCATAGGTCTCGCCCAGGATGCATTCGGCACATGGCGGTGCGAGCCGGCGCCAAAACGAGGCGAGTTCGTGCGGCTTTTCAGTGAAGAGTTGAGAACTGCGAAGGATGAACTCGGTCGGCTTGTTACGCTCGAAACCGGCAAGATCCTGTCCGAGGGGCTCGGCGAGGTCCGGGAGATGATCGATATTTGCGACTTCGCCGTCGGCCTTTCCCGGCAACTCTATGGCCTCACCATCGCGAGCGAACGCCCGAGCCACCGGATGCTAGAGACCTGGCATCCGCTCGGTCCCACGGGAATCATAACATCCTTTAATTTTCCCGTTGCCGTTTGGTCCTGGAACGCTGCACTGGCGCTCGTCTGCGGCAATGCTTGCGTCTGGAAGCCATCAGAGAAGACACCGCTAACGGCGCTCGCGACCCAACGGCTTTTTGAAAAGGCCGCCGCGAGGTTCGGCACCGCTCCCGAGGGTCTCTCTATCTTGCTGATCGGCGGCAAAGAACTGGGCGAGGTCCTTGCGAAGGATACACGCGTCCCGCTAGTCTCCGCCACCGGCTCGACGGCGATGGGGCGCGCCGTCAGCGAGCATCTCGCTCGGCGCTTGGCCCGGGCGCTCCTCGAGCTTTCCGGCAACAACGCCGGCATTGTTGCGCCATCTGCCGACCTCGATCTCGCGACACGAGCAATCACCTTTGCCGCGATAGGGACGACGGGGCAGCGCTGCACTACGCTTAGGCGCCTTTTCGTGCACGATGCCGTTTACGAAAAGCTCATTCCGCGCCTCTCCAAGGTTTACGGCTCCATTACCATCGGAGATCCACGCGATGAGGACACGCTTATGGGACCGCTGATTGATGGCGAAGCCTACAAGGCCATGCAGCGGACTCTCGATGAGACCAGAACTGGAGGTACCTGCGTCAGGGGTGGCTCTCGGCTGCTAGAGGAAAAGTACCCCGAGGGATTTTACGTATCGCCGGCGCTTGTGGAGCTCGACAGCCAACGCGACTTCGTCAAGCACGAGACGTTCGCCCCGATCCTCTATTGCATGCGCTACCAGAGTCTTGAGCGGGCGATTGCCGAACAGAACGACGTCCATCAGGGCCTGGCCTCCTCCATATTTACGCGAGATTTGCGCGAGGCCGAAATCTTCCTATCTGCTATCGGGTCGGACTGCGGCATCGCCAATGTAAACGTTGGCCCCTCGGGAGCTGAGATAGGCGGCGCATTCGGCGGTGAGAAGGAAACAGGAGGTGGCCGAGAAGCTGGGTCGGATGCCTGGAAGAGCTACATGCGCCGCGCGACCAACACGATCAATTACGGAACCGAATTGCCACTCGCCCAGGGGATCAAGTTCGCAGTTGAGAGTTGAATGCATGATGATGGAATGTCCGCTAAGTGCCATTAGCGGACGTTAAAAGAGGGCTGCCGCGTGTTCGCATGCGTCTTTGGTGGAGCATTGTTTGGGATGTTCCTCGGCACGATTTTGCCCGAGGGCCATTTAAGTCCCGACGCCAGGGACGTCATCAAGGTTGCGATGGCCATGGTTGCCACGCTGGCGGCTCTTGTCCTTGGCCTGTTGACCGCTTCGGCCAAGAGTTCCCTCGATGAAAAGGAAAGTGAGCTGAGAAGTGCTGCCGCACAAGTCCTCCTCCTCGACCGCACCATGGCTGAATATGGACCTGAGACCAAGGACGCCCGCGACCTGCTTAAGCAGACTGTAGCCGCAAGGATCAGTCAGATCTGGCCAGACGAAAAAGCGATGTGACACCCGACGTGATTGGGCGCGGCACCGGAATTGAGGCCGTTCAGCGTAAGCTTCTCGATCTTTCTCCTCAGACAGACGCTCAGCGCTGGCTTCAGTCGACAGCGCTGCAGATCAGCGGCTCGATCGCGGCAGAACGTTGGGCGGTACTCCAACAGATCGGCAGCTCTATCCAGTGGCCGTTTATGGCCGTCCTGATTTTTTGGCTCGCGATAATTTTCGCGAGCTTCGGACTTTTCGCGCCACGCAACGCCAGCATGACCGCCGCGCTCCTTGTTGCCGCCCTGTCAGTGGCCGGGTCTGTCTATCTATCTAATCCTCGAAATGGACCAGCCCTATAGCGGGCTCATCAAAATCTCCAGCGCTCCGCTCCGGGCTGCTTTACAGCAGCTCGGACAGCCGTAGTCGTCGCTGCCGACAGGGTGCCGAGGGCCGCCTCGAAGTCTGGGTGAACAATGTCCGCTAAGGGTCAAAAGCAGACATCGCGTCACGTCCGCGTCATGTCCGTTATTCCCCTCAAAGCGGACATCCTGGCTGCGTGGATAATAGTAGGTCACCCAGATATCTTAGCGCGTTGCTGGTCGCATGATTTGACGCGGCTCATATTGGGCATGTCCTTGAGCTTGTCGGCGGGGACACAGGCCGGTAGACCAGCCTTGCGCGCGCCATCGACGAACAGCTCGGCCTCCTTTTCCGCATAGCCACCCGCCTCACTGAGATATCGTTCCGCAGTCCAGGTCGGATCCAGCTTAACGACGTTGGCGGCAGCAGCCTCTGCATCATCCGCGCGGCCCAAATACGCATAAGCCATGGCCAGGAAGGCGTAATCGAGGGCAAAGGGCTCCTTCACG
>Ga0163163_10005942_pt1 | contig 10624 bp, 10 predicted proteins | sample S65metaG_FD_119766 | JGI IMG/M metagenome (GOLD analysis project Ga0163163, IMG submission 119766) | Switchgrass rhizosphere microbial communities from Kellogg Biological Station, Michigan, USA - S6-5 metaG | ecosystem: Host-associated > Plants > Roots > Rhizosphere > Soil | place: USA... | reverse complement strand
CCTCACTTTGCCACAATAAGAATGATTGCCACAAAAAGGCACAAAAGTCGCAAAAATGAATTTAGCCTTAGGGCTGCTGCTTCGAGCAGGCAAGCTAAAGCTTTAACTCTAACTGGTTTTTGTGTGCCTTTTGTGCCTTATTGTGGCTGAATAAATTTTTCGAGGCTGAGATCGTGGCCGTCGGTGGCGATCGAGATTGTGCCACAGTTGCCGGTCGTCATAACCGTGGCGCCACTCGCTCGCCAGCGTTCGACAACTTCTTTGTGTGGGTGACCAAACATCGAATTCCGCCCGACGGAAACGATCGCAAGCGAAGGCTTTGTGGCGCGAACGAAGTCGTCTGTCGATGATGTCCTGCTGCCATGATGCGGGACTTTGACAACGTCGGCGCGTAACTCCGGCTGTGATCCGAGCAACGTGTTCTCAGCCATACGTTCGATGTCACCAGTCATCAAGATGGCCCGCTCGCCAAACTTGAGTCGCAGCACGATCGAGTCGTTGTTCGCGGAGGTCTCACCACCGGCGGGTGGCCACAACACGCTCAGTTCAACTTCTCCAAAACGAATTACATCTCCAGCCTGAATCGTTTCGGCGCGCGTATTTGTCTGCCGCAGCGTTTGCGCGAACTTCGCGAACTCGGGATCGTCCGCAGGCTTGCGCGCGATCAACGCACTGCGAACCGCGAAGTTTTTGAGCACATCGTTCAGGCCGTCGATATGATCGGCATCAGCGTGCGTGGCGAGTACGTAATCGACTCCGCTCAGCCCTCGCCACCACAAGTACTCCGAAACGACTGTCTCGCCAATCCTCCGTGTGGCTTCGTTGAGACTGCCGCCGCCATCGACGAGCAGTGTCGTTCCGTCGGGCATCGTTACGAGAGCTGAATCGCCTTGCCCAACATCGAGAAAGTTGACGTGCAGTTTTCCATCTGCACGACCGGCGCTGAAGGGATGCAATACGAGGAGAAAGATCAGCAGCACTTGCGACATTGAAGCCGGCAACACGAACGGGTGAAGTTTGCAGCGTCCCTGTTTGAACAATGCGAGTGGCCGCCAGTGTGAGATCGCGACCATTAATAACAACAAAGGTAGAAAGTAAACTGCATAGAGCAGCGCGGCGCGTCCCGAATACTCCGGCAACCTCACCGAAGCAAAACTCGAAAACGGATCGACACTGTGAACCATCAAGGAGTTGATCGCGTCCGCCAATTTGAACAGCGGCGCCGACAACGCCACGCTTACTTGCGCCAACAACAAAGCAACCAGCGCCACCGCAACCAACGCCGCGAGCAACACACTCACGACGATGTTCAGCAACAGTGACGCCGGCGAGAGCCGGTGAAAATAGATGATCATCAGTGGCAACAACATGAGTTGCACACTCGCCGAAACCACCACCGCTCCGAACACGTAACGCAAGCAGCGTTGCAGATGACAGCGTTCCAGCCATGCCGCCGCCGGTGCTTTAAATAGACGATAATCATGCGGCGAGAGAGCGAGTTGCTGCGCCCAGCTTCGCTCGCTCCAGAACAGCACCTCACAAAATGTCTTGAGCGGGCGCGAACAAACCGGCGGATAAGGCGTCGATCGCGCCGGATGCCACGCTCCGATCGCTGTGAGTTTCATCAGCAACGGCCACGCGATCAACACGATCGCCAGTACGGAAAGGAAAGTGAGTTGGAACGATGGATCGAACAGTTCCCGCGGACTATGCACCAAAAGCATCAACGCTGCGGCGCCGAGCGCATTCAGAGACGTAGCCTGACGAAAAACGATTGGCGCCAGTCCGGCGAAAGTAAACATGAACGCCGCGCGAACCACTGAAGCTTCAGCGCCAACAGCCAGCGAGTAGGACCAGACAACGGCTGCGGGCACAAGGAACTGCAGCAACCTGCGCCGCGTGCACCGTCGCGCGATCAGCAACACGAGTCCGCCGATGAAACTGATGTGCAAGCCGCTAATCACGAGCACATGGAAAGTGCCGCCTTCGCGAAATCGATCGGACGCATTCTGTGAGAGGTTGTAGCGATTGCCAAGCAGTGCGGCGTCAAGCACGCCCGCAGTTTCCGCGCCGAAGTGTGAATCGATCTCCTGCTGAAACATTTCTCGCCATTGATAAAGTCGCGAGAGAAGCAGGAATGTTCGTGTGTCTTCGAGCCGCGCGATTGCACCGGGACTCTTAACCATCCCAGTCGCATCGTAACCCATTCGATCGAGGTATTCGGCGAGCGACGTGACACCGGGATTGCGATAGTTGCCGGTGAGATCGAGAGTTGAGCTGACAAGAATGCGGGTGCCGTAACGAAGTTGCAGCGCTCGATAGTTTTGCTCCGTCGCTACATTTCGAAACGGCGCCAGTAACGAGACCCGTCCCCGTGTGATTACCGCGGTATCGCCGTTAGAGATCCGCTCCACACGCAACGACAAGTAAAACCGATCGCGGGCGACTTCAGGTGGACCATCAAGCACACCAGTCAGGAGGAACGTATCACCCGCCGAATGCTCGACGATCTTTCTGATCTCACTCGACTCATCAACACGCCGTTCAATCGCGGCGAGTGTCACGCCCGTGAAGCCGGTTGCCAGCAACAACACCCATCCCGCTAACCGTATCTTTTTCCTAACCACGAGAATCAACGCGAGCACTGCGCACACCACACCCGCGATTAACGACACCTCTAACGAAACGCAGCGTGCCGCACAGACGCCAGTTGCAAACGCAATCGCGAGTTGGGTAAGTGGATGCTGACTGAACAGAGTACTGTGAGGATTCATTGTTGTGAGTGAACAATGCCTTCAATGACTGCGCCAAACTATACTACATTTTCCGGCTTACGGAGCCTGGTTCACAACGTCGAAACTATCGACCGTGAGTTCGGCGAGCGATTTTGGATCGCGTCGCTCAATGCTGACGATGATCGTCGCCGTAAAGACGCGAAACGATGTTAGCCCTGACTGGTCCGTGAACTCGCGTTCGAAATCCTCATCCACCCGCTCATCGAAAGGAAACTCAAAGGTGTGAGTCTGGCCGGATAGAAAGGTATCGCCGCTGAGATTTACGGATAGCACGATCCGGGATTGTTCGTCTTTATGAACCGAGCCGCGCAATTGCTGTGCAAGCATCGCCGGCTCCGTGCCGCCCAGCATATCCGCCGTGACGCTAATCGCTCCTACCCACGTTGCACTCAGCGGTTCATCACGGCCGATAATATTGCCCAGGCTCGTCTTCGCCTCGCGGAAAAGTATGCTCAGCGTCTTCTTGACCTGGGTGAATTTCACCGGACCGGAGATTAGGTTGCCGCTGGCAACGTCCGCGTCTCCAGATGACGTGAAGTCTTCTGTTTTCGAAACTGTATATGCTTCCATGTTTTCTCCTCTGGGATCTGTTGGTTCCACATGTAGATGGCCGCGCGCGTGAAAACGTTTCAACGACCATATTTGGAGGATAGAAGGTGGACGACTGTCTCAACGTGATGGGTCTGTGGGAAGAGATCGAAGCCGGCCATTGACTTGATGAGGTATCCACCGGCAAAAAGCTTTTTCAAGTCGCGGGCCAGGGTAGCCGGATCGCACGAGACGTAAGAGATCCGTGCGGGTTGGAGGTCCAGAATTCCTTTAATCACCGCCGACTCAGCACCGGCACGCGGCGGATCGAGCAACACGAAATCAACCGGCCTTTTCGCCGCCGGACTGCGAAACCACTGCGTCATGGTCGCCGTGTCAACGCGTGCATTAGTCAACCCTGCGTGCTGAAGATTCCGGCGCGCAAAGCGTGTCGCCGCAGCATTCGCTTCCACTCCCACGACTTTCGCGAATCGTCGCGCCAATGGCAGTGTGAACAAGCCCACACCGCAGTAAAGATCCAACACACTTTCTCCGCTCGCATCGGAGAGGGCGAAAGCGACCAACGCCTCGAGCGACGAAGGATTGATCTGAAAAAACGTCTCCGCGTTGTAATGATAGACCTCACCGCGCACGTTCAAAATCAACTCGTTCGTCTCAAACTCTGCGAACGCAGGCGCAAACGAAACCGCATTCTCACCTTCAACCACATCGAGATGTTTCAACTCCGGTGGGAATTTCCGCCATTCAGTCGCACGCACCTGCACGAGCGTCTCCTGCAACCGCGGTCGCAAAACTGCACAGTCAACCACATCACAAACACGTCTCGAGCCGCGTTCGTAATAACCAATCATGCGCTGCTCCCGATCGATCTGCCACGTCGCTCTCATTCGATAGCGCCACGGCTCCGCCGAAGGCGTGACCGCAAACTCCGGAACACTCTCCAGGCGCGCGATGCGATGCAGGCAGTCGCGGATCATCTCCGCTTTCATTGCCAGTTGTGATTCATACGTCAGTTGTTGAAAGTCGCAACCACCACAACGCCCGAAGTACGGACAGGGCGGTTCAATCCGCAACGGCGACGGCGTAACGATCTCTTCAATCGACGCAAACAACACGTTTCCCTGCTCGCGCTCGACCCGCACGCGCACGCGATCGCCGGGCGCTGCCAGTGAAACAAAAATAGTATTTCCGGCGGCATGGGCCAACCCCATACCGCCGGGAAGAATTCGTTCCACCTCAACTTCAAAATTCTGCCCCCTGCTCATCCTTATAAACCCGAGGTGCTACTGCGCGGCTTTGCCTCAAAAGTCAGACATCTCGCTTGGATCGGGTCAGTACCACCTGCGGTAGCGGGTGGGTACGTCGTAGACGCGCTCGATTGGCTGATGTTTTGTGAACCTGATCCATTACCCACCCGCTACCGCAGGTGGTACTGACCCGATCCAAGCATGTTTTTGGACTTTTGAGGCAAAGCTCTACTGCGCCGGATATTGATTCGGCGTCCACTGATGCGGCGGCGGTGGCGGCATGTAATCCTGTTGTTGCACACCCTCGAGTTCAAATTTCACCCCGCCGATGATGCCCGCCAACGCGTTGTAGACGAGCGCGCCGATTGCGCCCCCGATGAACCCGAGAACTCCGTACATAATCGGAATGCCGATCATCAACCCGATGCCGATGATGATGGTGCTCACGCCACCGGCGGCTGCGTCTCTTCCGCCCGGTGCAATCGCCGTCATGGCTGCTCCAAAGATAATGAAGAAGAGCCCGTAGATCACTCCGATGATCAACCCCATTACAAACAGCAGCAAGCCATACATCTTAGCCACTGAGATTACGCCGAAGCGTCTGATTGTCATTTCAGCCATCACGTTCTCCTTTATCTATGAAACGTAAAACAAGCTGAGCCGCGGCACAGCGAATTGCTCCCGCAAACGCTTCAACAACAGGTTGTCGAACGTTTGCTTGTAGGCAGCAGCTTCCATTTGCGTGCGATAAGGTTTGAGCTGATCCTTAACTTCCTGCGTCAACTCGTCGAGCGCTTTGGTATTAACGACGGCGAGTATCGAATCGTTGAGCATTCTTTCCAGTCCAGTCAAAGAATCTTCGAGCTTGCGGGTGTCGAACGCAGCATCGCTCAGGAAGTCTTTCTCGATGTCGCCGAGCAAGGCAGCGGCGCGACTGAGGGTTTCCGAAAGATCGTCGTCTTTGTTTCGCGAACGAGCCAGGTCCGCGAGCGCGCTGCGGCAGCGCTTCAGGTGTTCACTGATTGCCGCAAACGAGAACGGCGTTTTCTCTGAATCAGGCTCAGAGTTGTTTGCACTTGACGATGCGCCCACGCGTGCTTCGACCCATTCGGCGTACTGCGCTTCAACTTCTTCCTGACAATAAAGCAGCGACTTGACTGTGCGTTTGCGCGGACGCGACTCGTAAGAATCGAAAGATTTCTCGACGCCGCGAAGCACGATGTGCAAAGGAATGCCCTGCTGGTTCCATGTTTCCATCAAAGCCCAATCCATCGGGCTGAGAAAGAGATGCTTACCGCGTCGCCGGACAAATGCATCTTCGATTTCGGTGAAATAGTTGAAGTAATTCAAACTGGTTGACTAAATTTTTTTTTGCTTTATGTGCGACTGTTGTTTCTTTCGTAGATCAACCGTAAGCCGTCGAGCGTAAGCGTTTCGTCTATCAGCTCGATAAACTTTGACGCTCCGGCGATGAGTGGCGCTAATCCGCCAGTCGCGATCACGCGTGGACGTGAACCCATCTCGGCGATCATTTTTTCCAACAGACCGTCGACGAGGCCGGCGTAGCCGTGGTAAAGGCCTGACTGCATGGCGCCGATCGTTGACGTGGCGATCACTTTTTCCGGCCGCTTGATCTCGACTCGCGGCAATTTTGCAGCGCGTGAAAACAACGCTTCGGCGGAGATCTTGATGCCGGGCGCAATCACGCCGCCCAGGTATTCGTTGGCTGCGTTAACGGCGTTGAAGGTGGTCGCCGTGCCGAAGTCCACGACGATACAGGGCGCTCCATACTTTGTCACTGCCGCGGCGGCGTCGCAAATTCTGTCAGCGCCGATGTCAGCGGGTGAATCGTAAAGGATTTTCAAACCGGTGTCGGTGGTGTGATCGACGAAGAACGGCTTCAGTCCAAAAGAGCTTTCGCTAATTTGTCTGAAGTGCCGATCCAACGGCGGCACGACTGACGCGATCGCAATACCTTCGATCCCCTGGCGATCGATACCGGCCAGCTCGATCAGCTCACGAATCTCCCCGCCATACTGATCTACGGTTTTATCGCGATCGGTAAGCAGTCGCCACTGGGCCACCAGCTCCGCGCCGCGGAACACGCCCAACGTGATGTTTGAGTTGCCGGCGTCAATTACCAGAAGCATAGGCGAGTTTCCGGGTGCTGTTTGGATTGCGGGACAAAACCTCCTCGAGCAGATCGGCTGCGCGCGCCGGTCCGTTTTCCTGCTTCAGTTTCCTGCTCACCTCGATGGCGTGGCGAGCGTACGTTGGTTGACGAAGCAATTCGTGGAGTTCGTCAGCCACGCGCGGCGCACGATAGTTATTGCGATACAGCGTGCGGCTGGTGCCGAGCTTGTAAGCATGTTCGGCATTGTCGGATTGATCGAAAGCGAACGGCACGATCAGCGTCGGCACTCCTGCGAGCAGGCCCTGTGAAGTTGTACCCACACCACCGTGATGGACCACGGCGCACGCACGCGGCAGGACCGATTGGTAAGGCACATAGTCGACGGCGATGATTCCTTCGGGCAGCAAACGCGGCAAATTGCGCTCGTCGCCAATCAACAACACCGCGCGACGTCCCAAACGCTTCGCAGCGTCGATACTCTCCTCAAAAAAATCGCGCGCCACCCACACGGCGGACGAACCCAAAGTGAAAATAACGGGCGGCGCGCCACTGTCCATGAAGCGCACGAGTTCGTCCGGCATCCGAGTCTCATGGTGACCATCGTAAAAACAGAAACCTGTGACTCTGGTTTGCTGTGGCCAGTCAGGTTGCGGCTTTCCAAACACTGCAGAGAATAACGCCAGCACCAACGTGGGCGAGTGTTGACCCTCAAACATCGGATTGCCGGTGTCCTCGAGACCGAGTTCATCACGAAAGTCCACTATTGCTTTTGCTTTGTAGGTGCTCTTGGACAATCGCAGCAGGAAACCCATTATGCCTGGACCAAGCACGTGAAGTTTTTTCGTCCATTGCCAGAACGGTGGTACGGGCGGATCGTAAGCAGAGTAGAAAGAAAACGGCGCAAGCACAGTCGAGACCCAGAGCAAGCCGGTCTTTCGTCCGACCAATGGACCAGCCGGGGCCGCCGGATGCGTCACCAAAAGATCCGCACCGTCAACGGCGTGCAACAGATCCGCGTAACTATCACGAACCGCCGCAAAGATAACTTCCTCGATGAGAAATCTTGGACCAGTCATCGGCTGCATGAGTTTCTCGATGAATTCGCGGTCCTGTTCGCGCGGCTGCGGTACGTCAGGCCTGACCGGAGCAAACTCCAGACCTGCACCCTCGATCTTTTCACGATAGATCGGCATCGTGGCGATCACGGGCTTGTGACCGCGTCGCTGCAACTCCATGGCGATCGCCATGTAGGGATGAATGTCACCGAACGAGCCGAAAGTGTTTAGAACAATACGCATTGTTTTAGCCACAGATAAACACGGATTTCATTCACGGATTTATCTGACACTGTAAACGTCGCCGGCTCTCACCACTTTGATTTCACCTGTGGCGGTGTCGAGCCGGAGCGCTCCGTCATCCTCGATTCCGCAAGTCGTACCCTGCCAAACTTCATCGCCATTACTGACCTGCACCAACCTTCCTTTCGCGTAAGAAGATCTACTGGTCCATGCGGCCACGATCTTTTCGCGACCCGCCGGTTCGTGCAGCAACGAATACCAGCGCGACAAGGCTCGCAACAGAGCGGCAAGAATTGTTTCACGGTCAGGCTGCCGTCCGCTTGCCTCGGCTACTGACGTGGCCACGTCCGCTAGTTCCTCCGGAAACGCACGCTGAGTCAGGTTAATTCCGATGCCAAGAATCACCGAGCGTCCAAGCGGTGAGTCGATTGCCTCAGCAAGTATGCCGCAGATTTTTCGCTCACCTGAAAGAAGATCGTTGGGCCACTTGATGTCCGTCTCCACGCCCGCCGCTTCGCGCAACGCGTCGCCCACTGCGAGCGCCGCCACAAATGTAATCAAAGGCCATTGATCCTGTGGAATTGCGGGCCGCAAAAGCAGACTAAAGTAGAGGCCCGCGCCTTTCGGCGACGACCACGCGCGCTGCAAACGTCCCCGGCCCGCGGTTTGCTCATCCGCCAAAATCGCAAGGCCTTCCGCCGCGCCTTCGGATGCCAGTCGCGCCAGTTCGGTGTTGGTGGAAGGCAACGATTCGAAACGCAAAACCTTTGGTTTGAGCAGCGTCATATATGAACGAAGCTGATTATACAGAACCGACCGCTCGCCTCCGCACCTGGATCGAAATCCCGCTCGTAATGCTGACGTTGATTGCCGGCGCAGCTTTCCTGACGAAGATGTGTTACCTGTCGCTGGCCTTCAACACGATGTTCGTCGTCGTGTTTCTCGCCGTCTTTTATTTCTATGTGAGTGCTCGTCTTAGCGTGCGGATTCCGCTGATGCTGCTCGGTCTGGTCTTCGCCGCATTGCAAGTGGACGCGCTGGGAAACTTCGTTCGCATGTACGGCCGGCAGTTTGGACCAATGCAGTACGACGAGTTCGCGCATACGATGGTCCAGGTGCTCGTCAGTCCGCTCATCGTCTGGCTGGTCGATCGCCTGTTGCAACGAGCCGGTTATCGGCTGCCACTCCCGCTCACAGCGTTCTTTGCGGGCGCGATTGTGTTTAGCTTGTCTGCAATTTACGAGATCATCGAGTTGTGGGACGAGGTTTACTTCGGCGGCCATCGTATCTGGGGTCCATACGACACGGCGACAGATCTACAGTCGGACCTTTGCGGGATAATAGTGGGCACCCTGTTTTCTTGTATCATGCTGCGAGACACCCGTGATCGACTGGTTTCCCATTAGGCTTTCGTTTGCCGTTGCCACGGCCGCGACGTTGATTGCACTGATTGCCGGATCAGGCCTCGCCTGGTTGCTGGCCCGCAAGCGCTTTCCCGGACGAAATCTCGTCGACGCGTTAGTGACACTGCCGTTGGTCCTGCCGCCGACCGTGCTGGGCTATTACCTTTTGGTGTTGCTTGGTACGCGCTCGGCGATCGGCGGATTTCTTTATCGCACGCTGGGGATTCGTCTGACGTTCACCGTGACGGCGGCGATCATCGCCGCTTCAATTCATGCGCTGCCGTTGGTGACGAAGAGCCTGCGCGCTGCGTTTGAAGGAGTGAGTACTGATCTTGAAGCTGCGGCGCGCACGTTGGGTCTGAACAATCGACGCATCTTCTTTCGCGTTACGCTGCCACTCGCCGCGAAAGGTGTGCTTGCGGCCACTGCCCTCGCCTTCGCGCGCGCTCTCGGCGACTTCGGCGTCACGATCATGATCGCGGGCAACATCCCGGGCAAGACACAAACCGCGTCCGTCGCCATCTACGACGCCGTCCAGGCGGGCCGCGACAACGAAGCCTTCACACTCGCCGTCACCGTCTCCGTCATTGCCGGCTTCATGCTTTATTTGATCAATCGCTTCGGTCGTGTCCGATGGTAGCCACAGAAAGCACAAGAAAGGATTAGCCACAAAAAGGCACATAAATCACATAAAGGAAGAAAGAGAAAAACAGGGAGTCCTTCGTGGAGATCCCTGTTTTTCCTTTATGTGACTTATGTGCCCTTTTTGTGGCCTAGATAAAGCCTTTGAAATTTTTGCGGCTTAGAGTGTAGCCGGGGAAGATGGCTTGGGCGTCGATGCCCAAGTGGCTGGTGGCGATCTCGCCGAAGACGTCACGGAAGTCGGTCGTCAACGCCAGGTCGCGTCCTTCATAAAGCTGATCGCTCTTGAGTCCCGGCCAGCTCCCGTAAACTTTCCCACCACGCACACTGTTGCCAATGACGAACATCGCGTTCGCGTGGCCGTGGTCTGTCCCACGATTTCCATTCTCTCGCACAGTCCTGCCAAACTCAGACATCGTCAGAATAGTCACGTCGTCCATCCGTTGGCCCAGGTCCTGATAGAGTGCGGCGATGCCGGCGCTGAACTGCTGCAACAGATTGCCGAGTTGACCGCGTGAATTGCCCTCGTTCACGTGCGTGTCCCAACCATCAAGAT
>Ga0163163_10005940_pt1 | contig 10625 bp, 8 predicted proteins | sample S65metaG_FD_119766 | JGI IMG/M metagenome (GOLD analysis project Ga0163163, IMG submission 119766) | Switchgrass rhizosphere microbial communities from Kellogg Biological Station, Michigan, USA - S6-5 metaG | ecosystem: Host-associated > Plants > Roots > Rhizosphere > Soil | place: USA: Michigan... | reverse complement strand
TCCACACTCTTCTGGTTTTTTGGATTGGCCATGGCCTGGTCAATGGCTTCCTTCGCCTTGTCCAGCTGGTTGGCCTTTAGAAATTCGTTGGCCTTGTCCGGACTTTGGGCAGAAACCTGCATCCCCATGAAAGCAAGCGATGCGATGAAAACGATTTTTTTCATTGTGTTGATTTTATAATTCAATTTAAAAGCCTTGATGCAATCGACAGGTAAGCAAGTTCCATGGAAACGGTTACGAATACACGAAATTAGTGTGCCGGATTCAAGGCCTGAAATTATTGATTTTGGGCTTCACCCGGAGTAGGTTTATCTGGTTCCTGGGATGCGGTTTCGCCGTGGTTATTACCATTTCCATTTTCCTCACCCACTTTATCAAGTCGCGTAATGGCGGCAATTTCGTCATCTTCATCCAGGCGGATCAATTTAACACCCTGCGTTGCCCTACCCTGTTCACTCACCTGGCTTACCGGCATCCTGATGGTCACACCCGACCTGCAGGTAATCATCAGGTCTTCTTTTTCTGATACTTCAAGAATTCCCACCAGGCTTCCAGTCTTGTCAGTTACGTTAATGGTTTTTACCCCCTTTCCGCCCCTGTTCGTGATCCGGTAATCTTCCACCACCGTACGCTTTCCAAATCCCTTCTCAGATACTACCAGTACGGTTCTGCTACTGTCGTCCTTGTTTACACATATCATGCCAACCACTTCGTCCTGCGCATTGTCAACTTCAATACCTGCCACCCCAATGGCTCCCCTGCCTGTGGGACGCACCTTTTCTTCCGGGAACCTAATGGCACGGCCACTCTTAACAGCCATCATGATCTCGCACTGGCCGTCGGTAAGTTTGGCTTCCAACAATTGGTCTCCCTCTAAGATGGTAATTGCATTGACACCGGTTGCACGGGGTCTGCTAAAATCTTCCAGGGCGGTTTTCTTGATCACGCCCTTGCGGGTACATAGAACAATATGATGCTGTTTGACGAATTCTTCGTCCTCAAGGTTTTTGATGTCTATTATGGCTCTCACCTTGTCGTCTGAAGGCAACTGCACCAGGTTCTGGATTGCCCTGCCCTTGCTCGTCTTGTCGCCTTCCGGGATCTGGTAAACCTTAAGCCAGTAGCACCTGCCTTTCTCGGTAAAGAAAAGCATGGTATGGTGGGTGGAAGCCACGAAGAGGTGTTCAATCCAGTCCTCTTCCCGGGTTCTGCCGCCGATGGCTCCCCTGCCGCCGCGGTTCTGGATGCGGTATTCTGTGGCAGAAGTTCTTTTGATATAACCGTGGTGCGAAATGGTGATCACTACATCTTCTTCTTCGATGAGGTCTTCTATCTTCATTTCATCTGCCAGGTACTGGATTTCAGTACGGCGTTCGTCACCAAATTTTTGTTTTACTTCCAGCAGTTCGGTCTTGATCAGGTCATAGCGCTGGCCTTCGTTGGCCAACAACTCACGAAGCCACTTGATTTGCTTCATGATTTCGTCGAACTCTTCTTTGATCTTTTCGCGCTCCATGCCCGTTAACCGCTGCAGCCTTAATTCCAGGATGGCTTTGGCCTGGATTTCATCCAGTCCCCATCCCGCATTCACGAGGTTTTCTTTTGCCTGCTCGGGATTTGCTGAATTGCGGATCATGGAGATCACTTCATCCAGGTGATCCAAAGCGATGAGATAACCCTGAAGGATATGCGCTTTTTTCTCTGCTTCGCGCAATTCATAATTCGCGCGGCGAACCACCACATCATGACGGAACTCCACGAATTCACTGATGAGGTCGCGAATGTTCAGCGTCTTCGGCCGTCCCTTCACCAGGGCCACATTGTTGATGCCGAATGAAGTTTCGAGCTCGGTATATTTATAAAGCTGGTTGATGATGACCTGTGCCACAGCATCACGTCTCAATTCAACCACGATTCGCGTTCCTTCTTTGTTAGACTGGTTGGCAACATCGGTCACGCCTTCAATCACGCGATCGTTTACCAATTGACCAATCTTGTCTGTCATCACATCACGACTTACCTGGTAAGGCACTTCAGTGATCACAATTTGTTCTTTGCCATTCTTGAGTGTTTCAACACTCGCCTTTCCACGCAGTACCACTCGTCCTCTGCCGAAATGCATGGCTGCGCGTACCCCTTCATAACCATAGATAACACCACCCGTCGGAAAATCGGGCGCTTTCACGTACTTGATCAATTCCTCAATGGAAATATTTTTGTTTTCGATGTAGGCGATGCATCCGTCAATGACTTCAGTCAGGTTATGCGGCATCATGTTCGTTGCCATACCTACTGCAATACCAGATGCACCATTCACCAGCAATTGGGGAATCCTGGAAGGCAGAACTGAGGGTTCTTTTAATGAATCGTCGAAGTTGGGTTGAAAATCTACCGTTTCCTTTTCGATGTCTTCCATCATGGCTTCGGCCTTGCGATCGAGTCTCACTTCCGTGTACCTCATCGCCGCCGGACCATCCCCATCGGGGGATCCGAAGTTTCCCTGTCCGTCTACCAGTTTGTAGCGCATACTCCAGTCCTGCGCCATGCGCACCATGGAGTCATAAATTGCGCCGTCACCGTGAGGATGGTATTTACCCATTACATCACCCACAATACGTGCAGCCTTTTTATAGGGCTTGTTGCTCGTATTTCCGAGCTCGATCATGCCATAAAGAATGCGGCGATGTACGGGCTTCAAACCGTCGCGTACATCAGGTAATGCCCGACCTACAATTACCGACATGGAATAGTCGATATAGGCCGTCTTCATCTGTTCTTCTATGTTAACCTGAATGATTCTGTTGTTGTCGTTCGTTTCCTGAGGCAGGAGATTTTCGTCCATAAAATTGGGGGCTTCGCGTTATTTTTTGGAGCTATTTTTGCACCTTTTGAGGGGCTTGCAAATGTAACCATTCTGCGCCTCAAAACCCGCGAAAAATCAATGAATTTTGGGCCTTTTTTCCACTCATGTGGATAGTTAACTGAAGCCTAAAATTAGGCACTTGTAAAGAGCAAATTTTCCACAGTATTTTTCTTTGGCATGGTATTGGACTAAGACACAATATCTCCCCTCCCAGAACAGGTTAATTCAACAGAACCGACTGTTACGACAGGTTACACTTTTACTATTTATAAACATTAAATGCTAACACACATGAAGAAGGCAATTTTTACAGGCATTGGCGTGATTGCGCTTGGAAGCCTGATCGCTTTTACACCCTCCAGCTCTGCGGTGAGTGGAAAAGTGACTCCTCCCGACCAGGTTGAGATGGTATGGGCAATTAAGGGTACTGATACTGTAAAGACTAAAGCAACTCCGGAAGGATCCTTCGCACTTAATCTGAATCCAGGTTCATGGAAAGTGATCATAGATGCAAAGAATCCTTATAAAGATGTTCAGTTAGAGAAAGTAGACGTGACCGACGGAAAGCCCGTTGATCTCGGCGAAATCAAACTGGAAAAATAAGCTTGTATAGCTCGTCTGTACGAGTGTTTCTGGGAGGAATTGAGCCGGGACGATGATCCCGGCTTAATTATTTTTAGATTGTGGATTGTTGATTGTAGATTATGTTGGATGATGGATTTTGGATTGTGGTGGAAAATACGTTCAACGTCCGGTAGTTTCCTTTTGACTTTTGAGTTTTGACTTTTGCCTTTTCAATTACCTTTGGGCAAATCTCTGAATTGAAAAATATTCTCCTTTTTGGCGCAGGCAAATCTTCAACCGCCCTCATCGATTACCTGGTAAAAGAAACCGGACGCCTAAACTGGCAACTAACCCTCGCCGATAGTAATGCCTCCGCAGCCCGGGCTAAATTGGGATCCGCAGAACATGCCACCGCCATCGAAGTAAACGTGGAAGATGAGAAGCAGCGAAGAAGCCTCATCAAAGAGGCAGATATCGTCATTTCTTTACTTCCTCCTGCCCTTCATTTCCTGGTCGCAAAAGATTGTCTTCATTTTGAAAAAGACCTGCTCACCGCATCTTATATCGATGACGACATTAGAAGCCTGGAGCCATCGCTTGCAGGGAAAGGCGTTTTATTTCTTTGCGAGATGGGACTTGATCCCGGTATCGATCATATGAGCGCCATGCAACTCGTGCACGGACTTCGTGAAAAGGGTGCAAAGATCACTTCATTCTATTCTCATTGCGGCGGACTTGTTGCGCCCGAAAGCGACGACAACCCCTGGCGATATAAAATCAGCTGGAATCCCAGGAACGTGGTGCTGGCCGGAAAATCTGGCGCCATTTACAGGGAAGCCGGCAAGGAAAAGCGGATGGACTATGAATCGCTTTTCGATCCGCTGCGCACAGTGAATGTTGATGGACTGGGCAAGATGGCCTGGTATCCCAACCGCGACTCCAGGTCTTATATGCCGGTGTATGGCATGGAGAAGGTCGAGAATTTTGTGCGTACCACACTTCGCTATCCTGAATTCTGTTTCGGTTGGAAAAATGTTATTGAGCTCGCACTCACTGACGAAACCATCCAGTATGAAACAGATGGCATGACTCTCCAACAATTTTTCCAACAACATTTTGCCAACCATGGCTTTTCCGAATGGATGGAAAAGCAACTCACCAAACGATTTGAAAACACCCAACAGCTGCTGGAAAACCTGATGCAATTGTTGAAAGCCGAAGAGTCGGAAGAAGTTGAGGAAATGCGTGATTTCCTGATGGTGGATGATTCGGGACAGTTGGAAGAAGTGAACCTGGAGGATGTGAAAAATAAGGCCGCGCTGACTGTTGCCGGTCAGATGCACGAAGCGAACCTGTCAATGAAACAGCTGATCTACCTTGGCATGGAAGACAATGAAACCCTTATCAATAAAGGGAAATGCAGCGCCGCTGATATACTGCAGCTGGCCCTCGAAAAGAAGCTGGTGTTGAAGCCAGGCGATAAAGACATGATTGTTATGCTGCACGAAATTGAGTACGAAATAAAGAAGGAAAAACACAAGGTGGAAAGTTGCCTGATTGTGAAAGGCAACGACCATATTCATACGGCAATGGCCAAAACAGTAGGCCTACCCCTGGGCATAGCCGCAATTTTGATTTTGCAGAAGAAGATCCGGTTGAGCGGACTGCACATTCCGGTGCTTCCCGCAATCTATGAACCGGTGATGAAGGAACTGGCCAACCAGGGCATTAGTTTCCAGGAAACAAATCCTTATTAGGAAATTATTTTACCTCCCATTCACGCGTGGCAATGATATTGTACTCAATGTCGCGATACACGAGAATATACTTCCCTTTTTGAAGGTAGAGTGAGTAGTAACCATCGTCGGCGGGAATGTAGGTTTGATCTGCGGGCACAATTTTTCCAACAACTACTTCATTGTACTCATTTACGTAATAAGCCTGCAAAAAGAACAGGTCTTTTTCAGTTGGATTTACCCTTGTTTCCTGCCGCATTCCGTCAAAGTCAAGCCAGGTGGGCCTTCCATGGCTGTATTTTGTCGGCGGATGAATGACGGCGAGGTCGTACAAATCACTACCGGAAATATTAATGGGACGCCGGTTAATCAGTGCAATGGAAGGTTTGGTGATGGAATATTTTTTGATCACAGCCTCATAAAATCGGGCGCCATAGTTGAACGTGCTCTGCTCTGTCAGATTGGTTTGGTCGATAGAAAGCGGATCAATGCCAGAGATCTTTTTTAACCAGATGGCCATCGGTGTATACTGAGCATTCGCCTTCTTGGCAATATGCGCATAGCCGGCATGAACCAGAATTTTTGCAGAAGGATCCTGCAAAAGGATCGAATTGATATTTACTGCCTGGATAGAATCGCTTTCAGAAGCACTGTGTTTGCCAGGTTCTATATCATCATAGGAAACGAGTTTGAATCCAATCTGAAGTGCGCGTCTCGCCAACTCACCTCCCACCGGTTCCATGCAATAGTGCCCGGTATTTGCATCAACAGATTTCAAATTGTGGTTGGCGTAATTGTTCAACATGTCCATCGCGAGATAACGAAATCCCTGGTCGTACAGTCCCTGTAACAATGAAATCGTAAACGCACGGTGCTGAGGCTTGTCATGGGCTTCATTAATCATCACAATCCGCCTTTCAAAGGCTGCCTGCATCACAAATTCCTTCGCATTCAGAAATTCAATATTACTGAGTGAAGCGATGGTTGAGGTGATATCTTTTTCCGATTCGTCGTCCAGCTTTTCATAACTGGTTTCCAGCGCTTCCGTGGATGCTTTGTAATCACCGGCAAAGCCCAGCAACTGGCTCAGGTTTCTGTAATAACCTTCCGGCTTGAAGATGGTTTTGAATTTCGACTCCTTTCCATAGGCCTGGTAAAGCGGATAGAGATAGTTGATCTGTTTTCCATTGAAAAGCAAAAAATAGTTCAGGGATGTGTCAAATACAGGAGGATTGCTAAATCGGGCTTTTCGCTTGATCTGGTCAAGGTAGGCCGGATTCTGCGCGTAAACCCTGATAACCGCGAAAGACTGAAAGATCACCAGCGCCAACACTATTGCAAAAACATTCTTCATTCCGAAATTTGGCTGCAATATTAGAGAAGTGTTTGTTAGCGAATTCCTAATTCCTTGTAAAGATCCTTTACCCCTTCCGTCGCTGGTTTCTCTATCGCCACCAGTCCATAGAAACCCGATGTATCTGGTATTCGTTTGTCGATAATGAATTTCTTCGCGTTACCCCTCGCATAATGAATGAGACCAGCAGCAGGATACACCGCCAGCGAAGTGCCAATCACCACCAGCACATCTGCCATTGAAACCAGCCTGGCAGCGTCTTCAATCAGCGGTACAGGTTCCTCGAACCAAACAATATTGGGTCTTAACTGCGCTCCGTCTTCTGCCAAATCGCCGAGTGCCATATCATCAGCAATGGGGTAGATCAGATCATTCCTTCGTTCACTTCGCATCTTAAAAATTTCACCGTGCAGATGCAATACTTTCGTTGATCCCGCGCGCTCATGCAGGTCGTCAATATTTTGGGTAACCACATGCACATCATAATGTGATTCCAGTCGCGCAAGCGCAATATGTGCAGCATTCGGATTTGCCTCCCGCACATTTTTACGACGCATATTGTAAAACTCAAGTACCAGTTGTGGATTCTTACGCCATGCACCAGGTGTTGCCACTTCATGCACGTTATAGCCCTCCCAAAGCCCGTCGCTATCGCGAAAGGTTTTTAATCCGCTCTCTGCACTGATGCCGGCGCCGGATAAAACCACGAGTCGCTGTTTTTCTGCCATAGGTTTTCGTTTATCCCTTCAGGTGATATGCTTTTGGCCTGGTAAAAGCCCTGATGCCCGCGTTTGAAAGTGTAATGCCAAAACCCGAATGCTTTCTTCCACTCCAGGGCAAGGCTGCGCTAACGCGATCGCAACAATTCCAATAGCCCGTGCCGGCATCAATCCTGCTTAATATTTTTTCGGCCCTTTCCTTCGACTTGCTGTATACTGAAGCCGTGAGTCCATATTCCGTGTCTTTCATCAGTTCAATGGCCTCCTCGTCGTCTTTCACTTTGGCGATGCCAATGATGGGTCCGAAGGATTCTTCCTTCATGAGTTTCATATCGTGCGTGGCGTTGGCAAGGATAGTTGGCTCAAAATAATAACCCTTTCCATTTACGCGATGCCCGCCAGTCATAAGCTTTGCACCCTTACTAACGGCGTCGCTCACCTGGGATTCCAGGAAGGCGGCCTGTTGTGGCCGGCTCAACGGACCAATATACACGCCTGTCTCCGTGGGCTGACCCAGTTTGTAGCCCTTTACTTCTTTTACAAAGGCATCCAGGTAGGCATCATAGATTTTTTCGTGAACATAGATCCGTTCCACTGCACAACAACTTTGCCCGTTGTTATAGAAAGCGCCATCTGCAGTACCTGCCGCAACCGATGCGATGTCTTCTACATCGTCGGCAACATACAGCGGATCTTTTCCTCCCAGCTCACACTGAACCGGCACCATCTTATGCGAAAGCGTCTCGTAAATTTTGTTGCCCGTGGCATAAGAGCCGGTGAAGAAATAGCCGTCCAACGGCAGGTCAAGCATCAACGCACCGGTTGTTCCTGTTCCCACAGCCATGATAAATACATCTTTTGGAACGCCGGCCTCGTGCAAAAGATTTTCAATCGCCATTCCCGTTAGCGTAGCAAATTCAGACGGCTTATACAACACTGCATTGCCTGCGAGCAATGCGGGCACAAAAACATTTACCCCTACCAGCCAGGGATAGTTCCAGGCAGAAATATTGCCAATGACGCCAAGCGGCTCATACCTGATCCGCTCTTCCAGCCCGGGTTCTATGGTCATTACTTCATCACCCAGTACGCGCTCAGCATTTGCAGTGAGCCATTTAATTCTGCTCCTTGCACCATTGATCTCATTGCGCGCCTGTTGCAGCGGCTTGCCCATTTCCGATGTGAGCGTGGCTGCAAGCGTTTCAATATTGGCTAACATCAGGTCGGAAAACTGCCGGATGATTGCAATTCTTTTTTCGATGGGAACCTCCTGCCACGCGGGTTGCGCGGCATTCAACCTTTCCAGTTTCTTTTCCAGCGAAGCCTTATCGTCTTCTCTCAATTCTTTGATCAATTCCTCGGTAGCCGGATTTATAATTTTCATGAATCTCCTTTTGTATTTTGTTGAACAATTCTACGACTGCAATTTCCTTTCCCCTTTTTGCTTTTTCACGGTTTCCAAAAATGCAAGCCGGATACCAGCCGCAAGCGGATTTGCCTGGTCTTTCATTCTTTCCGGGTGCCATTGCACTAAAAGAATATAACATGCTTCTGCATGGCCATTCTCAAGGCCCTCAACAAATCCATCGTCGGGTGAAAATGCATTTGGAAAAAGTCCACGCCCGATAATATCTGCACCCTGATGATGAGCGCTGTTGATTTCAACGGGTGACGTTGATGCAATCGAAAACAATTTCGTACCAGCCTCGACGGTCACCGAATGATAGCGGTCATTACCCTCTCCGAATTTTGAATGGTCTACGTCTTTGAAGCTTGGAATATCGGGCACCAGACTTCCCCCAAGAAAAACATTGACCACCTGCAATCCGCGACAGATCCCCAGGATCGGCATTTGGTGTGCGTATGCATATTCAAGCAACTCGAATTCGAATTCATCCCTTTGCTCGTCGATATCCTGCGGCTTGCTATAGGAAATAAATTCAGGCTTGCCATAAAAACGCGGGTGCACGTCCTGGCCGCCCGTGAGTACCAAACCATCGCAATTTGAAATTTCATGTGCATTATTCAGCAGATAGCTCAATTTGATCACGCGCACACCTGCAGAAGCCAGGAACCAATTTTCGTAATTTGGATATTTGGAGCAATCACTGATACCGATCGTGAGCGATTCCATTAAAAAGCCTTTTGGTAAAGTTCCTTAAAATTTTGTCGCGACACCGGTTTTGGATTGTTCGGATGTGCAAAATCAGCAATGGCAAGATCGGCAAGGGTTTCAATGTGTTCATCCTTTACGCCAATTTCGCGCAGGCGATGCGGGATATTAATTTTTGAATTCACTTCAAATAAATAGTCGATCACTTCCCTCCCGCTTCCTTCTTTCAATCCAAGCGCCTGTGACATTTTTTTGAACTTCCCTTCGTAACCTTCATAATTGAATTCCATCCCATAGGGAATGTTGACGGCATTTGCCAAACCATGGTGGGTGTCGAGCAGGGACGAAAGCGGATGTGCGAGCGAATGCACCACGCCCAATCCTTTTTGAAAGGCAATGGCGCCCATCATCGACGCGACCAGCATCTGGCTACGCGATTCCAGGTCGGGATGGTTTACGGCGTTTACAATCGACTTGCTGATCAATGACATCCCTTCCAATGCAATGCCTTCGCAAATCGGGTGCGGCATTTTGGCAAGATAAGCTTCCATATTATGAGTGAGTGCGTCCATGCCGGTTGCGGCTGTAATGGCCGGCGGTAATTCCATGGTGAGCAATGGATCAGCGAAGACAATCTTCGCCAGCAGCTTGGGAGAAAATAAGATTTTCTTCTGGTGCGTTTCATCGTCGGCGATGATGGCGCTTCTTCCTACCTCACTTCCAGTGCCCGAAGTGGTGGGAATGGTAACGAAATGGGGTACTTCACGCGTGACATATACGTCGCCACCAATAAGGTCATCGTATTTAAACAAATCATCGCGATGGTGAACGCGAAGTGTAATCGCCCGCGCTACGTCAATCGCTGCCCCGCCTCCAATGCCCACAATTGAATCACGTTGTTCTTCATCGAAGAGATCAGTTCCCCGGTATACATCACTCTTGACGGGGTTCTTGTGAATATCGCTGAATACCTTAACGGATAGGTGCTTGTTTTGCAGGTCCTGTATGATCGCTTTAAAAAAGCCCAGTTGAGCAACTTGCGCATCTGTAACAAGCAGTGGCCGGTGCAGGTCCTGCGCAATCAGGTAGTCGCCCAGCTCTTTGCTGCTCCCTGCGCCAAAGCGGATGGTGGTTGGGAAGTTGTATTGGTATATGGTTGTGTTCATAAGTTGCTAAATAATTTCAAAATACCTCCTGTACACCCAATCCGTCACCGACTTCAGGTGTTGCTTCCATTCCCACTCCCTCGTTAATGTGAAATGATCCACAAAAGCAG
>Ga0163163_10005939_pt1 | contig 10626 bp, 9 predicted proteins | sample S65metaG_FD_119766 | JGI IMG/M metagenome (GOLD analysis project Ga0163163, IMG submission 119766) | Switchgrass rhizosphere microbial communities from Kellogg Biological Station, Michigan, USA - S6-5 metaG | ecosystem: Host-associated > Plants > Roots > Rhizosphere > Soil | place: USA: Michigan... | reverse complement strand
GCGTGACCTCGTCCTGCAAAGCATCCCGCTCCACCTTGATCGCATCCATCTCGCTGGCGTCGACACCTTCCGGAGGCGTGCCCAGAAACCGCGAAGCTTCTTCCATCCGCCCGCCCCCGGAAGAATTCACCGACAAGCGAACCTCCACGTCCCCGCTCCTGCGCATGTAAGTGAAACTTCCCTGCGCCAGTTCCGTGCGGTTCAGCGGGACGCTGCGTTTCTCGCCCCCATCCACAATATCCAGCGTGCCGCTGGTTGCGCCCGTGATGCTCTGCGAAGCGTGGTTCCATTGGATCTGCAATTGGCCGTCACGCTCAATCACGCCGAGTGATAGCGGCTCCACATGCAACTGCGGACCCAGAATTCGCAGCCCCAGCACTGCTAATACCAACGCCGCCGCCACCACCGCGATGATGGCCCACGGAATCCTGCGCCGGGTATTCGGATAGGGCGCGTCTTGTGGAAGCGCGCGCGCCGGCTGCCCAAACAAAGGAGCGTCATACTCGATCTGCTCGGGCACCTCCGCCGTCTCCACCGTTTCCGGCCGCGCCGTGTAGCGAGCCATCGGGAGGCGGTCACCTGCCAGTTCCGGAGAAGGCCGCCGCTCCCGGGGAGGACGATCCAGCACCCCCGCCATGCGATCCGGAAAATTGAATTCCTGATAACTGCGCTCACCCTTGACGCTGCCATCGGGCTCGCGCACGAAGAATCCCGCGCGCATGGTGCCGGTGCGCCCCGGGTGCACCACCATGGTGACTTGCCACGGCTCCGCAAAGAATGCGTTGTAAGTATCCAGATCGGATTGCTGCAATGTAACGTCGCTGCGCGTATGCGACAGGAACCAGCCCACCACCTGCAGGCCCTGCAAACGTGAGTCTTCTTTATCCCGCGCCAGCTGCGCCGTCAACGCCGCCCGATCGTTATCGGAAAGATGAAAGGTAGGGCCACGCGCATGTTCGCAAGCGATCTCGCGCATCGCTGTCACTTTTACATTGCGGTCTTCGCGCGTGCCGTAAAGCACGCCGCCCACCTCGATGCCGCCGCGTTGCAGGCGCTGAAAACCATCCGCTACCACTTGCCGGATTTCATCGATCACGATCAGCGAATACTCGACGTCCACCGGACTTTCCGGAACCACCCACGATCCGAATTTCGCGTCGCTCATGTAGATCGCCTCGCCGTTAAGTGCGTGAGGACTCGGGCCACGCCATTGCTGTTTTCAGTGTCCTGGTCGTCCTCGTGCAAGTGATAATAATACGTCAGCGCACCCATGCTGCATGCGATTAGGATGGCGATAGCCAGGCACGCGATGGCGACCCCGTTCCAGGCCCGCTCCCGCGATACCGCCGCAACGGTGCCTAGAACAATCACCAGCGCCAACGCGAACGTCAGCACCAGCTTGTCGTACCACGGCATCAAGTCCAGATGATCCTGCCCGCCCACCTGGCCCCACACCACCGTGATCGCCAGCAGCGCCAACAGGAACTCGCAAACGTAGGCGATGCGCAGCATGGGCAGGCGGCTGGTTGTGTCCCCGGCGATTATGCGACGGCCTTGGCCGCTGCCAGCGCTGCTTCGTAGTTGGGATGATCGCCCACTTCCTTCACGTATTCCACGTAACGCAGGTTGTTGTTCTTGTCGACGACAAAAATCGCCCGGCTGAGAATGCGCAGGTCTTTGATCAGCGTGCCATAGGCCTCGCCGAAGGAACCAGTCCGATGATCCGAGACCATTTTGACGTGGTCCACGCCAAAGGCGCCGCACCAGCGTTTCTGCGCGAACGGCAGGTCCATGCTGAAGGTGTAGATGCTCACGTCCGGCAGCTTGCCGGTCTCTTCCTCGAAGCGCTTGGTCTGCGCATCGCACACCGGCGTGTCAAGCGACGGGATCACGCTGAAGATGCGAATGCCGTCACCGGTGGTCGCCAGGGTGACTGCCTTCAATCCGTTGTCCACGGCCTCAAAATCCGGGGCCTTGTCACCAACTTTCAATTCCGGCCCGAGAACCGTCAACGGGTTCCCTCTAAGAGTAGTTGCTCCAGGTCTTTCCATATAGCGGCTATTCTAGCAACTCATCGAGCGCGGTAGCACTGGTCACCGGAAGTCTGCAGGCAAAATTTTCGCAGACGTAAGCCGTGGCGGCCCCGTCGAGCGCCGGCATCGGTCGCGTGGATTGCTCGCTGCCCATCACCACAGCGCCCGGCAGGAAACGGCGTCGTATTGTTGCCAGCATTTCGATCATGGCCGGATCTTCGCGTGCTCCCGCCAGCACGATCTCTCGCGGACGCCCCAGAGCAAACGAATGCGCCACCAGCATCTGCGGCACGCCCGTTCCGGCTTCCTCCATGCGCGACGCAAACGCCCGCAGCGTATGCTCGGCGGCCGTGCGAAAATCGGCGCGATCGGTCATGCGTGCCAGTCGCAGCAGCAGCATCGCCATGCCCGAGTTCCCGGAAGGTTCGGCGCCATCGTAATCGTCCTTCAGTCGCAGCAGCGAGCCATCGTCGATGGTACTGAAAAAGCCGCCGTTCTCCACGTCGGCGAATAGCTCGATCGCCCGCTCCGCTAGCCGCACTGCCCACTCGAAATCCCCTGCGTCGAAAGTGGCTTCGTATAAATCCAACAGGCCCAGACCGCAAAAAGCATAATCGTCCAGGAACCCATCGATCGCCGACTCCCCTCCGCGATGCCGCCGTAGCAGAATCTGCCGCTGCTCATCCCACAAATGCCGCCGCAGAAAGTCCACCGCCGCGCGAGCCGCGTCAGCGTATCGCGGTTCGTTCAAAATCTGCGCACCCTTGGCGAACGCCGAAATCATCATGCCGTTCCAGGCCGACAAAACCTTGTCATCACGTAGCGGACGCGGCCGGCGGGAACGAATCTCCAGCAACTTCGCCGAGGCTTGCTGTAACTCCGCTCGGGCCGCCGTGTCTTCCACGGCGTGCGCCTGATAAAGAATATTTGCGCCGCGAAACTCGCCGTGTGGATCTTCTTCCACGTTTCCGCCCGCTTCAACCCCGTAGCGATTGCAGAACATCTCGGCAACGCGCGGCTCCAACGCTTCCTCAATTTCCTGCTTGCGCCAAACGTAAAACGCACCCTCGCTTTTTTCGTTGAGCCGCGCGGCGTCGGTGGCGCTATCCGCGTCCTCAGCGGAATAGAATCCGCCGCCCGGGTCCGTCATGTCGCGCAATAAATAGGCAAAGATGTCGCGAGCTGCCGCCGCGTATTGCCCGTCGCGAGTGATCTGAAACGCCTCCAGATAAGACACCGCCAGTTGCGCTTGGTCGTACAGCATCTTTTCAAAGTGCGGGACAAACCAGCGCTCATCCACCGAATAGCGATGAAACCCGCCACCAATCTGGTCATTCATCCCGCCCTTGACCATTTCACGCAGAGTGGTCAGGACCATCTCCAGCGCTTCTTCTTGCTTGGTCTCGGCGTAATATCGCACCAAAAAATTGTGGATGCTGGGACGCGGAAACTTAGGCGCCCGCCCAAACCCGCCCAGACGCGCATCGAACATCCGCCGAAACCCTTGAAACGCACGGTCCAGCACTTCGCGTCCCGCACTCTCTGAGCGCGCACCCAAACTCGAGTACTCGCGCAACTGCTCGATCACCTTGTCGCCCGAGTCCTCAATTCGCGACCGATCCTGCCGCCACGCCTTCGCCAGTTGCTCCAGTACCGCTTTAAACCCCGGCCTTCCGTAGCGGTTGTCCGGCGGAAAATACGTGCCCCCAAAGAACGGCTTGCGCTCAGGAGTCAACCATACCGACATCGGCCATCCGCCACTCCCCGTCGAAGCCTGCACGAATAACATGTACATGCGATCCACATCCGGCCGCTCTTCACGATCGACTTTTATCGAAACGAAATGTTCGTTCAATACCCGCGCAATCTCGTCGCTCTCAAACGATTCGCGTTCCATCACATGGCACCAATGGCACGTCGAATATCCCACCGACAAAAAAATCGGCTTGTCTTCACTCTGCGCTTTCGCGAATGCGTCCTCGCCCCAGGGATACCAATCCACCGGATTGTGGGCATGCTGCAAAAGGTAGGGGCTCTTCTCCAGAGCCAGGCGATTGGTCGGCACCTCTTTAGCTTAATTCGTAACCGCGCGTGGCCAAGTCAGTCAGGATGACTTCGGAGTCTTTCCCATGCGCCGTGAACACATGCTGCACGGATTGGCAAACGTGTTCATAACCCCGCTCATAGAAAACCAAGATAGACGGCCCGGCCCCGCTGAGCGCGCAGCCCAGCAGTCCCTTCATGCGAAGAGCGCAGATCTCGTTCAAGCCCGGCACCAACGGAGCGCGATAGGGCTGATGCAGCCGGTCTTCGAGCGCCGTAGGAAACGCATCGGTGATTCCAGTCGCCAGCGCCGTGATCAGCAACGCGCTGCGTTGAATATTGAAGATGACATCGGCACGCGAATAGCTCTGTGGCAGCACCCGCCGAGCCTCCACTGTCGGGAGCAGAAAATCCGGCACCACCACCGCAATGCCGAAGCGTGGATGCAACTCCAAGCGCGCCGCATGCGTGACATCCCGCTCATCCGTCGCGCTCGCTACAATCGACCCGTGCACGCAAGCCGCAACGTTATCCGGATGCCCCTCGATGCGCGCGGCCTCGTCCAAAATCCGCCCGCGCGGCCAGCGCAGCCCCAGCATCGCACTGGCGATGACGACCCCCGCCGTCAGCGCCGCAGCACTCGACCCCAGCCCTTTGCCCAGAGGAATCTGATTGTCGAGCTGCAGTTCGATGGCCGGCATGGTGCGCTGCAGATCGCTCGCAATCCGCACTGCCGTCTGCCAAATAAGGTTGTCCTCGCCGCTGGAGATCAGCGCTTCATCGCGCCCACTCACGCGAATGCTCAATTTGTCCGCCGCGCGAAAGCGGCACTCCAGATAAACTCCCAATGCCAGCCCCAGCGCGTCGAAGGCGGGACCGAGATTGGCGCTGGATGCGGGGACTCGCAGTTTGCGGAAAGCCAAACAGCTATTCTGACACGGAGCCCCCCAATCCGGCTAGAATTGCAGTTATGAGCGCTACCACCACCGCCAATTTGGGCGACCGCAGCTTAGACCTGCCAGCGTGGAAAAACATAGTCGGCCACGTCGCCGCGATCTCCGTCGCCATCATCTTCCTAGCCACCGGCATCGCCAAAATGGTGGTTCCGTTCCTGGTCCAAACCATGTTCGAGCAACTGCTGGTGCCGGTTTGGGGCAGCATGCCGCTGGTGATCCTGCTCGGCATTTTCGAAACGCTGGGAGGGATCTTGGTGCTGATGCCGCGCTACCGCCGCTGGGGCGCGTGGCTGATCGCGCTGATGCTGGTGGCATTCATGGGCTACATCGGATTGCGCTACCAGGCTCTCGTCGGCCGCGATTGCAGTTGCTTCCCCTGGTTGAAGCGCACCGTGACACCCGCGCTCTTCGCCGAAGACGGAGCCATGCTGTTAGCCGCACTTGTGGCCGGATGGTTCTCTCGCAAGCCTACCAGCCTGCGTTTCCCGTTGATCGCGCTGGTTGTAATCGCCGTGTTTTCGGGCGCCAGTCTCGCCTACAGCAACATGCACGAAGTCCAGGTTCCCCAAACCATTGCCGTCGAAGGCCAGCCCTACAACATTCATCAAGGCCGCATCTTCCTGTTCTTCTACGATCCTTCCTGCAGCCATTGCGAAGAAGCCGCCCGCCACATGTCTACCTATGGCTGGAAGAAAGACGTGACCGTGATCGGCCTGCCCACCAACGATCCGCAGTGGGCCGCATCCTTCCTTCATGACACAAAACTAGTGGCCAAGACGTCCACTGACTCAGCCTTGCTGCGCAAACTGTTCGTATTCACCTCGCCGCCCTACGGCGTGGTGCTGGATAACGGTCGCGTGAAAAGCAAGCTCACGCACTTTGACGCGCCCGAACCGCAGCCCTCGCTGCGACAATCCGGCTTTGTAGACTAGCGCTGTTCGACCAGCACCACATTGCGGATCTCAATCGATCCTTCTGCTCGTGCCTCGCCCGCCGGCCGCTGATAGGCGAACGCAAGCGGCGTCAACACCGCACCCGCCGTGAAATCCATGCTGCCGCCGCGCCAGTCGTCCGCGCGTTCGACTACGCCGCGTGCCGCACCCGCGCGCCATTCGACGCCCGCGGGTGATCCCAATCCCCGCGTTCGCGCTTCCCAATGGAGCGAATACCGCTTGCCTGTCTCCAGCACGACGAATTGGCGCAACAGTTCGCACGATTCTGGCTGCTTGCCTGAAAACACAATACGATGCGCACCGGGCAGCGAAATATCCGTGACGCCCGGCGCATGAGCCAAACGCCAATCGAAGCCGTGCCCGCCCGGTTCCGCCGCAAAATCACCGTTCGTGACCAACCCGGTCTGCCGGTGTCCTAGTCGCTTCCACAACTCCCGCGCCTCCGTGACCCTCCCGGAATCCACCAGCACGTCGCACGCGCTTTCCAGCAGCGGAAGATCCGCCGCATTCCCCAAAGCGCCAAGTATCAACGCCACCGGGCCCACGGCATCGCGGTGCTGATCCATCACGTAATACAAGTACGTCACCAGCACATCATGCTGTTCCGGAATCGCACGTCTCAACACTTCGTCTGAATCCTGCGTTACTCGCCAACACAAATCGAACGCCAGCCGCCGGTCTCCATAAGAGATTTCGAGCGCCGCCCGCATCCACTTCCAGAACTCGTCCCAGCGCTGCCGCCGGAAATAGAAATTAGCCAGTGCCCAGCGCGGCTCGAATTGACGATCCACGCGAGCCGCATCCAGCAACCACGCTTCCGCCTTCGCAAAATCACCGCGCGTCTCCGCCGCCAGTCCCAGTCGAATGCGCGGCGCGGAAGAGAGCGGATTCACGCGAGCGGCACGCTCCAGCAGCACGGTCGAATCCACGCCGTCGTAGTCCAACTGCAGCGCGCGCAGCAAAAGATAGCTGGCGCGATCCGGCAAGAGCTGCAGTGCGCGTTCGACGCCCTCGGGTGTCTGCTTGCGAAACGCCGCGTCCGCCATCGCCAACCGTATCGACTAAATCGACGCGACAATAAGCATCAACAGCGCGGCAACAGTTACAACACGACTCACGTAATACACCTGAATGACGAAATAATTTCTCTTGATGAAGGTGCGAACCAAAAGTATACTCGGATCAGTGCACACCCGAATCCTGTTCACGGCCGCGGTGCTGACCGCCACCAGTTTCGCTGCGACGCCCAGCGCAACGAAATCACCCGCGATCGGCATGGTCACGGCCAGCGGACATTTTATGTTGGACCGCTCGGAAGTCTGGGGCAATGCGACCCTGTTCGACGGTGCCCGGATCGAGACCAGCACCGCGTCTTCGCAAGCGGCGCTGCGTAACGGCGTCAAGATTCAACTGGGCTCTGCGTCCAGCGCCAGCGTGAACGAAAATCACCTGACACTTGTAAAGGGTGTGGGCCAAGTCGCCGCTTCGGAGAACTACGAAGTGAGCGCCGGCGATCTCTCCATACGCTCGGCCGCCGGCAGCAGCCGCGTACGCGTGGCATGGATCTCCGGGGGCAATCTGCAAGTCACCGCATTGAGCGGCGCCGCGCGGGTGGCGAACCGTACCGGCTTGGTGCTCGCCTCCGTGCCCGCCGGACGCCAGATGACTTTTGGGATGCAAGCGGCTGCCGCAGGCGTCGTCACACGCACCGGATGTTTGTTGTCCAAGGACGGCCGCTTCCTGATGCAGGATCAGAACACGCAGGAAGTTGTCGAAGTGAGAGGCGACAATCTCGCCCCCAATGTCGGCAATCGCGTGGCCGCCACTGGAACCGTGAGCTCGTTGCGTCCCGCCATCGCGATCGCCACCAGTGTTCTAAACGCGAACGCCGTCGTGCTGCAGCAAACCGGTGGCTGTTTAAGCGTTGCCGCCGCACTCGATGCGCAAACGGAACCGCCCACTGTAGCCGCCACTCCCAGCCAGCCCGCCGCCGCGCCCGGACAAGCACCGGCCACGACTGCGACGAAAGCCGGGATGTCCACAGGAGCGAAAGTAGCCATCGTAGCGGTAGTCGCCGGCGGCGGCGCAGGCGCCGCCATTGCTTTAGCGGGCAAAAAGAAATCCACTAGTCCGTAAATTTCTGCCCCACCGCGCGGCGTAGACTAGTCGTACGTTCGAGCGGAACCAGGTGCAGTCCCTCGTCGGAATTCACCAAGGCCACGCAACGCGAACGAAATTCGTCCATTCTTTCCTGCGCTCGCGGAACCACTGCTAGACGCCCGTACACTTCGTCAACCGCCGCCGCGTGTAATTGCAAATCAAATTGGTTCAGCGCGAAGACATCGTCGTATACGGCGGAGCCCCACGACTCCCGGTAGCGCCATTCGCGGTGTATGGTTTCAGAGCGCGCTGCCGTAACGTTTTGCCGCGTATAGTGAAGACTGATCTGCGGAAATGCCGGCTTCAGGAAATATTCCGCAGCCACCATGCTTGCGTCGAACAGATCCACGACGCCGGGGACCGCCATCTTGCGCACCGCTTCGATCGCGCGGCTCAAGTCCTCTTCGCCGGCGGGGCGCGTGAATCTTCCCGATCTCGCGAGTTGCAGGACCTGAACATTGCTCACCAAATGCGGCGACTCATCCACCAGGTTCCGCAAAAATTCTGTAGCTGAACAACGGGATGCCATTTGACATAACGGCCCGCCTGTATTTGTTTTGCGTAAATACGAGTACATGGACTGCAAACGATCCAGCGGATGCCGGATAAAACATAGGTCAAATATCACAATATTCTTGATATTGGGCAGCGGATACCGTAAATGATGACTCGATATGGCCTTAATATCACGATGAGTTGATAAAAAGACACTTAGCTCGTCATTATCGAGCTCAGTGTCGGCCGCAAGTCCGTGTAATGTGGCGAATTCTCCTCCGAATTCGCGCTCCAGAATGGACTCGATAGTGCTCCCTGCATTCTTGAAAAAATGATAGTGCACTACGACGAAACGGGGGCGCGGCACTTCGAGTGTAAAGTCGAGGCGCATGAAACTCAGACGAATCGCACAGCCAAAAGATTACGCATGAGCGCTCTATAATAGTGTGTGTCCCAAGCCACCAACCTCTTCGTAGAAAAAAACCAGCCGCGTCTTCTCGACGAGCTCAAGACCTTCCTGCGTATTCCCAGCGTAAGTACTCTGCCTGAGCACGTCCCCGATGTGTTGCGCGCCGCGCAATTCGTCGCCGACAGCATGAAGACCGCTGGCCTCGAAAATATCGAAATCATTTCCACCGCGAAACACCCGCTGGTGTACGCCGATTGGCTGCACGCGCCCGGTAAGCCCACGGTCCTGTGTTACGGCCACTACGACGTGCAGCCGCCCGATCCGCTCGACGAATGGATCTCGCCGCCCTTTGAGCCGACCGTGCGTGACGGCAACATCTATGCGCGCGGCTCGGCCGACGACAAAGGCCAGATGTACATGCACATCAAAGCCGTCGAAGCGCTGCTCTCGACCACAGGAACGCTGCCCGTGAATTTGAAATTTCTGATCGAAGGCGAGGAAGAAGTCGGCGGTGAATCCGTCGCAAAATTCGTTGCAGAAAACCCCGCGCGGCTGAAGGCCGACGTCGCACTGGTCTCCGACACCGAACTCTTCGCCGAAGGCTTGCCGACGTTATGCATTGGTCTTCGCGGTCTCATCTATACCGAGATCGAAGCCCGCGGCCCGTCGCGCGATCTGCATTCGGGCATGTACGGCGGCGCCGCTTCCAACGCGGTGTTCGGCTTGATCGAACTGCTGTCAAAGATGAAAGACGCCGACGGGAAAATTCAGATCCCCGGCATGTACGACGACGTCGCCGCTCCCACGCCCGCCGAAAAGCGCAGTTGGGAGCACCTGCCTTTCGATGAAAAAGATTTTCTAAAAAACGAAGTCGGTTCGACGCGGCTCACGGGAGAGCCCGGGTATTCCGTATTCGAGCGCACCTGGGCGCGTCCGACCCTCGAAGTCCACGGCATCGCCGGCGGCTTCACCGGAGCCGGCGCCAAGACCGTGATCCCCGCGCGCGCCACCGCCAAAGTCAGCATGCGCATGGTGCCCAACCAGGACCCCGAGAAAATCATCGCCGCTTTTAAAAAGTTCGTCGCCGACAACACCCCGGCCGGAATCCAAACTGAGGTTCGTGTGCTCAGCTGGGGCCCGGCGATCATGGTGAATCCGGATCACCCCGCGATCCACGTAGCCGCGCAGGCCTTTCGCGATATCCTGGGGAAAGAAACCGTTTTCATTCGCAGCGGCGGGTCGATTCCCATCGTGGGGGATTTTGCGAAACATCTGGGGATTCCCACCATCCTCATGGGCTTCGGACTTCCTGACGATGGATTGCACTCGCCCAACGAGAAGTATAAAGTGGCGAACTATTACGCCGGGATCATGACGATTGCCCACTTTTTCGAACAATACGGGCAGTGACGCCGTTGCCGGAAGCGTGACCGCTGAACCGGCTCCTATGGCTCAAAGCGAAAGCGTTGTCCGTTCGGCAGGCGTCGTTTCCGTCGCCGTCCTGATGAGCCGCGTCACCGGCCTGCTGCGCGAAAGCGTCATGGCCCGCCTGTTCGGCGCTGGCTTGATCTACGACG
>Ga0163163_10005937_pt1 | contig 10629 bp, 9 predicted proteins | sample S65metaG_FD_119766 | JGI IMG/M metagenome (GOLD analysis project Ga0163163, IMG submission 119766) | Switchgrass rhizosphere microbial communities from Kellogg Biological Station, Michigan, USA - S6-5 metaG | ecosystem: Host-associated > Plants > Roots > Rhizosphere > Soil | place: USA: Michigan... | reverse complement strand
TGCTGCTTCAGTGGCCTGTTGTACAGTCATCCCGAATTCAACCATGTTCAAAAAGAACTGCAATAAGTTTTGGTCCTGCGTATCACCGCCCTGCACTGCAAAAGACAAAAACGGTTTCCCATCTTTTAATGCTAATGAAGGTGTCAACGTCACTCTTGGTCGTTTGCCGGGATGAACGACGTTGAAAGGATTTAATGTAGAATCTAAAACAAAACTTTGCATTCTTTGGCTCATTCCAACTCCGGTATTGCCGGCAATGCAGGCCGGTAGCCATCCACCGCTCGGTGTAATAGAAACTACCCATCCTTCCTTATCGGCCGCCTCCACTGAAGTTGTGCCCATCCATAGTCGCTCCTGGTATTCAGTTAATGAAGACGTATTACTTAGATCGTGTATAGGCGCAAAATTTCTTTTAGAAGTATCCAACTCAAAACCTCTCTGTTTTAATAACGGCAGAAACGGATTTGTTTTCCCCTCAAACGGATAAGGATCGCCAGGGCCAATGTTCACATTGTTCTTATTAAATTGAATTAAAGAAGCTCTTTGCTTTGCGTATTCTTTACTTAATAAACCTTTCATAGGTTCCTGCGGAGCAAAGTAAGGATCGCCATAATAAAAATCACGATCGGCAAAACTAAGATTCATCGCCTGGTAGATTGTGTGCATGTATTTCGCTGAGTTATATCCCATGCTTTTTAAATCGAAGTTTTCAAGAATGTTCAATGATTGCAACAACATAGGACCCTGCGTCCATTGTTGCAATTTGTATACTTCAATGCCTTTATAATTTACATGCAATGGTTCTTCCTCCAATGGTTTCCATTGCGCCAAATCATTCGTTGTAATCAGGCCACCCTGTTCCTGGCAACCACGAACAAACTCCTGTCCAATATCACCTTTATAAAAACGATCGTACGCGATCATGATAGCTTCTTTCCTACTCTTTCCACTTTTCAAAGCTCCTCTTTCTGCTTCCACCATTCTGGTCAATGTTTGAAGCAAATCTTTTTGAACAAAGATCTCTCCGGCCTCGGGAGCTTCTCTTTTTTCTCCTTCATGGGTGAGAAAAACTTTTTTACTATAAGGCCATTCTTTCATTCGCTGTTTATTCCGTTCGATGCTATTGGCAGTTTGAGCTTCTATGGGGTAACCAGCGGCCAGTTGCATGGCGGGACTTAATACTTGCTCAAGGCTCATGGTTCCATAATTTGCGAGCATATAACAAAGTCCGCCCGGAGTGCCCGGCGTTGTTGCCGCAAGAGGTCCGTATTCAGGAGGAAAATTGTATCCTTTGCTTTTAAAAAATTCAGGTGTGGCACCGGTTGGTGCAAAGCCCAATGCATTAATGGCAATTACTTTTTTAGTTTTTGGGTTATAGATCAAAGCTTGTGTTTCTCCTCCCCAACTTAAAACATCCCACATAGTGCACGTGGCAGCTAACATAGCACATGCAGCATCAACTGCATTTCCACCTTTTTGAAAAATCATGGCTCCTGCTTCAGCCGCTAAAGGTTTGCCGGTAATGGCCATCCAGTTTTTTCCGTGCAATGGAGGTTTTTGTGTTTGCTGTGCAGGTGAGAAAATAGATGTGAATGCGAATAGAACCAACAAACAATATTTCATTGCAATCAATTTTACTAAAGGTACATTATCTATTATACTCACTTAACCAATGGAATTGCCTTTCTGCCAATTGAAAATGACGATTACTTCTTTTTAAAACAACATATAAAGAATCAGATCGCTTTTTGCCAGTCAGAATAACTGTATTACTATCAGCAATCTGGCAATGAAACTTTGCAACGGTGTCGCCGGCAAAGTTTTTAAAGATGATGCTTTGCGAGTAAGAATCCCAGCCATAACGGAAATAAGCCCTTCGATAAATTTGCCTGAACGCAGTATCCGAAGTTTTAATGGTTCCTCCAACAGCGTTATCTATAATCAAATCCTGCCAGCGCAATGTGTCGGTTAAAAGTGGTGGCAGCGTATCGGAATTCACTGCAAAAACTGTAACATCATAAACTCCAGTTTTTAATGGCCTGGGTTCTGATACAATATTTACCTCCTTGTACCAACCATAACAAGAATAAAACACCCATCCAACTGCAACTAGAATAAACAGTGTTTTCAAAACAATCCTTGTTAAACGCATCCACCGTTTTGCAAAATTAAAATTGTAAATGGTACAATTGTTTGCCGGCTTGTTCAACACAAAGAAACAAACGATTCGATTGTATTCGTTGACCAAAAGAAATAAGCACATGAGCACAATGTGCATTGAAAATATTTTCACAGGAATATCATACGCAAGGTTCAGTAACATTACGTTTGTAAAAACAGCTGTGCCCACAATTGCTCCCAAAGTGGCTGTTCTTCTATATAATAATAAAACGCCTACTAAAACTTCCATTGCCCCTGAAAAAATTTGGTAAGGCGAAGAATAACCAAGAAACACCCAGGACAGACGCATCGGCAAAAGATCGCCTAATGAGGTTGCCATCATACTTTCGCTTGGAAAAGGCATTTGCAATGCAAACAACTTCATGATGCCATAGGTAAAAGCAACCAACGCAATATTGTAGCGGGTAAATAAACAAAGCCAGTAATTTAATTGAGTGTATGATCTTCTGTTCCGATCCAGTATACTCCACACCAAACAACCAATAGCTGCTATGCTTAAAAAAAGACTCACCTGTGCCCATCCATACGAGGTATCTCCGCTTCCGTTAATTGGAACTAACACCTTGCGAACATGAAAAATTTTGGCATTGGACAAGTTGACGGCCCAATTCAATAATTGGTCATAATATTTAGTAACATATTCCACATATGGAATTCTATCAAGCCAGGTCCAAGGCGCAATGTTCAACCCGAGGTAAATAAAGAAGTACCGAAATAATATTTTACGCCATAATGGCCATGCAGCTTGCTGAACCGGAACCATAGCAAATGTTTTGGTCGTTTTAAAGATAAAGAAATCATTTATGTGACCTCTGCAGGTAGCTGGCACATTCTTTTATTCTTATGAATGCACAACAGAACATTATGATCGTTACAGAAGAACAAAGAAAAGAGGCGCATGCATTTTACAAGGAGGCATTGGACGTATTAAATGAATGTGGAGTTCGCTTTATGTTGGGAGGGGCATTCGCCATGTTTCATTACACGGAAATTTATAGAGACACTAAAGACCTGGATATTTTTTGCAAGTCCAGTGACTATCCAAAAATATTGAAACATTTTGCAGACAAAGGCTACAAAACGGACTTGTATGACGTAAGGTGGTTATGTAAAGTGTATAAAGGCGATTATTTTATCGATATCATATTTGACAGTGTAAATAATATTTGCCGGGTTGATGATAGTTGGTTGGATCATGCAACAAAAGCAAGGTTTGTTGGTGTGGATGTACACTTACTTGCGCCTGAAGAATTAGTATGGTGCAAATTATATGTCATCAACCGGGAACGGTTTGATGGTGCCGATGTCAATCATATCTGGTTAAAAACTGGAAAAAATTTCGACTGGAAACGATTACTATTCCGAATGGATCCCCACTGGCATATTTTACTGGCACACTTGCTGATGTTTCAATTTTGTTATCCATCGGAGTTCCATGACATCGTTCCAAAATGGCTGTTTGATGAATTGATAAAAAGAGCCAATGAACAATATGACCTTCCACCAGCATGGGAAAAAGTTTGTCGTGGCCCAATGATAGACCAAACACAATATGAAGTAGACGTCAAAGAATGGAATTATAAAACCTATACCATTAAAACGGTTTAATGATGGAAGAAGCGCCAAAGAAAACAAGAATTGCTGCGGTGGCTGATGTGCATTTTAGAGAAACAGATAAAGGAACGTGGACGGATTACTTTAAAGAAATTTCAGCAAAAGCAGATGTACTGATTATTGCAGGCGATTTAACTGATACCGGTGATGAAACAGAAGCGCAGATTCTGGCCGATGAATTAAAAACATGTACCATTCCAATTGTGGCTGTGCTTGGAAATCATGATTATGAAAAAGGGCGCCATAAATTAATCCGGCAAATTTTGCTAAAACAGGGTGTGCACATCCTGGATGGAGAATCAGTTGTAATAAACAATGTAGGGTTTGCAGGTGTAAAAGGATTTGGTGGTGGCTTTGATCGTCAAATGCTTTCTTTCTTTGGCGAAGGTGCCATGAAGGCATTTGTACAGGAAGCTGTGGATGAGGCATTGCATCTTGACAGGGCTTTATCAAGGCTGGACCAGGAACAAAGAGACATAAAAAAAATCGCAGTACTTCATTACTCTCCCATTAAAGAAACCGTTATCGGTGAACCTGAAGCTATCTTTCCATTTCTTGGTTGTTCAAGACTTGCAGAACCACTCAATCGGCATAAAGTGCTCGCAGCGTTTCACGGTCATGCACATATTGGTTCGCTGCAAGGACAAACCACCGATGGCATCAAAGTGTATAATGTAGCTAAGCCCATCTTAATGAAAGAAGGATATAAGTGCCCTTATTATTTGTTGGAAGTATGACGATGGATGTACATAAAAGCAGAATAATGAATTGCATTTTCTAACAACTTAGCCCGATTGAAATTTTATAGATTAAAATAACTAAACAAGAATCCCTGATAAACCCTTTAATCAAAAATAATAACTGTACAATTATGCGTTTATTTGATCTTTGTTTTCAATTTATTTGTTACATGCATAGTATTTTCATGTAATAGTGCAAGGGTAGCTAAATTTAGAATAACGAATTTAGATACAACCAACGTCGACTCACTGTATTTTGAACCCAGCAATAACTCTGATAGAATATTTATTACTATCAATCCAAACGACACGATGGAATATTTCCTGGACATGAGAGCGATACATACTGATGGCGCGTATGGCCTGTTATACAAACAACACAACGAATGGAAAAAACGAATGTTTGGCTATTTCTCTAATGGATATGCTTCAGAAAAAATGACTGAAATACAAATTCTCCCTGATACAATAACTATAAAACAAATTCATTAAACACATTTTAGATTCAATTGCAGCATATAGCCTTTCCCTTAACATATAAGGTGTGTTAGCTTTATTCCTTTGAAAGATACTGTTGCTGGTTCGAAATAAAATTGGTGATGACAACCAACTTTAACGCAGAAGCAGGTAAAACTTTATTTTATTCCACGGTTCAGGTATAACTTTTGAACAAGATCTAAAAAATGTTGAATGAAAAAACTTAAAACAATAACTACAATTTCCGCACAAGGCCTTGTTCTTTTGTTATTGACAACTAAACTTCACGCGCAGGATTTGGATAAACAACATGTTCAGAATGCAGTGCAGTCAAAAGAGTTTGTATTTAAAGCGCAAACGGTTATGCCTATGAGCGGCGGATCAAGACAACTTACTACGGAGTATACTGTCAAATTCCTTGGAGATTCAATTATTTCTGACCTGCCTTACTTTGGCCGGGCATACAGCGCTTCTTATGGCTCGCAGGATGGAGGCATTCATTTTACCTCCACAAAATTTGACTACAAGGCCAAAGCAGGAAAAAAAGGTGCATGGGACATTGCAGTCAAACCGAAAGATGAAAAGGAAATTCAGGAGATGAATTTTACGATTTCAGAAAATGGTTCTGCCAGCCTTCGGGTAACGAACAGCAACCGTCAACCAATTTCGTTCTATGGTTACATAACAAAATCGAAATAAAAAGTTCAGGGACATTTGCCTGAACTTTTTATTTAAATAAGAGTGCTCCTAGTCGTGTCCTTCCAATTTCACTAGCTTATTGTAAATACCTAAAAGCAAGAAAGGAGCCACCCATTGACCAAAGAAAAGGCTCTTGTGTTCTAAATTCTTATTCTTTTTAGTGCTACCGATTAACTGTGTTACTGCAGACACTGCAATAGCACCAATTGCTGTCCATAAAAACAAATCAGAAGGCAACTTTGCTGTTTGCTCTTCTATCATTCTTGCTACAGGACCTTCTTTGTGTTCAGGATTGAAATTTGTTGCCATAATCTCTTTCGTTTTAATTTTCAAAACAAAAACTGTTTCAACTTTCTTGCCAACACGGTGGTTCATGTCATAAAAGATGTTTTGTTTACTGATCAACAGTATATTTATTCCTTATTTTAGACAACAATTTTTTGAAATGAAGAAATTTCTTTTTGTTACCAGTTTTTTGATTACGGTCTGTACCTCGTATTCGCAAAACAATATGACACCAGAACTGTTATGGAAGCTGGGCCGTGTAAGTGGTGTGGGCATAACAAAAGACAAAACTGGTGTTGTGTATGCAGTAAGTACACCGGATATTGAGCAAAACAAAAACAATCGAATGCTCTACTATATTTCTTTGAAAGGTGGAAATGCACGAGCTATTGCTGACAGCGAACATTTGGTGGCGAATGACCGTCTTTCTCCAGATGGAAACTACATCGTCAGTGCAAAAGATGTAAAAATTAAAAATGTTTATGGAAAGGATTTTTATCCTGAACTGCAAAAGTCTAACGTGCAGATTTATGATCAACTGAATTATCGCCATTGGGATGAATGGGAGGATGGTTTGTTTAGTCATGTAATGGTTAGTCCGATAATAAACGGAAAGGCCGGCGGAGAAAAAGATATTATGGCTGATCAACCTTATGACGTACCACAAAAACCATTTGGCGGAGATGAAGATTTCATTTGGTCGCCTGATGGTAAATCCATCGTGTATGTAACAAAGGCGTCTAGCGGTACCCAATATGCACTTAGTACCAACACTGATATTTTTCAGTATGATGTCTCTACCGGAACAACAACTAATTTATCGAAAGGGATGATGGGTTACGATGTCAATCCTGCATTCTCATTGCAAGGAGAACTGGCGTGGCTAAGTATGAAGCGTGAAGGTTATGAAGCTGATAAACAGGATATCGTTGTAAAATCCCCTGCTGGAATTATTAACCTTACTAAAAATTGGGATGGCACTGTAGAAGGATTTAAATGGAGTATTGATGGAAAGAAAATTTATTTCTATGCACCAATTGATGGCACGCTGCAATTGTTTGAAGTGAATTATCCCGGGCTTACCAAAATGCTTCCCGTAGTTCGCCAGGTAAGCAAAGGAGATTTCGATGTAAATGGAATCATTGGCCAGGTAGAAAATAACCTGGTTATTTCAAGAACAGACATGAATCATGCACCGGAATTATATACAGTTGACCTGACAAAAGGTAACATGCAGCAACTTACCCATGTTAATGATGATACTTACAAAACAGTAAACATGAGTAAGGTAGAACGGCGTTATGTAACAACTACAGACAATAAAAAAATGCTGGTTTGGGTAATTTATCCACCGGGATTTAATCCTAACAAAAAATACCCGGCATTATTATACTGCCAGGGAGGGCCACAATCGCCCCTAACCCAAACCTACTCATTTCGATGGAACTTTCAATTAATGGCAGGCGGTGATTATATCATTGTTGCTCCTAACCGCAGGGGTATGTACGGCCACGGGCAGGCGTGGAATGAACAGATCAGCAAAGACTGGGGCGGACAAGTGATGAAAGATTACCTCAGTGCTATCGATGACGTTAGTAAAGAAAAATATGTGGACAAGAGCAGGTTGGGATGCGTTGGTGCCAGCTACGGCGGATACTCTGTGTTTTATTTGGCTGGAATCCACAACAATCGTTTTAAAACTTTTATTGCTCACGATGGCGTATTTGATTTAAAAAGTATGTCGGGCACAACAGAAGAATTATGGTTTACCAATTGGGACAACGGAGGGTATTACTGGGAAAAGAACAATAAGGAAGCACAGAAGACTTTTGAGCAGTTTAACCCGATAAATTTTGTTGACAAGTGGAATACGCCAATTTTAATCATTCAGGGAGGCAAAGATTACAGAGTTCCTATTGAGCAGGGTCTACAGGCATTCCAGGCAGCGCAGTTACGCGGCCTTAAAAGCAAACTGCTGTATTTTCCGGATGAGAATCATTGGGTACTGAAACCCCAAAATGCCCTGGTTTGGCAACGCGAATTTTATAAATGGCTCAAAGAAACTTTGCCATTACCCTATTAATGGTCGAACTAACATAGCTGTGCTTGCATACCTTACGGCTCAAATTGCTTTGCAGGAAGGAAATAATGACTTAACTTAACAATCCCATCCCCTATGATAAAATCAGTTGCATAGTTTTTGATCTACTCATTAAACAAGGTTAATTATGGAAAAGCAATTGATCGTTTCAGTACCAAATGTTAGTGGCGAAGAGGGATTAACCGTTGCCTGCAGATCCGGAAAATTATTCCGGAACGATTCACAGCTGGACGATTTGTACAGGGACGGCTTTCGTATTTACGATTATTCGGTTGAAGAGGTAAAAGAAAAAAAACCAAGTTTCAAAGAAACCCTGGTAAAGGTTTTTCTTAGAAAATGAATCAGCTAAACCGTCCGTTCATTATATCAAATAAAGCCTCTCTCTTCTCATTTGAGTATTTAGCATTCCCCACCGGAGCCTCCAAAATATCATTCCCACTGCCTGAATGGCTTCTTCAATAAACTCCTGTACCGGCATTCCACCATGTGATACGGCGTTATCTTCCCTATGATCGCTGCGCAGTTTCGTATCCACGGAAGGAGGAATAATTTCAAAAACTTTGACAGTTGTGTGTTTAAGTGATGTCTTAAGGACAACGTAAATGAATGAATTGCCGCCCTGGTAGCGCAATACACGGCATAAATGCTATTGGGACAAAAACCAAACCTGAAGAAATGTTTACGATAGCCGAATTTTCTTTGGAAACCGGGCGCCCGGCAAATACAGGTCAAAGGTTGTTTTAAATCGGTCAATAATTGAATGCCAGAATTGTTGAATAGGATATTGGTTTGAAGATGGTTTTCAATTATCCATTGAGCTAAATTTCCCCTTTGTCGCTCGTCTGATACATCTGATATTCCTGATACAATACGGGAAAATCTTCTTCAATTTTTTTCAATCGTTTTTCTCTTCTTCCTGTTACGATCACTTTGGAACCGGCCTGCCAGAATTTTTCCGCAAACACCAATCCAACTCCTGCGGTACCTACGGCAATCAGCACTGTAGTTCCACTTAATTGCATGCCGTTTATTGTTTCAAAACAATCACAAGTATTGCACCATTATTTTTTAAGTGTTTTCGAATCACGTACAACGCAACTTACCATTCGGGATAACTTTTGTTTTTCTTCGGCGGAAAAACTGACATCGGTCACTGTTTTATTAGCGCCTGTGATATGAAATGTATTGATTTTTTTATCGATTAATCTTTGCAGTTGCGAAGGTGTGGTTGCACTGTTTTTAAATGAGAAATGAAAGGCGCCTTCGCAGTTCATAGACCCCGAGTTCTTAAAATTTTGTTTGTAACGGTCACCTTCAAAATTAATCTGGATGGTAGATGATTCGTCAAAGCATTTTTGCCCGCCAGTAAACCAAAGGAAGAAATCAATATCAGTGCTCGTGGCATCTACCGAAATTGAAAGTGGAGTGCCGTTTTGATTAAAAACCACAAATCCTGTTGTAATTTTTATTTGGTGGGTGAACGGGTCTGTACTCTTTTTCAATTGACAGGTGTCCTGAGCCGACACAAATCCGGGAATCGCAAACAATGCAACAATCAAAATCTTTTTCATAAAGTGTAATTAAAATAAAAATAGGTATTGCTGTTAGAAAATATTGAATCCCCATGTTAAAAACCGGCAAACATTTTTAGCAATTGAAATGTTTGGAGTTTCCCATAAGCTGTCGCATTGTTTTTGTCAGGACGTTTTCTGTTAAATCCTTTGAAAATTCAACGATAAAACTCTTATTTTCAAGAGCTTTGTTGCACTTTTACAAATCGTTTTGTTTCCTCTGTTATGAAAGGCCTTTTATTTTCAATTTTACTCCTCTTTGTTGGCTTCTTTAGCCATGCGCAATCATTTAGACTGTATGGCAAGGTTACTAACGGTAAGATGGAGCCGCTGGCCTTCGTCTCAATTCAATTGAAAGAACAGGGATTGGGAACTACTTCCAAAGAAGATGGTAGTTATATTATGAACCTCGAGATAGGACAATATAATCTTGTGGTGAGTATGATCGGGTATAAAACCCAGATCGTGAACATTGTTGTTAACAAGGACTACCAGCTTGATATTGTTTTGGAACAGGAGGAAAAGAGCATGGAAGATGTGGTTATTAAGGTAAAACTTAAGGATCGTGCTGAGGAAATCATGAAAAATGTAATTCGCCACAAGGATGATATCATGGCCGCATCAGGCGCTTATTCCGCAAAACTCTACATCAAAGCACAACAACAGGATTCATCATCACGTAAAAAAGAAAAAGCAAAAACTGATTCAACCCAATCTATCGATCCGGAAATCCAGGGTATGTCTTTAGCAGAAGTACTGCTGCAGCTTGATCATGCTTCGGATGCAAGAATGAGAGAACACAGGATGGCAGTCAAAACAGATGGCAACCAGGATGGCTTGTTTTATTTATCTGCTACCGAGGGTAGTTTTAATTTTTATAACAACCTGATAAAGGTACCCATATCACAGGTTCCGTTCCTTTCACCAGTAAGCTACAGTGGCCTGCTTGCGTATAAATTCA
>Ga0163163_10005935_pt1 | contig 10630 bp, 7 predicted proteins | sample S65metaG_FD_119766 | JGI IMG/M metagenome (GOLD analysis project Ga0163163, IMG submission 119766) | Switchgrass rhizosphere microbial communities from Kellogg Biological Station, Michigan, USA - S6-5 metaG | ecosystem: Host-associated > Plants > Roots > Rhizosphere > Soil | place: USA: Michigan... | reverse complement strand
TTTCTTCATGTCCGAAGCAATTTTCGCCACGAATTTGTTGACTGATATGCCGGCCGATGCAGTAAGATGACGTTCTTCCTTAATTGCTTTTTTAATCTGAACGGCAATATCAATAGCCGAACCAATTTCCTGTTTATCCTTCGTGACGTCGAGGTAGGCTTCGTCGAGTGACATCGGCTCTATCAAATCAGTATAACGATGAAAGATTTCACGCACCTGTCTTGATACTTCTTTGTACACATCAAACCTTGGACTAATAAAAATGATATCTGGGCATAGTTGCAATGCTTTTTTTGAAGGCATAGCAGAATGAACTCCAAATTTTCTTGCTTCATAGCTGCAGGTAGCCACCACTCCTCCCCTTCCTTGCGGTGATCCGCCAACAGCAATGGCTTTGCCTTTTAATTCGGGATGATCCCTTTGCTCTACCGATGCATAAAACGCATCCATATCAATGTGGATGATCTTGCGAAATGATTGGTGTTCTCCTATTTCACTCATTGCTTTCAAAATTCCTTAAAAAGAATCATGAATGAGAGGTTCAGGGAAAGTTTAGAAAGCCGTTTGCAGGACTTGGAGCAGAAAAAGATCACAACGTGTATAACCGGAATGTGATTTGGTTTTAACTCATCTGGGATCTTGTAATTTGTTTTATCTAACCCTGCAGGTATTTATTTGGAACATTGGGTGGAGTAAAATTGATTCCGTAAGCTGCATTCAGCAAGCGTGAAACAATGGTTGAAATGGTATTTTCATTTCGGTGCATTTGCGGGAGAAGCCCCATCATTGCATAACTAATTGGGTTCACGGCAGGGATAAGTGTTTCCCAAGGGTAGCCCTTACCCCAGATAAGACCCTTTACCGTGAGTTTTAAGTCCACGGATTTTGACAACAGGAACTCTAACATTCCGGCGGAATTGTTCGAATTTTGATTTACAGTATGAAAGATTGGTGTTTGTCCTCCAAACCCGTGTTCGTCAATCGCTGCATTCGCGTTGAGATCTGCCCCATTATTCAGCAACACCTGCGCACAGGATACGTGATTGAATTCAGCACAGATGTGCATCAACGTTACACCGTGCAAAGGTGTGTAGGCGCAACGCATTGAATACTGTTTTGTAATAATTGCCGGTGTTTCATCCAGACAATTTTGTAAAGCCTGTGCATCCTCTGACAACACAGAAAGCAAAGCTTTGTCTTCGAAAACGAGACCGTGATCTATAAAGGCTTTGACGCAATCTTTAAAGGCTGGTGTTCTTGCATATTCGCTAGTGAGCTCATTAAAGAGCGGTTCATTCCGGTATTGATCGTTTGGATTAACTCCATTAAGAAAACATTCCCTTATGCCTTGTGCTGAGTGTTCTTCAAGGTCACCAATAATTTTATCCAGATAATTCATGGTAGAAAATGTTTGTCGATTGAATAAAATAACCCAATAACAACGAACAAGTAGTGGCAATTTATGCATTCCCACACTCATTATTATCTATGATGATGAGGCGAACAAGAAAAACTAGATACTTTAAAAATATTCCTGAAACTTCCAGTCATCTATAGCCCTTCCTCTAATCGTGTGAAACTTTGTGCTCCTTCTTACAACTTCAGTTTTTTTAAAATTAACACATGCCGGAAAGACAATTAATACCCTATCGTGATAAAAATAAAATAGGGTAACTGACCTAACAAAAGTGTTGGCAAACTATACCTTAGAATAAATTAGTAAAAACCTTTTTCAAATTTTCAGGAGTTGAAAAAAAGTTGAAGACGAGGGACAATAAATTAAATCGAGGGAAGACCTGTGTTGATATTTTATTTGGAACTGAATTTACACCTGAAGCAACTGGGCTACTATTTATAGTTTTAAATTCCACAAGGGCCATTTCAATTTCCTTTACGTTGAATCGGCCATGGATAGTTTTCTTTTTTGGTTCCATACTGATATTGACTGTTTTTATTTTTTCTTTAAATAGCCACAATGACGCATAGTCAGGAAACGTAGTGTTGCCTTATTCATAAAAGGAATTTAGTGTTTGTGGCGTCGAAGAAAAAAGCCCCCAGTTGAATGAGGGCTTAACATAGGAACTAACATAGAAGTACGATTAGCGCTAATTTAAATTCAACGGTACCGGATATATCATGGTTAACAACTGACTTACTAAAGGCCCTCCTTGAAAAAAGAAGGCCGTAATTTTCAAATCCTTTTGAATTCAACCAATGGAATACAATTTCTATTCCTATCTCATCATTGGCAGTAATACGGCTTATGAATGTGACGAAGCATTAGGGATATAATTAATAACAGTAGAGTTTGTTGATTTACATCTACACTTGTGGTTAATAAGTTTGAGAAAAACTGCGTTTAAAATTGCGCAAGCATTAGTGCCATATTTATTTTAACTCCAGGCAACGATCCTATTTCTCCGATACACATCGAAAACCTGTATGTTCCAGGCCTGTGTCAGGCGAAGATTTCATTCGGGAGGAAACCCTGTAGCCTTTGCAATACGAAGCATTACACATAAAAGAGCCGCCGCGAAGAATTTTTTTGGGTAACCCTGGCTCCATAGGATCATTCGATTGTGAAGGGCCTTTTGGGTTTATGGTGTTCTTATCTTTTAGTTGAGCATAATAATCGCCATCGTACCAGTCGCTACACCATTCCCATACATTGCCGGCCATATCAAAAATACGATAGCCATTGCCCGCAAAACTTTTGACAGGAGCACTTCCCTTAAAGCCATCCCAACCCGTATTATCGTTTGGAAAATTCCCCTGCCAGGTGTTGGTTTTGGGCTTACCCGCTTCAACCGCTTCATTTCCCCAGGGAAAAGACTGACCCGTTTTTCCGCCTCTTGCCGCATATTCCCACTCGGCTTCCGTTGGCAGTCGTTTGCCTGCCCATTTCGCATAAGCATTGGCGTCATACCATGAAATATGTACCACGGGGAAATTATCTCTTCCTTCGATTGTGCTACCTGGTCCCTGCGGATGTTTCCAATCAGCTCCCTGCGTCCATGTCCACCATTGTGAAGGATCATTTAATGAAACAACATGTTGCGAACAATGAAACACCAGCGATGATGCGGCTAATAAACTATCGGGTGGTTTAGGCGTTGCCGGTGGTAATTGCTTTTTCATTTCCTGCCAATCAATTCCTTTTTCGGCGGTTGTTACATAGCCTGTTGCTTCTATAAATTTTTTAAATTGCCCATTGGTAACTTCTGTTTCATCCATCCAAAATCCGTTCACCTGCACTTTGTGCCGGGGATATTCATCCGAATTACCTTCTAGATCTGATGCCCCCATCATAAAGTTTGCTCCTTCAACCCACACCATTCCTTCATGAGATGTTTGGTAGGTTGGTATTACCATGGAAATTTTAGACATACCTGCCATTTGCGCAGGCATACTGGTGCCACATCTAACAATATTTTCATGTAAGGCTATATCAACACGTTTGCCACTATTCAAACCACTCCAACCCATAAAAAATAGTGCGGACATTACACATACCAGGCCCATTGCACCTGATCTCACCGCATTGTGTAGCAGATTATGAATACCGTTCCTGACTGTATAACAGCACGCTTCATAATGGTGTTTTTGCATCACTCAAAGATTTGCCGGAAGGTTTATCAGAAAGAACAATATACTCCAGGTTTCGGATATCATAACGATCGTCCGGGTTTAAAATCTTTACCAATACTTTGTGGTTACCTTTTGGCAACGGATATTTCCACGTCATTTCTAACCTGCGTGTGGTGAAATCAGTTGGAAGTACAGGACTTTCGATTTTTTGTCCATCGAGGTAAACTTCTGTTTTAAATTCATAGTTAAGGCTGCTTACATTTTTTGCCCTCGCGTCACCACTCAGTATGAAGCCGGTGCCTTCGAACTCAAAAGAAATTTGGTGTTGACCGTTTACGGAAACCTTTTCCTTTGCAATGGGAAAAAGTCCGGGAAAGCTTTTTTCGAATCGTACGGGCTTAGGCTTTTGGGTGAGGATATAAATATTGTTGCCCTTTACTTTACCTCCGTTTCTTTTTATATTTTCAAGGGCATGCCGAAAGCCAATCTCGTATACATCGTTGAGTGAAATGGTAGTGTATTTAAAATCAATATCGCCCGCGCCTTTCAATCCTGCCTTCCAGTAATCCGGAATTTTCTCATATCCTATCATCGTACCTAAAATTCCTCCGGCCGATGATGGATTACAATCCGCATCCTGTCCTGCGCGAGTGGCAATTTCGATTGTTTTGGTAAAATCACCATGGCCATATAAAAGTGCTAAAACCACGTAAGCTGAATTGATGGTGGCATCTATATCAAAAGGCAGAAAAACACCTTCCGGACAAGCAAGATCGCTGGACCATTTTTTCTGAAGCTCAAACCAGGTTTGATGCCAGTCACCGGGAAATTGCTTATACCACCTAATGACGTCGGAAATGCATTTATAATAATTGCTTTGTTCTGGAATCGTCTTCAGGGCTTCCTTAACGACGTAGTTCAGGTCATTTGAAACAAACGCCAACGTGTACATCGCACCGAAATACACACCACCATACCATCCGTCGCCATAATTCATGATGTGCCCGATCTTGTCGCTGATCTGCGAAGCTGTGTTAGGCATGCCCGGGCTCATTAATCCCGCATAATCTGCTTCAATCTGGTAATCGATATCATCGGCATGAGGTGAGTTGAGCCAGTGACCCGTCTGTGGTGGTTTCATTCCGTTCAGGATGTTATATCTGGCCGCCTGGTTGGCATGCCATAACCGGTAACCTGCATGGGCAAATGCGTAGGCAAAAGAATCCACGGGCGCATCAAAACCCAAACGTTCAAAAACATCTACGAAAGTCAAATCCATGTACAGGTCATCATACAATCCTGGAGTTTCGAGCATTGTTTTTTTGACATAACCATCGTACCAAACCAAGGGCTGATAATCCTGGATGAATGTTCCGTTAAATCTAAATTCATAAGGACCTCCGAAAGTAACACCGATGGTTTGGCCTGCCCAGCCGCCTTTGATCTTATCCATTACAACTCCTTCACTCATTACGAGTGTATCGCCTGTTTTAAAACTTTTTTTCGATAGTTGGCCATTCGACATCAGCGGAAGCAGTGCCAGCAAGCAAGAAAAAAGAGGCAGCAGCTTATTCATAAATTAATTGGGTTTTACATTAAGGTTTATGAAGAAACTTGTTTGTTTTATAGGTCAATTAATCTCATTTTGAATCCAGGTGAGTCTCCATGTTCCGGGACTCCTTTCTCCTGCTTCATAATAGGGAAGAAATACAAGGGGTTTATTTCCGGGTGCCTTCAATTCATATCCTTGTACTTTGGTGCCTGCCACTCTGCTAACGGGTGCGAATAAACGCTGGGCATCTTTGACCGGGAAATGAAAATTCTTTTCACGATCTTCTCCATTAATCAATCCATTACTGGCATACACTAAGGGTCCCCGTGTAAGTGCCATCCATTTAACACGGTAAATGTCGGCAGTTCCCTGCGGAGCTACTGCAAATTCTGATTGCTCCAACAGTTTTAACTGCATAGGAAAATTAATTTCTACAACATTGGATGACCAGCCAGTACTCATGGTGTAATAAGAGCCCGGATTGATTGCTTCGGCCACTGCCTTGCCATCTAGTTTAATCTCGGCACCGGTGGCCCAGTCTGGTATATGTATATAGACCGGAAAAATTGTTCTTTGAGTGCATGAAATCTGAAGCTTTATATTTCCCTCTAAAGGGTATTGTGTGGATTGTTTAATCCGGACAGTGTTTTTATTGTTTAAGACAATGGAGGCGTCGCTTTCTGTAAACAGGTTCAGCGCAATACCTTCTCCTCTTTTTGAATAAACAAGTGGTGTAAGTTCTTCGAGTGCCATAACGCCACTTGAAGGACAGCAATCATTGAAATTCGCGGGATATTTTTTACCATTGGCGAAGGTGTGATAACTCCAGTCAATTCCGTTTGAAAACTGTGCACCTAAAAGCGCATTGTAGGCGGAACGCTCAATCTCCTGGGCATATTTCGCATTGCCGGTGAGATGCAGGAGTTGTTTGCTGAGTTGCATCCAGGACATGGTACTGCAGGTTTCAATAAAACCATAGGGATCCCAATACCCTTTCACATTGAAACACTCCTTGTGTTTGCCAATTCCTCCCCATGGACCACCTGTTATGCTGAGATGATAATCTTTAATATTCTGCCATGCTTTTTCAATAGCTTTTAGATAATCCGGTGTGCCGGTAACTTCATACAACTTTGCAAGCCCGGTCAAATTCCACATGATCTGGTAGGCTTTGCCGTCTGCTACGGTTTCCACATCCCGGTCATTCAACATTGAAGCGATCAGCCGTAACCCTTCTCTTTCTTCCACTTGTCTGACGATCAATTGGGCAAAATCCAGGTAACGTTTATCACCTGTAACTTTATATAGCTCGACTACGGGTTCAAGAGCTATTGTAGCAGAATAACCATACCTGGTTCCATAGTTGGTGATGTTATTGGATCCATCGCCAAATGTTTTTAGCAGAAGTTCACCAATTTTATTTGCAGCATTTCTATAACTGGTATTGGGAAAATAGCGGTCTACTTCCAACAGTCCCATGATCATACAACTAAGCGCCCAGGTATCCCAGGATCGTTTGTGCAGTTTTGATTCTTTGTTGGTAATTCTCAGCTCCTGTGAATAGGAACCGAGGTAACCATCTGGCTCTTGTGTACTTACCAGGTAATCGGCAGTTTTAAATAGTAGGGCTTTCAATGCCTGATCGTTTGTACGTTGTGCTGCCAGGGCAGCTGTATACAACCATTTGCCTCCATGCTCACCATACCAGTCAGTTGTTGTATTTTTCTTTCTCTCTTCAACGCTGAACATTTTGATCAGCTGACCGTTGTTCCACTCGGGCAGAACACGAAGGCGTCCTTTTTCTGCTAAGGAAATGGACTCACCAAGCAATCCTTTTACAGCCACAGTGGAAGGAGGTACAAATATGTCGCTTGCCTTTACAGCCAGGTTGTTCTGGCAATACAATGTGCCGCACACCCAGGCATGAAAAAAAACAAGAACTAATTTTCGTCTATTGATTGATGTTAGCATTTCACAATTCTTGAAAGTAAGTTATGTACTGTGGGTCGCAAACGGAAAAGAAGACTACTGCTTTTCATATTTAATACCCCTAAACTTTGCCCCATCTCGACCATGATGAGAAGATTCACCAGCTTGGTTAGCAATTTAAAGAGCTTATTCTATTCATTGTCTATTTTGATACACAGCTTCTACAAACCGGCATAAATCAGGCATCCAATTCCGGCTATAAATAAAAGAAACATCCCGGTAATTAAGCCACTCGTTCCTTTGGACGCTCCCCTGAATTCTTTCCAGATAAATACACCCCATAAAGCTGCCACCAGCGTTGCACCCTGGCCAAGCCCGTAAGAAATTGCAGGACCTGCCTTACCCGCTGCTATCAGGTTGAAAGAATTTCCAAGCCCCCAAATCAGTCCACCCAATATACCCACAAGGTGCGTTGAAAATCTTCCTTTAAAATATGCAGCATAGTTTGTTGGTGGACCCTGGAAAGGCCTTTTCATCAACATGGTGTTGAACAAAAAATTACTCAGGAAAACTCCAACAGAGAAAATAAATACGGCAGTATACGGTGTCATCTTGCCAGCCTGCGGCTGAACAAAATTTTCGACATCCATAGAAGCTGCAACAAAACGGTAAAAGAAAGACATCAGCACGCCTGCCACCACGGAAAGAACAATTCCCCTTGAAGACACTTTTACATTTGCCCTGGAAATTTTGGTGTAGGCTATAGCGTTAATAACAATTGCAAACAGCACCAGGATGACTCCAACAAAAAGTAATACAGGGTTGCCTTTTTCAGAACCCAAATAATTGATCAATACACCCAGGATAAGAGCGATACCAATTCCAACAGGAAAAGCAACGGCCATTCCTGCAATGGCAATGGCCGCGGAAAGCAAAATATTGGCTGCATTAAAAATAATACCACCCAACAGGGCAAGTCCCAGGTTTCTCGCATCTGCCTGCGTAAGATCCTCTATAAAGCTTCTCCCTGCCTCGCCCATACTGCCCAACGTGAATGCTGAGAGTAAGGAAAAAAGAAGAATGCCTATAACATAGTCCCAATAAAAAAGTTCAAAACGCCAGCTCTTGCTGGCCAACTTTTGAGTATTGGCCCAGGATCCCCAACATAACATGGTAATAATGCAGAAGATAACGGCCTGGGTATAACTTTGTACAACGAACATAATTATGTTTTTAATGGTGGTTAGTGACTGGTTCTATTTCGGTTATTGATACCCGGTAGCAATTAATGTTCTTCATCCGGATCTCTTTCACCATTTCCCGGCCATTTCAAAGACGGGTTGTATTTTTTATTGGCGGTAGGCATTTGCGCACCTACTTCTTTTCTCCATCCCTGCAAAAGGCCTCTTAACTGTTTTACTTTTTCTGGTTCTGTTTTGGAAAGATCATTTTGCTCGGACGGATCATTTTTTAAATTGAAAAGCTGTACGGTATTATTCTCGTAATACTCGATCAGTTTATAGTCGCCCAATCTTACAGCCCCGCCCGGGCTTTGAGCCCCGTGATTGCTGTAATGCGGAAAGTGCCAGAACAATGGCTTTTGTTTCAGCTTTTCTGTTCCGGATGCATCGCCTTTCAAAGCAGGGACCATGCTCATTCCGTCCACACCGTTATTGGCACCAGGTTTTTTGTCAGCACCTATCATTTCAAGAATGGTTGAATAAAAATCAGTGCTGATTACGGGTACATCTGATTGCACTCCGTGTAAGCCCTGGCCGGGCCAGTAAATTACCAACGGTTCGCGGATGCCTCCTTCATAAAGCCAACCCTTTGCTCCTCTTAAAGGGAGGTTGGAAGTTGAAAAAACTTTATCTACATCACAGGGAGCAATTTTCTTTGCCGGGTTGCCAAAATTAGCCGCCGACATGCCGCCATTGTCTGAAAAGAAAATAACAATGGTGTTATCAGCAAGTCCCATTTCCTTTAGTCTTTTCACCACCTTACCAAAACTCTGGTCCATACTTTCTACCATGGCTGCAAATTGCGGATTATCCTGCCGTTGTTTGATTTTTGCTGTACGATCGGGAAAGATTTTAATTCCCTGGTGACTGGTGTCCTTTAACAATGCAGTTAATGCCTCCCTTGAAAGAGCATCAGTATCATCAGGATTACCTTCCAAAATAAAAGGTGCCTGGTTTTGCTTCGGAAGTTGGTTTTTCTTCTTTTCATATTTTACAACAAGATCGCCGCGACCCTGGATAGGGTCATGAACAGCAAAATGAGCGAGATAGAGGAAAAATGGCTTTTCTCTATTTTTCTCCACCCAATTCAAGGCTTCATCAGTGAGGCGATCTGTGAGGTATTCTCCATTCACGCCGCCTTCCAATCCTTTCATATCGTAAGGTGAAAAATAAGTACCGTTAGGCCATCCCTTATTCCAATCAGGAATGTGCACATCGAATCCCTGCCTTTTGGTTGAAGCAGAATCTTCGCCCAAATGCCACTTCCCAAAAACCGCTGTAGCATAACCGTTATCTTTTAACACCTGGGGAAGGGTCTTGACATCGTAGGGAAGATGCTGTACGGTTGATACTGTTTGCAATTTCTGAAACGAAAAATCCTTACGTCCAGGTAACCAGTCTGTGAGGCCCAACCGGGCAGGATACTGGCCGGTAAGAATGCTGGCCCTTGTGGGTGAGCACACGTGACAGGCAGCATACGCCTGGGAAAAGCGAACACCTTTATTTGCGAAACTGTCAATATTGGGGGTCTCATAAAATGGACTGCCTGTATATCCAACATCCATCATTCCCAAATCATCCACGAGAAAGAAAACAATATTAGGTTTCTTTGATGTTTTTTTTGACGTTGTTCCAACCTGACCATAGGAATTAGAAGCGTATGCAGCAGCCAAAAATAAAATAAGTAAGAATTTCATGCTGTTAGAAAATACGATCATAGTTTTTCGGTTACGATTACCAGTTAGAATTTTGAGAAAGATTTGGATTCAGATCTCTTTCTTTTTGCGGGACCGGATAGAGGTAATGTTTGCTTTTATCGAAGGAATTAGTCCATGCCTGTACCTCTACAACCTTCACATTGCCTGTAGCATCGGTGTAGGTGAGCCCCTGTATTTTGCCCGGCATCACGGTCTCTGCGATCTTCCACCGGCGAATGTCAAACATGCGCAATCCTTCATAGGCCAATTCTACCACCCTTTCATTCCGGATAATTGAGCGTAGTTCAGCGGGATCTGTAGTGGTTACCAACGGCATGTTTACATCTGCACGTTTACGCAGTGCATTGATAGCATCCAGTACCGATTGGTCAACCTGCCCTGCTTCCACCTTTGCTTCGGCATAATTTAGCAAGATCTCAGCATAACGAGTGAGGATCAAATTAATTCCACCATTGGTGATCTGTGCAAGGTCTTCCTTGTTGATATATTTTTTGATTACAAATCCTGTGTTGCTTGATTGAAAGGACGAGCCGACAGCATCTGTAGTGCCGCTTCCAGGTTGTGGCTTGAACACTTTACCATCTGGCAATACATCATTTGGC
>Ga0163163_10005932_pt1 | contig 10631 bp, 9 predicted proteins | sample S65metaG_FD_119766 | JGI IMG/M metagenome (GOLD analysis project Ga0163163, IMG submission 119766) | Switchgrass rhizosphere microbial communities from Kellogg Biological Station, Michigan, USA - S6-5 metaG | ecosystem: Host-associated > Plants > Roots > Rhizosphere > Soil | place: USA: Michigan... | reverse complement strand
GTCGCCCCGGCGCATGGAGTAGGTGAGGCCGCCCAGCCGCGACTTCGCCTCGTACAGGGTGACCTCCGCGCCGCCGTCGGCGCAGCGCAGCGCGGCGGTGATGCCGGCCAGGCCACCGCCGACGACCGCGACGCCGCTCATGCGCCGATCCCGATCAGCGCGCGGGCCGCCACGCCGGCCTTCTGCCATCCCGACAGCGACAACCGCCGGTCGTACACCGACGGCGGGTCGGCGGCGATGCGGTCCAGCAGCTGGCGGTAGATCCCGGCCATCGCGGCCGTACAGGCGGCGCTGCGGCGGTCGAGCAGCGGCAGCAGTCGCATGCCCTGGGCGTACCAGGACCGCGCCCGCCTGGCCGTATCGACGATGAGCGTGGCCAACGCGCCCGTCGGGTCGTGAAGGGCGCCGTACTCATCGACGCGGAGTTCAACGTCGTATCCCGCCAGTTCCTCCTGCGGCAGGTAGACCCGGCCCTCCAGCAGGTCCTCCCGGATGTCGCGCAGGATGTTCGTCTGCTGCAACGCTATGCCCAGCGCGTCCGCGTAGCGCGAGGCCTGCGCGTCGGGTCGGGAGCCGAACACGCCCAGGCAGAGCCGGCCCACCGAGCCGGCCACGCATCGGCAGTACCCGACCAGGTCGTTGAACGTGTCGTAGCGGCGCCCGCTCAGGTCCATCTCGACGCCTTGGACGAGCTCGTCGAACGCCTCCACCGGAACCGGGTAGCGCCGGGCGGTGTCGGCCACCGCCACGAGCACCGGGTCGCTGCTGCCGTGGATGTCGCGCAGCGACCGGCGTACCTCGGCCAGCGCCTCAGCCTTCTCCGCGGGCGGCAGCGACCCGTCGCCGATGTCGTCGATGCGGCGCGACAGTGCGTAGAGCGCGCACAGCGCGGTCCGTTTCGGCGGCGGAAGAAGCCGGATGCCGTAGTGGAAGTTGCGGGCCTGCTCGCGCGTGATCTGCTCGCAGACCTGGTATGCCTGGTCGACGGTTTCGCTCAAGACACCCCCCGATGCTGTGCCGGCAGCGCCGCCCAGGCCAGGACCGCGAGCGCCGTGACGGCCACGCTTGATCGGCGCGCCGTGGGCGCTTTCGGCAGGACCGACCACCCGCCGCGGCGAAGGGCGTCCACCGCCGCCCGCCCGCCGGCCACGTAGCCGGAGACGGCGAGCCGGGCCCACCCGCGCAGCTCGCGCAGCAGCGGCCGGCCCTCGTCCAACAACCCCAACGCCCTCTCCGCCTCGAACTCGATCAGGTGTCGCAGTTGGGGACTGCAGGTCGACGTGCCCAGCTGCCGCCGCGACACGCCGAACTGCTCGAGGTCCTCGCGCGGCAGGTAGACCCGGCCGGCTCGGCAGTCCTCGCCGACGTCCTGGCAGTGCTCGATGATCTGCAACGCAGAGCAGATGCGGTCCGACCACTCGACCCGCCGCGGGGTGGCCGCGCCGAACAGCTCCAGCACCAGGCACCCCACCGGATTGGCCGACAGCGTGCAGTAGCCCAACAGATCCTCGTAGGTCTGGTACTCCGTGACGCTCTGATCGCGCAGGTTCGCCTCGATGAGGTCGGCGAACGGCTGCCGGGGCAGTCCGCACTCCCGCACCGTCGTGGCGAGCTCCCGCAGCGCCGGCGTGACCGGCGTGCCGCCGGCCCAGATGGTGTCGAGGTCGGCCCGCAGCGCGAGCAGCCCCTCCGTGCGATCACCTTCAGCTCGGTCGCCGGCGTCGTCGATCACGCGGGCGACGTCGTACAGGCGCCCCAGGTGGGTGCGCAGGTCCCGCGGAAGTACGCGCAGCGCGACGGGAAAGTTCTCCGAGCGCCGACGTTCGCGCAGGTACGTGACCGTCGGCACCGCGCGGGAGCCGACGGTGTCCCCCGGATCAGCTCGGGACTGCCGCACGCCTCTATGCTCGGCCGACTTGCGACGGCGCGTCTGTACTTCCAGCGATCAAAACCCGTTTCGGCAGATTGTCACGGATGTACAAACCGGACTGTCACCCACCCAAACCGGCAGTTGTGCTGTACACCGGAGTACGTGGAGGTACCGGGAAACCTGTCGCGCGGTGAGCTGGCGCGCCTGATTCCCGCGCTCGGAGATCACCTTCCCGCGATTCTCAACGAGGTTCGGGAGCAGTTCCGCACGCAGTGGCCGGAGTACGCCGAGTTCCTCGCGCACGAGGAGGCCGAGGTGAGCACGGCCGCGGAGGCGTTCCTGACCCGGCTGGTCGAGCTGGCCGAGGCCGAGGAGGCGCCCGGCGACTCGGACGAGGCGCCGCCGCACATCGCGCTGTTCGAGGGCATCGGCCGCATGCAGTGCCGGGAGGGCAAGGATCTGTCGACTCTGCTCGCCGCTTACCAGGTCGGTGGGCGGGTCGCCTGGCGGCACGTGTCGCGGGCCGCCCTCGAGTACGCGGTCGAGCCGGCCGGGCTGGTCGCGTTGGCCGAGGCGGTATTCGCCTTCGTGGACCAGCTCTCGGCCGCGTCCGCCCGCGGGTACGTGTGGGAGCAGTCGGAGGCGGTGGCGGAGCGGGAACGCTGCCGCGACGAGCTCGTCGACCTGCTGCTGTCGGGCCGGGCCGACCTGGCGGCGGTACGGTTGGCCGCGATGCGGGCCGGCTGGGTGCTGCCGAGCCAGGCCGCCGTGATCCTCATCGACCCAGAGAACCCGATCGGGCAGACGTTCCTGTCCCGGTTGGACAGTGCGTGCCTCCCGATCCGCCGCCGCAACCAGCTCGGCGCGATCGTGCCCGACCCGGCCGGCCCGGGCCGCCGGGCCCGCCTGGCGCAGGCGTTGCGCGGCGCCCGGGCGGTGGTCGGCCACACGGTCGGGCTGGAGGCGCTGCCGGCGAGCTCGCTGATCGCGCAGACCGCGGCCGAGCTGCAGCGCGCCGGCGTCCTGAACGAGGACCCGGTCTTCGCCGAGGAGCACCTCGACGCGATCCTGGTCCACCGGGATCCGCGGCTGCTGGCCGCGCTGCGCCGGCGGGTGCTGGCCCCGCTGGACGACCAGCCGGCCGCGACCCGCGACCGTCTCATCGAGACGCTCACGTCATGGCTGCGCCACTTCGGCGACCGCCGGGCGATGGCCGCGGAGCTGCACGTGCACCCGCAGACGGTGCGCTACCGGATGACCCAGCTTCACCTGGTGTTCGGATCCACATTGGACGCTCCGGACGAACGGGCCCGGCTCGTGCTCGCCCTCGCCTGGAGCCGGCCGAGCCCGTCGCCGTCCAACCGCGCGCGCACTTCGCCGTCCACCCGTTCGCGCCCGTCGCCGTCGAAGCGGTCGACGTCGCCGCGAGAGCTTGCCGAGCGGCCATCAACTTCGCCGCGAGAGCTTGCCGAGCGGCCATCAAACACAGCCGGCGACACCGGTTCGGGGCGCTCGGCGAACCGGATCCCCGACTCCGGCGTCCCCGACAGGTCGGCCAACAGTTCGGCCAACGCCTCGCACGTTGCCGCGGCGAACCGGTCGGCGTCCGGGAAGAGGGCCGGGTCCACGCTCACGCCCAGGAACAACATCCCGTCCCACCCGATCGCACCGACCGCCAAGGGCGCGCCCGGGGCCAACGGCAGGATCGGGTAGACCTGGGTGACGCTCAGGCCGGCGATGCGGTACTGGCCGACCGGGCCGGGCATGTTCGACACGATCGCGGAGAATGTACGGCGCCCGTAGACGGCCTGGGCGAACCAGCTCAGCGCGACCGGCGGCAGCACGGTGCAGACGGTGCGCATGACGAACCGGCCGCCCAGGGCCCGGGTGCCGGCGCGCAGGCGCGCGCTGCCCCGGCCCACCTCACGGACTCGCGCCACTTCGGTCATCGGGCCGCACGGCAGGTCGACCATCACGGCCGCGGTCACGTTGCCCTCGTCCATCGAGCCGGGCGCGCGCATGGCCAGCGGGACAGCGGTGCGCATCGACGAGGGCGCCGGGATGAGACGCCATACCGCGGAGGCCACCAGGGCCAGCAGTACGTCGTTGGCCTGCACCCCGATCAGCCGGGCGACGGAGCGGACCGTCCGAAGTGGAATCGGCACCGTGGCGTACCGCCGGTCCAGCCCTGACCCGGCCGGCAAGGGTTGTCGGTTCGGTCCGTCGGTGGCCAACTCGAGCAGCCCAGTGAGGGTTCCGACGGCCCGCTTGCCCGCGCTGTGGGGCGCCAGGGACTTCTGCTCCGCGAGCGCGTGCGAACGCTCCGGCGGCTCCAGCATCGTCACCGCCTGCGCGATGGTCGCCACGCCGTCGGCGACCGTGTGGTGGACGATCAGCACGACCGCCACCTTGCCCGGAGTGAAACCGGAGACCACCACGAGCTTCCACAAAGGACGGTCGCGCGGCAGCGGGGTCAGTTCGAGGCGGGCGACCAGGTCGTTCAGCGCTGTCATGCCGCCGCCGGGGAGCGTCACCGCCGGGACGTGCCAGTCCCAGTCCACTGTGGATTGGGGTACCCACCGGGGCCTTCTCCAACGCGATGGGGGCGAGAGCCGTTGACGCAGCCGGGGAAACCCGTCCAGGTGCTCCTCGACGACCGTCCGTACCCGGTCCCGGAATCCGGCCTCGGATCCGCTCGCGACCACCAGGCCACCCACCTGCTGAACGGCGGTCGGGGAGTCCACCGCGAGGAAGAACGCGTCCGCGCCGCCGACCCGCGGCGGCCGGCCGGATCCGGGCCGGTCCTGCCACAGCGACATCAGCAGCACCGTCAGCAACACCAACAACGCGCCGCCAACGGCGTCGAGCAGGTAGTGGTTGGCGGTGGCCAGGATGACCACGAGCGTGAGCGTGATGTGCAGACTGGACAGCCCCTGCACCCACCACCGGCTGGTGACGGAGGCCAGCACCACGCTCACCCAGACCGCCCATGCGATGTGCAGCGACGGCATCGCCGCCAACTGGTTCGCGTGGTCGATCATCGGCGAACCCCACGAGCCCCAGGTGCCGTCCGTGCGCACGGTGTCGACGAACGGGGACGGGTCCAGCAACCGCGGCGGCGTCACCGGGTAGAGCGCGAAGCAGGTCAGCCCCAGGAGGTTGAGCAGGATGAAGCTGCTGCGGGCCCACCGGTACACCTCGGGCCGGTGCCGGTAGAGCCAGATCAGCAGGACGAACGCGGTCGCGAGGTAGGTGAACGCGTACTCGTAGTTGGCCAGCACGCGCAGCCGCTGATGCGGGACCAGCCAGCTGTTGAGCCAGACCTCCACCGGTATGCGCAGACGCTCCTCGGCCGCGAGCAGCGCGCGGCCGTTGCGTTCGGCGGCTTCCTCGCGGCCCTGGCCGCCGAGGCTCTCCACGACGACGTAGACCGCGAATGTGGCCAGCCCGATCGTCAGCTCAGGCAGCAGGCGTGGACGTTCATTCGCACGCTGCGCGGCTGCGCCGGGGCCAGATCGGTGCAGCACCACCTAAAACTTCTAACATGTCCGGAGGCCGCCCGAAGGGTGGTTCATCGCGCCGGAGTGGCCGCGAATCGGAAATGTATGTCCGGCAGGCGCCGAAGCGACCGCAATCCCCAGGCCGCGCAGACCACGACCATCAGCGCGGTCAGCGCGCCGCTGAGCAGGCCGCGGGAGAGCAGCGCGACCGTGAATCCCAGATGGAGCGAGGCGATGCTGATGCCGGCGTCGACCAGCCGGCCGACGCCCCAGATCGCGGCCGTCTGCGTGAAGATGCGGCGCAGGCCACGATGATGGTGCAGCTGCGACGGTAGATGCACGAAGTCACGGGCGAGGCGCATGGTGATCGGACGGCCGATGACCGCGCTTCCCAGGAACAGCAACGCCATCAGGATCGAGCCGGCGATCGGCTGCAGCAGGTAGACCACCGCGCTGGACAGGGCGAGCGCGGTGCATGCCCGGGCGCACAACATGCCGGTGCAGACCAAGAGCGTGCCGGGCAGCCGCCGACCACGGATGAAGCGGAACCCGACCGTCAAGGCGCACCAGCCCAGCACGGCGCCGAATCCGGCCGCCAATCCGGCCGTGTGCAACAGGACGATCAGCAGCAGGGTCGGCACGAGGACGGTCTCGGTGACCAGGCGCCCGGCGCGAAGGATGGCCGGGCGAATCCCGCCGATGTGAATCACATGCGTGGCATCCACCGGGGGTCTCTGTGGAGGCACGGTGTCCAGCGACACGGTGTCGGGACTCACGTTGTCGGACAGGACTGGAGGTGAGGGCATGCTCCGGCTTCCGGTGTGTTCAGGCGTACGCGCGTTGGTCAGCGTCGGACAGCACGAGCGGTGAGTGCGCCAACCCTACAGCCCCGATGCTGATCAGCGCGCCTGCACCGGCCAATGCGGCCAGAGACGAGGCGCCGTGCGGGAAGGCCACACCGAACGCGAACACTCCGATCGCATAGCTCGCGACCGGATTCGTGATGGACATCGCAGCCACGGCCGACGGCAGAGACCCGCCGGCGAAGGCGCCCTGTTCCAGCAAAAGTCCGACCAGAGTGGCGACCGCGAGCGCGTAGCCCGGCCAGTCGCGGGCGGTCGCCGCGACGCCCCGGTGGAGCAGGTCGGTGCTGGTGAGTTTGATCATCGCGGCGCTGACCGCGAAGCACAGGCCGGCCGCGACCGCAAGCAGGAGGGCTCTGGTGCGGCCGGATACCCGTACGCAGAAGACCACTATCGCGGCCACGCCGGCCGCGACGGCCAGACTGGCCCAGATGAGCCGGGAGCGGTTGGCCTCGGTGTCGGTCGGCACGACCCCGCGCACGGTGAGAAACACCACGAGGCCGCCGCAGATGAACGACGCCGCGGCCCAGTCCCGGCGCCCCGGGCGGCGTCGCTGCCACGCGGCCGCCATCGGCAGCGCGAACAGCAACTGCGTCACGAGTACGGGCTGGACCAGCGCGACAGAGCCGAAGTGCAGAGCGACGGCCTGCACGCCGAAGCCGACAAGGTTGGTGCCCCAACCGATCAGCCACAGTCGCCGGTGCACCAGGAGCCCCAGCAGTCGCCACAGTCCCACCACGATCGCGCTGGCACGCAGGCGTTCGGCCGCGGGCTGCGCCCGTGGCACCGCTTGGTGAGCGGCGTGCTGCTGGAGGGAGGCTGAGCCGGCGAACAGGATGGCCGCAACCAGCCCAAGGGCCACGGCGAGGGGCACCAGGGTCCTCCCGGGTTCAGCTCTGCCCGTACCGGCCCGCTAGGCCGCGGTAGAGCGCGGGCGCGGTGAACCGTATCGCGACCGGTAGTCCGAGCCACCGCGGCAGGTAGCGCTCGGCCGCGCCGGTCTCGATCAGCCGCACCAGGGCGTCCGCGGCCGGCTCGACCGGCAGCAGTCGCGGCCTCATTCTCCCGTACGGTCGTCCGCGTCGCTCGAAGAAGGCGGTCGCTATCACACCGGGGACGAGCACACCCACCTCGACCCCTTTGCCCGTCAGCTCCTGACGCAGGCTGGTGGCGAAGGTGTCCAACCCCGCCTTGGTCGCCGCGTACACCGCCTCGCCCGCCACACCGGTCCGCCCGGCGATGGAGGCCACGTAGAACAGCCCGCCCCGGCCGCGTTCCAGCATCGCCGGCAGCAGGGCGCGGGTGAGCTCGATCGGCGCGGTCAGGTTCGCGGCGATGAGTCCCGCGATCTTCGTGCCATCCATAGTGGACAGATCGCCCGCGTACCCCGATCCGGCGTTGGCCACGAGCAGGTCCACTCTGTACATCCGTGCTCGTTCCGCGAGCCGCCACGCCGCGCCCGGTTCGGCCAGGTCCTCGACGAGCGGGATGGCGCCGGTCCGTTTGGCCAGGCTTTCCAGCGCGGCCTCGTCGCGGCCGTGCGCGATGACGGTCGCGCCGCGGGCGGCGAGCCGCTCGGCCGTGGCGCGGCCCAGCCCGGACGAGGCACCGGTCACGAGCGCCACCGCGCCCCGGGTCTCCATCTGTCCATACTCGCGCGTCGGTACCGCTCGCGCTCCCCGGCGCTCTACAGTGCGCTGGTGACCCGGTCCGGCCGCTCCTCGCGCGCACTGGTCGCGCTGTTCGGGACGGATCCGTACGGCGCGGTCGTGCGCGTGCTCCAGGAGGCCGACGCGGCCCTGACCGCCGCCGAGATCAAGCAGGCCCTGCGGGCCGCCGGGGTGCCCGATGTCGACGCCCGGACCTGGGTTCCGTTGCAGCGCAAGCTGCGCGCCGACGAACACATCGTCGTCGAACCGAGTTACCGTTACCGATGGGTGGCCGACCCGGGTGTACCGTCGGCGGCCGAGGCGTTCGAGCGGATCGTCCTGGCCGACGGAGGTCGCGTTCCGGCGGCCCACGTCGACGTCGTCCGGCAGGCCCTCGCCACCGCCGCGGACGATCTGGAGGACGCCGCCCGGCACCGGCAGACCGTGCTCGACGGGCTGCGCGCTCTGGCTGAGCTGGCGAGCGAGGTCGAGGAGCTGACCGTCAACGAGGCATCGGCCCGGGCGATGGTGCACCGGGTCCGCAGCCGGGTCAAGCTCGCCGGTCTGGAACCGGTCGAGCGGGCGGGGGACACGGTCGCGTTCGACCGGAAGCGCCACGAGCTGATCGGCCCGGCCGTCCGGGAAGGGGCGCCGGTGGTAGTCGTCCGGCCGGGCTACGCCTGGCGGACGGAGCACGAAGAGGTGCTCGTGGCGCGGGCAGTCGTACAGGAGTAGGGAGCACAGGTGTCTTCAGCAAGACGGCCATCGATCGGGGTCGACTTCGGCACGTCCACGACGCTCATCGCGTCGACCCGTGGGGTCGTCCCGATCGGGCAGAGCACGGCGTGGATGCCGTCCGTGGTCGCGTACGACGACAACGGCGCGCTGATCGTCGGCGAACGGGCCCTGCTCGAGGAGCAGCGGATCCGGTCCATCAAGCGCTGGATCACCGACAACCGCGACTTCGTGCGGGTCGACCTGCCCACCGGTCCCCGCGACATCCGCATCGACGACCTGATCGTCGAACTGCTGCGTGAGGTGGGCCGTCGGGGCGCGCGTCGCGGTCAGGACGTCGGCGGCGGCAACCTGGTCCGGCTCGCCTGCCCGGCGATGTGGGACGGCCGGCAGCGCCGGCGACTCCTGACCGCCGCGCAGCGGGCCGACCTGCCGGTGGTACTGGCGACGATGGTGGACGAGCCGGTGGCGGCGGGCATCGCGTGGCTGTCCCGTCAGCCGGCGCTCGACCGTCCACTTCGGATGGTCGTGTTCGACATGGGTGGCGGCACGCTCGACATTGCGGTGCTCGACGTGCGCGGGCACGACGTCACCGTGCTGGCCGCGATGGGTGTCGCCGAGGCCGGCGACTCGCTGGACGAGGTCATCGCGGCCGACCTCGACCTCGAACTGGCCAAGGTGGGCATCGACGTCGACACGCTGCCCAATCCCGGCCGGGCCCGGGTGCGGCTGCTGGAGGAGGCCCGGGCGACCAAGGTTCTGCTGTCCGGCTCCGAAGAGCACGTGATCTCGCTGTCGTCCCAGATCTTCGGCCGTGCCGGCGAGGTCTGGTACACCCGGGAACAGCTCAACGATGTCTTCACGCCGCAGATGGAGCGCGCGGAGGACGCGGTCGGGCTGGCCCTGCGGATCGCCCGCATCATCGACGGCGCCTCGGCGTCCGAGATCGCTCGCATGCCGATGGACGACCTGGTGCAGGGCATCGACGTCGTGCTCCTCTCCGGCGGCATGAGCCACATTCCCTATGTACGGCAACGGATGCAGTGGCTGTTCGAGTCGTCCACCCGGGTCGAGCTGGCCACCGACGCGCCGGAGACCGCGGTCGCCGTGGGCCTGGCCAAGGCCGGCGAGTACGGGAAGATCAACACGTACCGGCCGGCCTTCGACGTGCTGCTCGAATGGTCGCCCGGCAAGGACTTCCGCACCGTGTACGAGGCGTACACGCCGCTGATCGAGCGCGCGCAGATCCTGCGCGGCGACGACGAACTGCGCTACGTGCGCACCGGCCGCGACCTGTCCCTGCCGCGCCAGGCCAAGGGGAAGCTGCGGGTCGTCTCCCACTCCGGCGAGCGGCTGCGGGCCAACCTGGCCGGCAAGCCCCTGGACGGGTTCCCGGTCGCGGTGAGCGAAGAGAAGTTCGAGTTCTCCATCTACCCCGACGGCCGCATCCGCATGACCGACGGAACCGCCACCTACGAAGGCCAGGTCGAAGACTGGCACACCCACTGACCCTCTTCCCCGCTCCTTCAGGGATGACCAAGACGTTTGTCCAAGAATCGGCGCCGTTTCTTGGACAAACGTCTTGATCAACGCGTGCGGGCGGGTGGTGGTTGGCGTGTAGTACTGGATCTGATACGGTACTGGGCGTGTCGGAGAACTTGGCCAGCGATACTTCGGATGTGTTCGCCGCGGACCTTCTGCGCGGGCACACCGAGACGATCGTGCTGGGCGTGCTCAGCCGGGGCGAGAGCTACGGCTTCGAGATCTTCAAGACGATCCGCGATGCCACCGGCGGCGCGTACGAGATCAAAGAGGCCACGCTGTACGCCAGCTACCGGCGCCTGCTGAAGGACGGACTCGTCGAGGCGTACTGGGGGGACGAGACCCAGGGCGGGCGGCGGAAGTACTACCGCATCACCGATGCCGGGCAGGCGGTCTACCGCGACAACGTCCGGGCCTGGGTGGTCACCCGGGGCATCATCGACTCCCTGCTCGACCTGGACGGGCGTCCGGG
>Ga0163163_10005930_pt1 | contig 10631 bp, 12 predicted proteins | sample S65metaG_FD_119766 | JGI IMG/M metagenome (GOLD analysis project Ga0163163, IMG submission 119766) | Switchgrass rhizosphere microbial communities from Kellogg Biological Station, Michigan, USA - S6-5 metaG | ecosystem: Host-associated > Plants > Roots > Rhizosphere > Soil | place: USA... | reverse complement strand
CGACGACGACTTCGACGCGGTCATCAGCGACTCCACCCTGCCCGTGCTCGTGGACCTGTGGGCGCCGTGGTGTCAGCCCTGCCGAATCGTCGAACCGGGAGTCGAGCAGGCCGCGAACGCGTTCGCCGGCTCGCTCAAGGTGGTCAAGGTCAATGTGGACAATGCACCCGCCGTGGCGGAGCGCTTGGCCGCACGGTCCATCCCGATGCTGCTCATCCTTGAGCACGGCAAGGAACGCGCGAAGCAGGTCGGTGCGGTCGGACCCGATGCCCTGCAGAAGTGGATCGAGCGTGTGATGGCGTCATGACGCCGTGCTCGCCGCCGAGCTTCCCCAGCTGTGGTTGGCCGAGCGGGGGACAGCACCCTTGAATCCCAACGGAATCAAGATCCGCCTCAAGCGGCTCGGTGCCGCTGCCGGCGTGCCGCACGTGCACGCCCACCGCCGGCTGGCTCCGCCCGTGGCCGGCGATCTTTGTCTAGCGCAGCGTGGTCGAGGTTGGAGGCCGCCGGCTGATTCGTCACGCCGAGCCGAGGCCGTCGGCGTTGCCCGTCTCACCGCCGAGCCGGGTCATACACGGCAGCCGACTCGGCGGGATCTCCTCAGCATGTGCTCATCCGGTCATGCCCGGATGAGCCGCGCGGACAGTCTCTAACCGGCGAACGGTCAGAAGTCGGTTCTCTCGGACACAGCGGTGGGCCCGGACCCCAGGGGCGGCCCATCTCGGTTGCCTGGGGGGTGGCCCGCACGGCTGGTGCCATCTACCAAGCTTGGCAACATCATGTGCAACCGCCGACCTACCCCGAAGATCCGGACCGCGTGGCATGGATGTCACGTTGATCGTCCGAGTTGAACGCCACTCGTTGCCGCAGCAATTGAGGTCCGCCTGCGATCTGGCTGGTCTTGACAACACCGACGGTTGGTGGGAGGACTGTCGCGATAACGATCAGCGCCAGCTTCGAGAGGAGTTCCCATGACAAATTGGATCGCCGCCGTCGTGATCGGCGTCGTCATCGGGGGTATCGCCGGCGTGATCCTCGGCCGGCAGTCGGCCAGCGCCCGGTGGATGGCGCCAACACTGTCAGTTGTCGGCGCCCTCATCGGCGCCGCCCTCGGTGCTGCCTTTGGCACCGCGAGCATGTACGGCTGGAAGAAGGCCGTCTTGCAGATCGTCCTGGCCCTGGTCGGAGCCGGCGTGGCGGCCATGCTGTCACGGCGCGCCGCGACCAGCGGACCAACCAAACCGGTCGGGTCCTGATCCGGCCGTGACCACCGGCGCCGCCGACATCCACCGAGCGTTCGACCCCGCGACCCGCCGCACGGCGTGATCTCGGAACTCAAAGATCATAGGGCAAGATCCGGACCTTTTGCGGAATGACCTTGGCAAAGTCGATCGAGGCAACACACATAACCGCAGATAGATACGATGTTGATCGTCCTAATTGGACTCGATTCGTATCGCGCGGCCATGGTCGTGGCTAGCACGGGCGTTCGAAGCGAAAATGTACGCCGTAAAGGACGCCACCATAGTCCCCGACGCAAAACCTCGGATTCGGGCCCGACAGGCGGTCTCGATCCTTCACCGTAGATGAGGGGGCTTGAACGAAGGATCGCGCGGACAACTCTGGAGCGGATCATGGGCACGACGGCGCAACCGCTGGACGTGATGCGTGGACCACATCGGTTGCACGTGGAGGTGACACGTGGGGCGGGGCCTCCTGTGGTGTTGATGCACGGATTTCCCGACAACATCCACTTGTACGATCGGTTGCTGCCGTACTTGGACGGTCGCCAGGTTGTGCGTTTCGACTTCCTGGGTTGGGGTGAGTCGGACAAGCCGGCCGGATATCCGTACACGGCCGACAACCAGACCGGTGATCTGGACGCAGTTGTCGATGCCCTGCCGGATGACATGGATGCTCGCCGGGTGGTGCTTGTCGCGCACGACGCGTCGGGGCCTCCGGCGATCGACTGGGCTCTAGCCAACCCGTCCCGCGTCGCCGGATTGGTGCTGCTGAACACGTACTACCACTGGACCCCGCGTCTTCGCCGCCCACCAGCGATCGCGCTGTATTCGACGCCGCTGGTCCGCGACGTTGCCCGCGCGGCTGCTCGTCGCTGGCCTGAGCTCGACCGCCGACTGTACCGCTGGCAGGTGGGTCGGTTCATTCACGATGCCGACGTGCGCGAGCAGATGGTGCCGCAGCTGTATCGGGAGTTCCTCCCAGCCCGGGAGGCTTTCTGGCGACTCAATGATGACCTGCTCGGCACGGTGCTCAACCGCCGGCGCCGCGTCGCCGCGATACGGGCCTTCGCTCCGGAAGTGCGTGTTGTTTTCGGGGCTGACGACCGTTACCTCAATCCGCATGTCGCCCTCGAGTTCGCCTCCCTGTTCCCCCACAGCGAGCTGTTCCTGATCCCGAGGGCCGGGCACTACGTGCAAGTCGACGAGCCTGAGCGCGTCGCTCTACTCATCACCCACGAGTGGCCACCTTCGAGGTGACTGTCCAAGCACTGTGGACAGTCCTCATGCTTCAGGCATGTATTGAGCCGGGCGTGGGGTTGTCTGCCGGTGGTGTCCGGCAGGTCAATGCTGTCAGGGCCCCAAGGGCATCCTGAAGCTTTGAAGTCGACCCGCAGTGCTCGGTGCCGTGATCCAAATAGCCCTGACCTATGCGGTTGGTTCCTTGTGGGTGACCAACGTCAACGACGGCACGGTCAGCCGGGTCGACCCGGTCGCGGCTCGGCTGGTGGTCACGATCCGCGTAGGCCAAGGGCCGATCACCGCGCTCGCCGCGCGCAACGCGATATGGGTGGCCAACTACCTTGGCGGCAGCGTCTCGCGGATCGACCCGGCCTCGAACGAGGTCACCGCCACTGTCGCCGTCGCGGGTAAGCCGGTCGGACTGACCGCGGTCGGCGCTGTTCTGTGGGCGTTCAATCAGACCGGTCAGCGAGTACCGATGATCAGGGCTTCGCGGTCGAACAACGGCGCGACGATCCGCCAGCCGACTGTGTCCAGCAGAAGTAGGGCCGCTCCGAGTCCGAGGGCGAGGCCGAGTGTCGGGTGGATCACGTCGAACGCGACGAGGGACGTCGCGATGACGGTTGGGAGGCTCGCGAGCAAGGCGAGCTGCTGGGAAACCCTGATGTCGTTGGTCTTCGCGGAGATTCCCATCCCGATCCAGATGGACCAGGTAGCGAGCAGGGGCGTGAACACGATCTGGGCCAGGATCGGTTGCCATTGCAGCAGTGCCGACGCCACCGCTGGGTTCGCGAAGAGCAGGAGGGCGGCGACGAAGAAGGCGTAGACCGCGTACGCGACGGCGGCCGACGGGACGAGCGCCGCCAGCGCCTTGCCCAGCAGGATTTCCTCGCGGCGTACAGGCGTGGTGAGCACCGGCTCCAGGGTGCCCTGCTCGCGTTCGCCGACCACCGCGTACGCCGCGATGAGCGCGGGCACGAGCGCCGGGACTCCAAGCAGGTACAGCAGGAGATGCTCACGTGAGAGGCGGCTCGACGCGTCCGCCGGCAGGCCGAAGACGACGACGAGTGGTTGGATCAGGAAGATGAGCGGGAGTATCGCCATCGCGATCACGACCGGTTTGTTGCGGCGGAACTCCCGCAGCTCCTTGCGGAACATGGCCCGGACGCGCCTGATGCTCAGTGTCATGCGCGCCTCGCCTCATCGGAGTCGATCAGCTCGAGGTAGACGTCTTCGAGTGAGCGGTGGGACTCGCTGACCGAGAGCACGGCCGCGTCCGCTGCGACGAGCGCCCGGGTGGCAGCCGGCGCGGCGATCGTCGGATCGCTGACGGTCAGGACATAGACGCCGGCACTGTCCTCGTGCCAGTCGTCGACCGCCGGCAGGCCACCGAAGACCTGGAAGGGGTCGCTCAGCGGGGCGAGCGTCCTCACGGTGATGCGCCGGGCGAACAACCGGTCGCGCAGCTCGTCCGGACGTCCAACCGTGCGCAGGGTGGTGTTGAGGATCGCGACACGGTCGCAGAGGCGCTCGGCCTCCTCCAGACGATGAGTGGTCAGGAACACGGTCACACCCCGCTCGCGGAGCTGGTCTATCAGGTCGTGAACGTCCCGGGTAGCGACCGGATCGAGACCGGCAGTCGGCTCATCGAGAAAGAGGACCTCCGGATCGCTGAGCACCGCCCGCGCCAAGGCGACCCGCTGACGCAACCCCTTTGACAGGGTTCCACAGATGTCGTTCGCCCGGTCGGTCAGGTTGACCGCTCGCAATGCGCGCCCGATCCGCTCGCGCGGTCGGGGCGTCTCGTAGAGCTCGGCGAAGCATTCGAGATTCTCGGCCACGCTCAGGCGCAGGTACAGGCCAGGCGACTCGGGCATGATCGATATCCGCCGGCGGATCTCTACCCCGTTCTCCGCTGTGAGCGGGATGCCGGCGATGACCGCGGTACCAGACGTCGGCGTGATGAGTGTGCCGAGAGTGCGTACCATCGTCGTTTTCCCGGCACCATTCGGGCCTAGAAAGCCGAACACCTCGCCCGTGCCGACCTCGAACGAGACATCCTGGAACGCAACCCGCTGTGCGAACCGCTTGGTCAGACCTTGCACGGACAGCGCGGGTACGCCGCTGACCCGGTCTTGGCCTTCCATCCCCGAAGGTCCTTCCGCCGATTGCCGTGCCGGTCGACGGAATCTATCGCAGCCCGCCACGTCATCGCCGGATGCGCTGAGACCACCGTGCCTCGAGGCCATCTGCATGACGGAGATGGCCCATCTGCGGCGTCCCGCTGAGTGGTGGGGTTTTGGGGGTGACCGCCGCGGCTACGTCGGCGGCACCGCCTTGTGCGCGGTCGCGCTCGCCGTGAGCTCCTTCCTGCCGACAGAAGTGCGCGTGCTGGCCTGGGGCCTGACCGGCGCCGCCTACCTGGCCGGGTTCACGGCGACCATCGATCCGGGAACCACGTCGCTGAAGGTCGGCATCTTCGGCGCCGAGCCCTGGACGGACCAGCTGCGTCGCATCATCGACAACCGGACCTCCTGACTGTCCATTGCGGACTCATCCGCTAGGTGGTTGGTGCGGCGCGCGGGAGTTGCGCATCGTAGCGGCCGCGGCCACCAGCGTCACCACGACCAGGTCGTGGAACAGTTCCAGCGGGCTGACCACGCGCTCGCGGGGCTGCTCGCGTGGGCGCGCGGAGGCCGCCACAGTAGGCGGCGCAGTCGGGCCGCGTAGTCGTGGTGTCCGTTCATGCCACCAGGACGCTAGCGCAAGCCCGGCGGCCCTGGCCGGCAATCGGCGGGACCCCCGGATGGATCGGCGCGGGCTACCTCGACGTCGATCTCATGCATGGCGATCGGCGACTGGGTCTTGACATGCCACACAAACGGACGTAAACAAGTGTCAAGCAAAAACGAAGCGGCGGTGAAGTCACATGTATGCCGAGGAGCGCCAGCAGGAGATCCTGCAACAGGCTCGGACCGAGGGCAGGGTCGACGTGGCTGAGCTCGCCGAGAAGTTCGCCATGACCGCCGAGACGATCCGACGTGACCTGACGACGCTGGAACGGGCCGGCATGCTGCGGCGGGTGCACGGTGGGGCGATCCCGGTCGAGCGGATCGGCTTCGAACCCGCGCTGGCAGCCCGCGACGCCGTCCTCACCAACGAGAAGGAACGCATCGCGAAGGTCGCCCTCGCGGAGGTACCGGCCGAAGGCGCGATCATCCTTGACGCCGGGACGACCACGGCCCGGCTGGCCCAGGCGCTACCCGTCGACCGTGAGCTGACGGTCGTGGTCAACTCACCGGCGATCGCGGCGATTCTGGGTCCGCGGGCGAACCTCAACGTGCTCCTATTGGGTGGCCGGGTGCGCGGGCGAACACTGGCCACTGTGGACGATTGGGCGTTGCGTCCACTCGGCGACCTGTACGTCGACGTGGCATTCCTCGGCACGAACGGCTGTTCCGTCGAACGTGGACTCACCACACCCGACCCGGCCGAGGCGGCCGTGAAGCGGGCGATGATCAGTGCGGCGCGGCGGGCGATCCTACTGGCCGACCATACGAAGATCGGAAACGACTACCTGGCCCGGTTCGGCTCGCTGTCGGACCTGGACCTGCTCATCACCGACTCGGGCCTCAATGACGATCTCGTTCTCGAGGTCGAGGCCGAAGGCGTCCGGGTGGTCCGCGCATGATCATCACGCTCACCCTCAACCCCAGTCTCGACCGCACGGTCGAGCTGGACGAGTTGGTGCGCGGCCAGATGTTGCGGGCAACCGCCTCGCACGTCGATCCCGGGGGCAAAGGCGTAAACGTGACCCGGGCCCTGCTCGCCAACGGGATCGCGTCGCGAGCGGTCCTGCCCTGCGGGGGTGAGGAAGGGCAGCACCTGGTCCGGCTGCTGCAGGCCGAGGGCGTCGATCCGATCTGTGTCTGGATCACCGGGCACACCCGCTCCAACCTCACCCTCTCCGAGCCGGACGGCACGGTGACGAAGATCAATGAACCGGGCCCGGTGCTCTCGAGGGCCGACTTCGAGGCCGTCCTGAACGAGATGCTGGTCGCCGCAGTTGAGCCGACCAGTGCCCGGGCCGGTGCGGACTGGGCGGTTGTCTGCGGCAGCGCGCCGCCTGGCGTACCGGTCGAGGCGATGGCCCAACTCTGCGAGCGACTCGTGGCAGCCGGCGTCCGGCTCGCCGTCGATACCAGCGGGCCAGCCCTCCGCGCGGCCGCCATCGCCGGCGCCGCGCTGGTCAAGCCCAACCGGGAAGAGTTGGCCGAGGTGGTCGGGCGTGAGCTCACCATCATCGGCGAAGTGGTAGACGCCGCCCACGAACTGAGGTCGTGGGGGGCCGGCGCCGTACTGGCCAGTCTCGGACCCGACGGGGCCGTGCTGGTCGATGACGACGGCGTCAGCATCGGGAACGCTCCGGTTGACCGGCCGCGCAGTGCGGTCGGGGCCGGCGACGCTCTCTTGGCCGGGTTCCTCGCGGCCGGCGCGAAGGGCGGAGCCGCCCTTGCCGAAGCGCTGGCGTGGGGCGCCGCGGCGGTCAGCCTGCCCGGTAGCCGGATGCCGGGGCCGGATGACCTCCAGCGTCACCGTGTGCGCACTCAAGCAATGCCGGTGGAGCTTGACCAGCACGACAGGCAAGCGATGCTCGCGAAGCTTGGTCAACCCAACTATCTACCCCCGGACGGGCTTCGGCTGACCGACGCCTGATCCCCCAGTCTGCCGTTGCTGTTCGTCGGACCGACCATTCACACCGTGAGGAGTCTCCCCATGGCTATGCCCTATACGCCTCCCGTCACGGGCACCGGGATCAAGGCGTCAGTCCAGCGGGTCGGCGGATACCTCGCCGGCATGGTGATGCCCAACATTGGCGCGTTCATCGCCTGGGGCCTGATCACCGCCCTGTTCATTCCGACCGGATGGATTCCGAGCACGTACTTCGCCGTCCTCGTCGACCCGATGATTCTGACCTTGCTGCCGGTGCTCATCGGCTACACGGGTGGCCGGCTGGTGCACGGCCAGCGCGGCGCGGTCGTCGGCGCGGTCGCCACCGTCGGCATCGTGGTCGGCGCGCACATTCCGATGTTCCTCGGCGCGATGCTCATCGGTCCGTTGACCGCCTTCATTCTCAAGATGTTCGACCGTCTGGTTCAGGGCAGGGTACGGCCCGGCTTCGAGATGCTCATCGACAACTTCTCCGCCGGCATCATCGGCGGCGGCATGGCGCTGTTGGGCCGGTGGGCCATCGGGCCGGCGGTCGACCGGGTCACCGAGTGGGCCGGCAGCGGCGTCAACTACCTGGTGAGCCACCACCTTCTGCCGTTCGCTTCGGTCATCGTCGAACCGGGAAAGGTCCTGTTCCTCAACAACGCCATCAACCACGGCGTCCTGGCCCCGCTCGGGGTGGCGCAGTCGCACGACGTCGGCAAGTCGATCCTGTTCATGATCGAGTCGAACCCCGGACCGGGGCTGGGGCTGCTCCTCGCGTACCTCGTCTTCGGACCGCGGTCGCTCCGGCCGACCGTGCCGGCCGCGATCATCGTCCAGTTCCTTGGTGGCATCCACGAGATTTACTTCCCGTACGTGCTCATGAAGCCCCGCTTGATCCTCGCCACGATCGCCGGCGGTGCGGCGGGCGTGCTCACTTTCATGGTCACCGGGGCGGGTCTCGTCGCCACGCCGTCGCCGGGCAGCATCTTCGCCTACATGGCGGTCACCCCGAAGGGCGGCTACGTCGGCGTCCTGCTCGGCATCCTGATCTCGGCTGGGGTCAGCTTCTTCGTCGCCGCGGTCCTGCTCGGTTTCGGGCGGCTGGAGAGCGACCGGGAGGCCGTCGTCGCCCCGGATGCCGAGGTCATCACACCACCCGCCCGCGTCACCCAGCTGCCGACCCAGGAGCCGGCGGGAGCCCACCGCACCGCGACCTCGGAGGCTTAACGATCATGCCCACCATCAACGGAAGCGCCATTCACAAGGTCGTGGTCGCCTGCGACGCGGGGATGGGCAGCAGCGTCATGCTCGCCAGCCAGCTACGCCGCCAGCTCAGCGGGCGGTCCATCACGGTCGAGCACACCCCGGTCAATTCCATCCCGGCCGACGCCGACGTGGTCGTCGTCCACAAGGGACTCGCGGATCGGGCTCGCGTGAGCGCGCCCGATACGGTCATCGTCCCGGTCCAGGTGTTCATCGGGGATCCGGCGGTCAACGCGATCGTCACGGCCGTCAAGAACGGCACCGACCTCGATGGCTGACGCGCAACCGTTGTTGGGGCTGCTGGAAGAGCGGGCGATCCGGCTGACGGAACGGGCCGCCGATCGTGACGACGCCATTCGCCAATGTGGACAGACACTGGTCGACATCGGCGCGGTCGCCCCGGCGTACGTGGAGGCGATGCTTGAACGAGAGCAGTCGATCTCCACGTACGTCGGGGAGGGAGTCGCGATTCCGCACGCCACGCTGGCAGGGAAGGCGGCGATACGGCGCGATGCGTTGGCCGTGCTTCGCTTCCCGGACGGCGTGTCGTGGGGCGACGAGATGGTTGTGGTCTGCGTGGCCATCGCCGCGATCGGCGACGGCCACGTGGGGATCCTGTCGGAACTGGCGCAGATCCTCCTGGATCCCCAGCGGGCACAAGCGCTGCGCGCGGCGACACAGGTCGACGACGTCCTGCACCTGCTGGCACCCGTCGGAGGTGACGAGTCATGAAGGTCGTCCGTTTCCACGGCCCCGGCGATGTCCGGGTCGAGGAGGCCCCGGAACCGACGCCCGGCCCGGACGAGGTGAAGATCCAGATCCGCAACTGTTCGACCTGCGGTACCGACGTGAAGATCTACCGGTTCGGCCACCATCACATCGTGCCGCCGAGGGTGATGGGACACGAGATCGCCGGCGAGATCGTCGAGGTTGGCGCGGCGGTTTCCGGCTGGGCTGTTGGCGATCCGGTGCAGGTCATCGCGGCAGTCCCCTGTGGACAGTGTCGGGACTGTCGGGCCGGACGGATGACGGTCTGCCCGAACCAGGAGTCGATGGGGTACCACTACGACGGCGGGTTCGCCGAGTACATGGTCGTACCGGGAAAGGTACTGGCGGTGAACGGGCTGAACCGCATCCCGGCCGGGGTCTCGTTCGCCGAGGCCTCGGTGGCCGAGCCGCTCGCCTGCGTCCTCAATGGACAGAAGTTGGCCCGCGTCGGGGCCGGCGACGACGTCGTGGTGGTCGGCTCCGGGCCGATCGGCTGCCTGCACGTCCGCCTGGCCCGGTCCCGGGGCGCGGCCCGGGTCTTCCTGGTCGACCTCAACGTCGACCGGTTGCGGGTAGCGGCGGACCTGGTCCAGCCGGACGCCGCCTTGGTCGGATCGGAGGTCGACGTCGTCGACGAGATCGCCAAACTCACCGACGGGCGGGGAGCCGACGTCGTCATCACGGCCGCGGCGTCCGGCCGGGCGCAGGAACAGGCCGCGCAGATGGCCGCCCGGCAGGGTCGGATCAGTTTCTTCGGCGGCCTCCCCAAGGACAACCCGGTCATCGCACTCGACTCCAACCTGGTGCACTACCGCGAACTGACGATCGTCGGAGCGAACGGCTCCAGCCCGACCCACAACGCTCAAGCTCTCGACCTCATCGCCTCGGGCGCCGTGCCGGTGGCCGACCTCATCACCCACCGGCTCCCGCTTGTGCGCGCCCTCGACGCCTTCGACCTCGTCGCCCGCGGCGACGCGATCAAAGTGACGATCGAGCCCGGACTGTCCTGATAGGAGCATCAGATGCCCTCTCGTACCGTCACCGTCGGTTCGGCCAGCGGGCTGCACGCACGGCCGGCCGCTCTCTTCGTCGCCGCGGCCGGCGCCCAGCCGGTGCCGGTCACCATCCGAACCGGCGACAAGAAGCCGGTACCGGCCCGCAGTATGCTCTCGGTCCTGTCCCTCGGCGCCAAGTTCGGTACCGAAGTCACGATCGAGGCAGAGGGCGACGGTGCCGACGCCGCCCTCGACGAGCTCGCCGCGCTGCTCGCCCGCGACCTCGACGAAGACAGCGAGCCGGCGGCATCAGGTGGGTGAGGCGCTGCACGGCATCGGGGTGAGTTCCGGCGTCGCCGCCGGGCCGGTCTACCGCGTCGCCGCGCCGCCCCGGTTGCCGGAAAGG
>Ga0163163_10005929_pt1 | contig 10633 bp, 7 predicted proteins | sample S65metaG_FD_119766 | JGI IMG/M metagenome (GOLD analysis project Ga0163163, IMG submission 119766) | Switchgrass rhizosphere microbial communities from Kellogg Biological Station, Michigan, USA - S6-5 metaG | ecosystem: Host-associated > Plants > Roots > Rhizosphere > Soil | place: USA: Michigan... | reverse complement strand
TTGCTCGGAACTCCAGGGCCGGGAGAGATCACAATGTGCGACGGTTTAAGAGATTCAATCTCCGGAAGAGTAACGCGGTTATTGCGGAATACTCGCAGCTCTTCGCCCATTTCGCCAAGGTACTGCACGAGGTTGTACGTAAATGAATCGTAGTTATCGATAACGATAATCATAGTTCGAACCCACCGAGCGCCAGATCGATGGCCCGGATGAGCGCCCGCGATTTGTTCACGGTTTCCATGTATTCGTTCTCAGGAACCGAATCGGCCACGATTCCTCCGCCGGCCTGAACATAGCCTTTGTTTCCACGCGCAACCAGTGTCCGGATCGCGATGCAGGAATCCAGATTGTTGCTGAAATCCACATACATGATCGCACCGGAATACACTCCACGCCGCGTGGTCTCCAGCTCATCGATGATTTCCATCGCGCGCACCTTGGGCGCGCCGGAAACGGTGCCGGCGGGGAAGCAGGCCATCAGTGTATCGAGGAGATCCGCATTCTCCGTCAGTTCTCCGCGGAGCGACGACACCAGGTGCATGACGTGCGAATACCTCTCGACGACCATCAATTCTTCGACCTTCACCGTGCCGTACTTGCAGACTCTTCCAAGATCGTTGCGGCCGAGATCGACCAGCATGATGTGCTCCGCCCGCTCCTTCTCGTCTGCCAGCAGCTCTCGCGCAAGCGTTTCATCTTCAGCTTCTGTTCCCCCGCGAGCGCGTGTGCCTGCGATGGGTCGATAGAGAACTTCACGCCCGCGGATCTTCACCAGCATTTCCGGAGACGAACCCACAATGGTCGTATCCGGCATCTTGAGGAAGTACATGTACGGGGAAGGATTCACAATTCGCAGCGCACGGTAGATTTCAAACGGCGAGATCTTCAGGTCGACTTCGAATCTCTGGGAAAGCACGACCTGGAAGATGTCGCCCGCTGCGATATATTCTTTCGCAGTTTCGACGGACTTCAGATACGCGTCCTTTTCGATGTTCGAGCGGACAGTAACCGCTTCCTTGCCGGAAGGGATCAGCGGCATTTCAATTGGAGTGCGGAGAAGCCGTTCAATGCGGCGAATTTCCTCGACCGCGTCGCGGTACTGCTGCTCGAGTGGTGCCGGGGACTCATCCACAAGCAGGTTGGAAATGATGTGGATCTGATGTTTCAGATGATCGAAAGCCAGTATGGTCTTGTAGAACATCAGGACCGCGTCGTCGACGCCAAGATCATCCTTCGTCGTGTCCGGAATGTCTTCAACGGTTCGTACCATGTCATAACCAAAGTAGCCGACGGCGCCCCCGGTAAACGGCGGCAGGTTTGGCAGCGTGACGGATCGATACCGTTTCAGCGTGGCACGCAGCGAATTCATGAAGTCCGCAGGTTGTCCCTTGGAATACCGGCACACGAGAAAAGGATCGCATCCGAGGAAGGAATAGCGGCCAAGCGTGGCTCCGCCTTCCACGCTTTCAAGCAGGAATGCGTACTTGCGGTCCTTCTCCAGCTTGAGATAAGCGGAAACCGGAGTCAGAAAATCCGCGATGACGGATTTGTAGACTGGAATGACGTTACCGTGCTCGCGCAGCTTTTGAATTTCGGTGAAGTCAGGTTGCATGATCTGGTTGCGCCTTACTGTTTATGACCGGCCTGGTGCCGCTTCACGAGTTCCGATTTGATTTCTTCGAGTGACACACCCTTTGCGACAAGCGTGACGATCAAGTGGTACAGCAAATCCGAAGTTTCCTCGACGATGCGCTCGCTGGAATCGTTCTTGGCGGCGATGACGGTTTCAACCGCTTCTTCGCCGAGCTTCTTCACGATTTGGTCGATGCCATCCTCAAACAGCTTCGTGGTGTAGCTGCCTGCCGGCCGTTTTCTCCGCCGTTCCTCGACGAGCGCATAGAGCTCCTGAATGGTTCCACCGAATCCGGATTCGACGCCGAAGCACGAGTAAGCTCCGGTATGACATGCCGGGCCACGCGGTTCCACCTCCACAAGCACCGCATCGGAATCGCAATCCAGGCTGACGGCGCAGACTTTCTGAGTATTTCCGGAGGTCTCGCCTTTATGCCACAGCGTCTTCCGGCTGCGGCTCCAGAAGTACGTCTCGCCTTTTTCCAGAGTCAGGCGCAGCGACTCCTCGTTCATATAAGCGACAGTGAGAACCTCCCGCGTTGCCGTGTCCTGCACCACGGCAGGGATAAGGCCACTCGAGTCGAATTTCGCATTATTGATGATGTTGTTCTTCGTCATGCTCATCAAAGTAAAACCCCGCTTGTTGTCTTCCGAATCGCTAAGTATAAGCGATTTATTCGGGGTCTCGCAGGATTGGGCCGCAGGGATCGAGGCTAAATTCGAAATCGGAGGGCAGGCGCTATCCGTTGCGCGCCGCTTGCCAGGGCTTCCACAGCCTTCCGGCGGTTACAGATGCAGGGATTGATTGCGGTAGTGTCCTGCGGGTACGGTTTGGATTTCCGTACTCGAATTGATGAATTCCACCTTCCCTTCGCACACAACGCCTTTGGCAAAGCCAAAAGGTCCCCTCACTTTCAGCGAATCGCATCGAACCAGCGAAGGCGGACCTTCGGGAAAGTAACGCTCGAAATCCTGAAGTAATTTATAGAACTTCGGGTCCAGGTCCACCAGCGGTGGAGAGCCTGCGCGTTCCTCAACAAGAATCAAGCGGTGGTCTTCTGTTATCCGACAGGCATCGGAACGCAACACGAGCAAATCGGAGGTTGTCTTTACCGGAGCGAAACGAGTTCGCGGAACCACGACGGCCCCGCTACGGTCGAAGCATTCAATCGCGGCACCCATTGCGGATTCCAGCTGGAGAACTTTGGTCGACGTCGAATCACGGGGATCCACTGTTTTCGAATTCGTAATCAGCGGCAGTGGCAGGGCACCCGCGTTACGTTCCAATTGCTCCTTGACGCGATCCAGTCGAACCCAAAGGTTGTTGGTGTTGAAAAAGCGATGTCGCTCGATGTTCTGAAAATGAGATTCATCTTCTTCGGGGGTTTGTGCCAGTTCACGCAGAAGAAGCCTGCCGGTGCTTTTTCGTTGCGCCAGGTGTCCGCCCTTCCGGTCCGCCCCGGTTCGTTCAGCGACTTCCATCAGAAACGAAAGATCCTGTCTGGCGAAGTACTGCAGAAGTTTCAAGCCGACGGTTGCACCGAGATTATCGGAGTTTGAAACAAACATGAACCTGATCCCACGGGCAAGAAGGCGGTCGAGCAATCCGGAACCCACAAGAGCCGGAAATATGTCGCCATGGCCCGGAGGGCACCATTCGAGTTCGGGTTGCGCGGCCCAGGTGACGGGTTCAAACGTTTCCGCGTTGATTTTCGGGGCCATATTCTGAAGAAAGTCGATAGGTTCGCCGGCGGTGAGGGAGGGGTATTTTCGCAGATACGACAAGGTTTCGTTTTGTGTGCTGAAGCTGTTCATGAGATAGAACCCAGGCTCGGAGGACCCCGTCGTTGCCCGCAGCTGCAGAATTTGTCGGGCGATAAAATCCAGGAAAGTGTCGCCATTCTTTACCGGCAGCAGTGACTTCGCACTTTCCAGTCCCATTCCCGTTCCGAGTCCGCCATTAAGTTTTACGACGACCAGCTGCTTCAGCAGATGTTCGCTCCCCGGTACAGGTTCCGGAATATCGTCCAACCGGGGAAGAGATGAAACAGCGTCCACTTCGGTTTCCGGGACCATTCCTCGTTCGCCGGCGATTACTCGACGCAAGGCTGCCAGGAACGCCGTAATCGTTGGCGCGGCCACTCCTGCCTCACGCATCTTGGCTTCAATGTTTTTTTCGAGGGGGCTGATGACCATATCCACCTTTAAGGATAACTGAGATGCTCTGCTTTCAAAGCAGGCATGAGCCATTCCGTCGGAGTTGCTTGAAATACGCTTGGCGGAGCCGGTGGTTCGCCATATCCTTTATGGCACTATGCGAAAACTTTTAACTCCGTCTCTTCTGGGTTCAGTCCTGTTTCTGTCTGCCGCGCTGGCATTAACGCAGCAGCGAGCTCCCGCGCCCGCAGGCGGCCGCGGGGCGTCCGCGGTGCCGGCTGCTGCCGCCGCGGATTGGCCGACATTTGGTGGTGACAACGCACGATCGAACGCCAACATGGCGCCGACGCGAATTACGGCTGCCAATGTCGGGACGATGGTCCGGCAGCAGGTGACAATATCCGCGCCCATTGATGCGGGTCTGATCTACCTGCGAGGCGTGCAGGTTAACGGCGCCGCGCATGACACCTTCTTTGGCACGACGAATCTTGGCCGGACGGTTGCTATCGATGCGAACGACGGCAAGGTGCTGTGGGAATTCGCGGCACCAGGATTCGACGAAACTGCAGCGGCAGCGGGAGCGCCAGCCGGCGGACGCGGCCTCGTCGTTAAACAGATTACGAACTCGACTCCTGTAGCCGACGCGAACCGGCAATTTATTTATGCGGCCTCTGCAGACGGCAAGGTGACGAAGATTTCGGTCGCCGATGGAAAAGCAGTATGGAGCACCGCTGTAACCAAGCTGCCGATCATGGAGAAGCTGGATTCACCTCTCGGGTTTGCCAATGGACGTGTCCTTGTGTCCACGGCTGGCTACGTCGGCGATACGGCGCCATACCAGGGCCATATCGTGATCCTGAATGCAGCAACGGGCGCAATCGAGCATGTATGGAATTCGCTCTGCAGCGATCGTAAAGAATTGCTGGATCCTCCATCGTGTCCCCAGGCCCAATCGGCAATCTGGGGACGCCTGGGCATCGTGGTTGATCCGGCGACAGGAAACCTGCTGTTTGCCACCGGCAACGGACCTTACGACGGGAAGACATCCTGGGGCGATGCGCTGATCATGTTGGATCCGAATGCAACCCAGATGCTGGGGAACTGGACGACAACGAACAACGCGGAGTTGAACCGGCAGGACCTCGATATGGGATCGACCTCCCCGGTACTTCTTGGCGATGGATACATTGCTCAGGGCGGGAAGGACGGCACATTTCGGTTATTGACCATGGACATCATCAAGGGAACCGAACCCCACCAGGGCGGTGAGCTGCAAGTGGTCGAGATTCCCGGGAAACCGCAGCTGCTTTCCGGATCCGCGACAGCAAAGATCGGAGGCAAAACCTACCTGTTTGCCTCTCAGGCTGGACGCGGAGGTGGCGGCGGCACGTGGGCCTGGACTTTGGGTGCGGATCACAAGCTCACGGAAGCATGGAAGAACACTACGGGCGGCAACACTCCATTCGTTGCCGGCGGACTTGTGTACATCTACGACCCGGCGGCGGCGGGCGGCCATGTGCGTGTCTTCGATGCACAAACCGGAAATGCCGTCGCCACGCTGGATAGCGGTGGCGGTCACTGGAACAGCGCGATTGTCGTCGACAACCGCATCGCTCTCCCTGAAGGAGCGATCAGCGGATTTGGCGCACGTGGCGGTGGGGGACGTGGTGGTCGTGGAGGAGGACCAGGAGCTGCAGGCGCCGCGGGTGGTGCTCCCCCGGCTCCGGCTGCGCCGACACCGCCTGCTGCACCGGCGCCCATTCCAACCGGCATTGTCAACATCTGGCGCTTGCCATAGTTGTCGAGGGACCAGGGGACGGGCAGCCGCCTGTCCCTGATCCCTGGCTGGGACGAAACGAAACTCTCTCGCTGAAAGTCAGCGCACTTTTTTCTTCGTTCCTCGCGATTCTCTCTGCCTCCACCTTTGTTGGATCGTCACCTGCCTAGTCTTGCAGGTTTCAAATCGCCGGACGGACCGTAGACTTTTCATCCTGAGATTACCGCCTTCGATCGGAAAGGGATTATTGCATGAGCATTCGATGGAGTCGTTCACCCTGGGTTGCCAGCCTGTTGATTGCAATACTTGCGTCTCCGAACGAGGATCCTTTGCACGCACAGGCTCCAGTCAAAACGCCGACAGCAACGAAGACGCCTGCTCCTGCACCTGCCACGCCCCCGCTGGGTACGAATGCAGACACCGGTTGGCCGCGAACTTTGCAAATTCAGAATGGAACGTTCGTGTGGTTTCAGCCTCAGGTTGAAAGCTGGACGGACAGAAAGAAAATCGTCGCGTGGTCCGCTGTGGCGTACACGCCGCTGACTGCAACTCAGGCGGCGCTTGGCACGATCAAGATTGAAGGAGACACTCAGGTTTCCGTTGACGAAGACGTCGTGAGTCTGGACATGAAGATCACGCAATACAATTTCCCAACACTCTCCAGCGTTCAGGTTCGGGCGATGGTCGCCGAAGTGGAAACTCTCCCGCAGCGCCAGAGGGTGTTGGATCTCGATCGCCTGTTGGCTTACGTGGCGGATAGTCCGCTGCAGCCCAGGAGCGTCGAGGGACTCAAGGTCGACCCTCCAATGATCTACCAGGCAACGGGTCCCGCGATTCTGTTGAATCTGGAAGGCGAACCAATCTGGAGCCCGATCAAGGATCTGGATCTTCGATATGTGGTGAACACAAACTGGGATCTTTTCGAATATGGCCCGACCAAGATGTTGTACCTGAGGCACGAAAAATCCTGGGTGCAGGCAACCAACATCAATGGGCCATGGGAGATCGTCAAGAAGCTGCCCGATAGCTTCAAGAAACTGCCGGATGACGGCAACTGGGTGGACGTCAAGGCAGCCGTGCCCGGCAAAAAATTTACCGACAAGACGCTGCCCAAAGTATTCGTCAGTCTCGAGCCTGCGGAGTTGATCGAAATCAACGGTCCAATTGAGTACAAGCCGGTTGTGGGCGCCGGAGATCTGCTGTGGGTCAGCAACACCGAGGCCGACCTGTTCCGCTACGGCAAGATGGGTGATTTCTATTTTCTGGTAGCCGGGCGCTGGTTCAAGTCTGGCAGCCTGGCCGGCCCATGGACGTTCGCCACGCCAACGCTTCCTGCGGAGTTCAAGAAGATCCCCATCGAACACGAACGTTCGCGCGTCCTGGTTTCAGTGCCTGGAACACCGCAGGCAAATGAGGCGATCCAGCTGGCTTCAATTCCGCGGACCGCCAAAGTGAGCAAGAAAGACACCAAGGCTCCGGAAGTAATCTACTCGGGTGACGCCGGTCCTCAGTTCAAAACCATCGAGGGTGCCAAGGGCCTGGAATACGCCGTCAATACCGACAAGGACATCATCAAGTTTGGCGACCTTTACTACATGTGTTTCCAGGGCGTGTGGTTTATGGCAAAAGCAGCTTCCGGTCCATGGGAAGTTGCCAGCACCGTTCCGAAAGAGATCTATACGATTCCGGCAAGTTCACCCGTCAATCACGTGACGTATGTGACGGTCGAGGAAGACAATGACGACGAGTGGGTGACATTCGCATACATGGCCGCATACACGGGCATGATGATCGGATACGGTTGCGTGATGTGGGGTTCCGGCTGGTACTACCCGCCGTACTACTATGGCGGCATCTACTATCCATACCCACACACCTATGGAATGGGCGCCTGGTACAACCCATACACCGGCGCCTACGGCCGCGGTTACGGAGCGTATGGTCCGTACGGAGGCGTCGGAATGGGCGCCGCCTACAATCCGCGAACCGGCACGTATGCGCGCGGAGCAACGGCCTATGGTCCGTATGGTTCCCGGTCCTACGCTCAGGCGTACAACCCGCGAACCGGTTCGTATGCACAGACGCGCCAGGGTTCGAACATCTACGGGAACTGGGGCACGAGCACCGTGCCGCGAGGTGACAGCTGGGCGCAGACCGCGCACGTGGATAACTATCGGAATGGAACGTCGACATCGGCTGCCCGTACCAGTTCGGGAGGCGCGGCGATCTCTCGCAGTCAGGGTGGAAGTCAGACCACCGTCGCTCGAACCGCTGGTGGCGATATCTATGCCGGGCGAGATGGCAATGTCTATCGAAAGACAGAAGGCGGGAGCTGGGAACAGGGCAACGGATCCGGAGGCTGGAGTCCGGTCGGAGGCGGCAATGGCGCATCGCAATTGCCTTCCGGCGGCGCGGGCGCCGGTGCGGGAGGCGGCGTGGGTGACGGCGCGGGTGGTGGTGCGGGCGGTGCGAATCGTCCGTCTCAGACTCCATCCGCTTCGACCCGGCCATCCAATACCGGTGGCTCAACCAGCCAGCTGGATCGCGATAGTGCCGCGCGTTCGGCCGGCAACCAACGGACGACGACCCGCAGCACCGTTCAGTCGAGTCCAAACATCTCAAGGTCTTCCTCCGGCAGCTTCGGTGGTGGCGCACGAATGGGTGGAGGCGGCGGCCGGCGGCGTTAAGACAGCCGAGGGGCGGGTCGACGCATTTCGATTGTCATCGCCGCTGTACGACCATACCGGAACCTGGCGAAACTTACCTTCATTCGCTCTGGCCGCAGCCGCAACAGTTTTGGCGGGGACGGTGTGCAGAATTCTTCGACGTCCATCATACTGATGGATCTTCAGCCCTGCCAGGACGGCGCGGGCTAGTTTAGGTTCTTAAGAGCGTTCACAGCAGCGGACGTGTCGACTGCTCGGCTTCCGTCCTTTGAGTAGGTCATCGCAGGAAATTGAGCCGCTGCCTCGGCAGGTGTCAGGTTTCTGCTGTCGCGCAAATTCCGGTCTGCTCCTTTGTCGAGAAGGAACTGAACGAACTCTGTCTTTCCTGAAATCGCGGCGATATGAAGCGGTGTGGATCCGTTGAGAGCCTGACGATTCATATCCGCGTGGCCTTTTTCTATCAGGACTCGTGCGACGTCCACATTTCCAATCATCGCGGCGCCGTGGAGCGGGGTCATGCCGAAGTTGTCTGAAACGTTAACGTCGGCATCGCCTTCAAGAAGAGCCATGACCGTTTCGGGGTGTCCTTCCGGCCGCGCGGCGTAGAGAAGAGGCGTTTCGCCACGGTTCGCACGTTTTGAAACATCCGCCTTGTTCTTCAACAGGAGCCGCACTTTTTCGGTGTATCCGAAATATGCCGCGCGATGAAGCGGTGTGTCGCCGTAGTCGTTGGAACCATTCACGTCGGTTCCCATTCGCAACAGCGTGAGGATCAACTTTCCATCGGGGCTTCGATCCGAGATGATGGCCGTGTGCAGAGGGGTGTCACCGTACTGTCCGCGGGAGTTTGGATCTGCTCCGTGATCTTTCAGCCAATCGATCAGCGGCATGTAGTTGTTAATCACGGCCAGATGAAGAGGCGTGATCCCTGTGCTGTCGGGACGATTTGCGCTTCCAGGATCCGCGATAACCATTTCCCTAATCCGCCGCATTTCCTGTTCTTGTTCTTTCGAGTAGCCGCACCCGGCTGCGGCGATCCCGATCAACATCAACGCCAGGCACAATCCCCGAGCAGCCATGCCGGCAATCGTATTAGGAGGACATCGCAGCCGCACGCTTTCGTTTTTTCCAGTCCTGCTGTAACAAAACTTTCGCTCGGAGGACTTTATGTAATTTTCGTTCCGGCCCTTCGATGGAATTTCCACGACCTGGGCTCCTATCCGTGTCTCTGAGTCCGCGGCAACGGTCTCACATAAAGTCCTTTTGTCGACAACTCGTCGACATTAAGTTTGAATACTTCAGTGATGCCGTTTATCCCGCCTCTGCTTTTGATCCGCATGGCCACACACCAAGACAGGTCGTGACGATTCGTGTACTCTCATCGGACCAAAACGCCACGCTCGCGGAGGTAGGATTTTGCCTGCGGGATGGTGAACTCGCGGAAGTGAAATATCGAGGCGGCGAGCACGGCGCTGGCTCCGCCTTCGGTAAGTCCTTCGCGAAGATGTTCGAGAGTTCCCGCGCCGCCTGAAGCAATCACCGGGATCTGGACGGACGTGGCCACCGCGTGCGTCAGGGCCAGATCGTAACCAACCTTGGTGCCATCGGCGTCCATGCTCGTGAGAAGAATTTCTCCAGCGCCCAACTCCGCCACACGCTTTGCCCATTCGACGGTATTCAGATTTGTTCGTGTCCGGCCGCCGTGCGTGTACACGTGGGGACCATCGCTGTCGTTCCTCGAATCAATGGCAACGACGATGCACTGGCTTCCGAATCGTTCGGCGGCCCGCCGAATCAACTCCGGATCTTCCACCGCGGACGTGTTCAGCGAAACCTTGTCCGCTCCTGCGCGAAGGATCAACTGAATGTCGTCCAGGGATCGCAGGCCGCCGCCGACAGTAAAGGGAATGTTGATCGAATCGGCGACGCCTCTGACCATTTCTGCGACGATGTTGCGTTGATCGGATGAGGCCGTGATGTCGAGGAACACCAGTTCGTCGGCGCCTTCCTCGGAATATCGAAGTCCGCACTCAATGGGATTTCCCGCATCGCGCAAGCCGACAAAGTTGATTCCTTTGACGACGCGGCCTTCTTTCACATCGAGACAGGGAATGATGCGTTTGGCTAACACGTCCCAACTTCCAATGCTTCTTCGAGCGTCAGCAGTTGCTCGTACAACGCCTTACCAATAATGACGCCGTCGAGGCGCGAATGACGGATGGCTGCCAGAGTTCGCACGTCCTCGAGTTTGGAAACCCCGCCGGACGCAATGACGTTGAGGCCCGTGCCGTCGATCATTTGCTTTAACGATTCCGTGTTTGGACCGACCAGCACGCCGTCGCGGGAAATATCCGTATAGATGACCAGCCTCGCGCCTTCCTGCTCCAGCTTTCGAGCCAGA
>Ga0163163_10005927_pt1 | contig 10635 bp, 4 predicted proteins | sample S65metaG_FD_119766 | JGI IMG/M metagenome (GOLD analysis project Ga0163163, IMG submission 119766) | Switchgrass rhizosphere microbial communities from Kellogg Biological Station, Michigan, USA - S6-5 metaG | ecosystem: Host-associated > Plants > Roots > Rhizosphere > Soil | place: USA: Michigan... | reverse complement strand
ACGGGCGACTCCGGATCTTCGAGGCAACTACAATTTGCGTTGAAGCTAAAGTTCTAACTACCAAAGCCGGCAAGAGGCATAGAAGGCTTTCATTAGTTCTTTTGTGGTTGCTGTGCTTTTGTGTGACTGCGTTGGCCCAAACAACTCAGACTGGGACAACGCAAAAGAGGGTCGTCATTCTTTACCCGACGCGGCCGGACGCTCCGGTTCCGGCTCAGATGGACCCGGTCTATCGGAAGATCTTGAGCGATGGGTTGCAAGGACAGTTGGATCTACATAGTGACTTCATCGATCTGATACGCTTTCCGGAACCGGAGTATCAAACGGCGCTGCATGACTTTCTCGCGAGCAAGTACAAGCACCAACCGATCGATCTCGTGATCACAATCCGGACTCCTCCGCCCAATGAGTTCACTACACTTTTCCGGAACGGTTTGTTTCGTGATGTGCCAGTAGTGTACATCCAGCGCGATGCTGAACGTTCTGATCCGAATTCCACTGGTGTTTATTACGACTACGATCTCAAGCGCACACTGGAGCTGGCTTTACAGTTGCAGCCCGAGGCGAAGCAGGTCTTCATCGTTTTCGGATCGTCGCGGGTTGATCGAAATTACGGTGAACGCGCGAAAGCTCAACTGACTGAGTTTGGGAACCGAGTTGAGTTGAACTATGTCACTGATCTGACGATGTCCGAGACGTTACAAACGGTGGCCCATCTTCCACCGCGGTCGATCGTGCTTTACATGACCATTACCGAAGATAGCGCGGGAAACAGATTCAATACCACCGACTCGCTCGATAAGGTTACCGAAGTTGCAAACGCGCCGGTTTACGCAACCGATAAAGTTTTCTGGAACCATGGAATCGTAGGCGGCCATTTCATGGACTATCAGATCCTGGCCGCGAAGTCGGCCGAGATGGGGTTGCGAGTACTGCGCGGTGAAAAACCAGCCGATATTGCGATCGAGAAAGCTGATCCTTATGTTACCGAAGTTGACTGGCGTCAACTGAAGCGCTGGAACATTGATGAAAAGCGAGTGCCGGCCTGGGCCGCGGTCTATTTCAAGCAGTTAACATTTTGGGAGCAATACAAGTGGCGCGTAGTGGGCGCCCTCGCATTGATTGCTTTGCAGAGCGTGTTCATAGGCGTCCTGCTGGTCGAACGAAAGCGTCGCCAACGCGCCCGGCAAGCGCTCGATCGTCTCAATGCCGAACTGGAAGAACGCATCGCCGTGCGCACTGCGGCACTGGACGCGAAGAGTCGCGAGTTGGAAACGTTTGCGTATTCAGTCGCGCACGATCTAAAGGCGCCGCTACGTGGCATCGATGGTTACAGCCGCCTCCTGCTCGAAGATCATGCCGCGGAACTCAATGACGAAGGTCGTTTGTTCCTGCAGACTATTCACGGTTCTACCGAAGAGATGAGCCAGTTGATCGACGACCTGCTCGAGTATTCACGTCTCGAACGCCGTGAGTTCAAGCCGAATCTGGTCGAACTCGGACCGCTGATCACGACGATCGTCGAACAGAAGAAACGCGAAGCCACCGAAACGCCGATCAATTTCGTTGTGAACGTGAATGGCGGCAGCGTGACGGCGGATCAGAACGGACTCATTCAATCCCTGCGAAATTATCTCGACAACGCCGTGAAGTTCAGTGGCAAGGCGACTAATCCGCGCATCGAGGTGGGAGCGCAGGAGACAGTGAAGAACTGTTTGATCTGGGTGCGCGATAATGGTGTAGGTTTTGATATGAAGTACCACGATCGTATCTTCGATATTTTCCAGCGCCTGAACGCGAACGAAGAATATCCCGGCACGGGCATCGGATTGGCTATTGTTCGCAAGGCGATGGAGCGTATGGGTGGACGAGCGTGGGCCGAGAGTCAGCCCGGTGAGGGAGCAACGTTCTACTTGGAGATTCCAAAACTTCTTAATGAACGACAATCTTAGTCCGATCCTGATCGTTGAAGATCGCCTCGCCGATCTCGACTTAACGAAACGCGCCTTTGCGCGGCGTCATTTGCTCAACCCGATTCAAGAGGCGCGCGACGGTGAAGAAGCGCTTGCCTACATCAAACGTTGGGAAGCGGGCGAACGGCCTCCGATTTTTATTCTGCTCGATCTGGGGCTGCCGAAGATCAGTGGCCTTGAAGTGTTGCGGCAACTGAAGAGCAATCCGGCAAGCGCCGCTATCCCGGTAATCGTGTTGACAACCTCGGGTGAAGACAAGGACGTGCACGAGGCCTACCGGCTCGGTTGCAACTCCTACATCGTGAAGCCGGTAGAATTCAATAAGTTCATGGAAGTCGCTTCGCAGATCGAGATTTATTGGGGTGCCCTGAACATCGCACCACTGTAGGTTATGAAAGTCCTCTACGTCGAAGACGATGCTCGCGACGCCGACCTCACGTTGCGGATGCTGCGCAAGACGGCGCCGCAGCTCGAATTCGAGACTGTGTCGACGATTGCGAAAGCATGCGCGCGTCTCGAGCGCTTAACGTCAGAACCACTCGACCTCGTGCTCACCGATATGCACTTGCGCGACGGCGATGGTCTATCACTGCTCGGGCACATTCGCAGGAGTCATCTTCCGGTAGCCGTGGTCCTCATCACCGGCATGGGTGACGAAGAAACTGCGGTCGCGGCACTCAAGGCGCGCGCCGACGATTACGTTGTCAAACACAAGGATTATCTGGATCGTCTGCCGAACATTCTCGAAAGCGCGCTCAATCATTATCGCGCCGACGCATCCCGGCGCTCCCATCCCTTAAACGTGCTGTACGCGGAAAGCGAACCGCTCGAGGTTGAAGCCACTCACCGTCATTTTGCGCTGCACGCCGAGCATCTGCATTTGCAGGTCGTCTCGAAGAGTTCAGATCTGCTTTCAGCTTTGCAGGCAAAGGATCGAGGCTGCGACGTTCTGCTGATTGATGTCAGCTTTCCGGAACTGAGCGGCCTCGAGGTGCTGAGAGAATTGCGCCTCACGCTCAAGCAGGATCTGCCGGTTGTTTTGCTTTGCCGCGCGGGCGACGAGGAGCTGGCGCGCCAGGGCTTGAAGCTCGGCGCTTCAAGTTACGTGATCAAGAGTCCCGGTTATTTTTATGAACTGCCTATACAGATCGAGGAGGCGCACTCACGGGCCGAACTCCTGCAACGTGAAAAGGCATTGGCAGCAAGCGAAGCGCGTAACCGGGCGCTGCTGAATGCTATTCCCGATCTGATGTTCGTGCTGAGTCGCGATGGCACCTATCTGGACTACCACGCCAAAGCGCAAGTGCTACTCCTGATGCCGCCGGAACACTTTCTCGGCAAAAACGTGTCAGAAGTGATGCCGCCGGAGCTGGCGGATAAGTTACAAACATGCTTTGCGCAGGCGTCAGAGAAACCTTCACTCGTCGAGTATCAACTTCCGGAAGCCGATGGTAATCACTTCTACGAAGCCTCGGTAGTCACGTGCGACGGTGACAAATTGCTGGCGACGGTTCGCGACATCACCGAGCGCAAGCGAGCGGAGGAAGCATTGCGTGAGAGCGAAGCACGCTTGCGACTGGCCCAGGAGGCGGCGCGAGTTGGCACCTGGGAGTGGGACGTACAAAGCGGTGCGTCGATCTGGTCAGACATGATCTGGCAGTTACTCGGGCTCGAACCGGATGACGCGCCGGTCACGGTCGAAAGGTTTGCCGAGTTTATTCATCCCGACGATCGTGACGCGGCGTTTAGTCGAGTGAATCAAGTGATCGCTGAAGGTGAAGAATACTACGACGAGTTCCGCGTCATCCCGCGCAAGGGCGAGATGATTTGGATGGCTTCACAAGGCCGCGTGGTCCGGGCGCCGGATGGTACTCCGGAGCGAATGCTCGGCGTCAACATCGATGTCACCGAACGCAAGCTGGCGATGGAGTGGCTGAAGAGTGCGCTCGCCGAAGTGCAGAAGCTGAAAGATCGTCTCCAGGAAGAAAATATCTATCTAAAGGAAGAGATACGAACCGCCAGCGACTTCGGCGAGATCATCGGTCACAGCGATGCGCTGCGAAAGGTTTTACGCAAGGCGGAACAGGTGGCGCCGATAAACACGACGGTGCTGATCCTGGGCGAGACTGGCACCGGCAAAGAACTGTTGGCCCATGCGATCCATAACAACAGTCCGCGCCGGAAGCAGCCGCTGGTGAAGGTGAACTGTGCGGCACTGCCGGCGCCGTTGATCGAGAGTGAATTGTTTGGGCACGAGAAAGGCGCGTTCACCGGAGCCGACACGCAACGGCTTGGTCGCTTTGCAGTTGCCGATGGTGGTTCCATCTTTCTCGACGAAGTCGGTGAACTACCGCTCGATCTGCAGTCCAAACTCTTGCGCGTGATCGAAGAAGGTGAGTTTGAACTGGTCGGCAGCAGCCGGACGGTGAAAGTCGACGTACGCATCATTGCGGCCACTAACCGCAATTTAGCGGAAGCGGTAGCGCGCGGCACCTTTCGTTCTGACTTGTATTACCGGTTGAGCATCTTTCCGATCGTGATGCCGCCGTTGCGCGAACGTCTCGACGATATGCGGGTACTGGTGACGCATCTCGTGAAACAAATCAGCGCGAAACTCGGCAAGCAGATCGAATCGATCCCGCAGAGCACGATCAATGTGCTTCAGTCGTACGATTGGCCGGGAAATATTCGTGAACTGAGAAATGTGATTGAGCGTGCAGTGATCGTGACGCAGGGACCGAGACTGCAACTCACCGATACTTTTGATCCGGTAATCTTGCGCGACGAGGCTCAAGGATTGACATCGTCGAATTCGCAGACGGACATTGACGTCGACGGCGAGACGCTGGAGCAGAGTGAGTACCGAACTATTCTTCGCACGCTGAGGAAAGTTCACTGGAGAGTGGAAGGCACTGGTGGAGCGGCGGAGTTACTCAACGTCCACGCCAGCACACTGCGGTCGCGCATGCGGAAACTCGGGATCGTACGGCCAAAAGTCAGGGCCACAGATGAACGCGGATAAAAACCCGATTTGTGGCTTAGTTCCAGCCGCCTCCGAGTGCTTTGTAGACCTGGACCACGCTGACGAGTTCGTCGCGGCGCGCGACCGCGAGGCTGCGTTCGGCCTCGAATAATTCGCGGTCTGCGTCGAGCGCGTCCAGCAGAGTGGCCACGCCGCCGGTGTAACGAAGATACGCCAGCCGCGAGCGATCGCGCAGCGCTTCGACCAGCAGGGCGCGTTGCCCGCGAACTTCCTGGAGTTTGTGAAACGCAATCAATGAATCGGAAACTTCACGAAACGCGTTCTGAATCGTCTTCTGATAATCGACCAACAGAAAATCACGTTCAGCTTTCGACAGCCGCACATTATTCTTCAAACGTCCGCCCGTGAAAATCGGTTGACTCAATTCCGGAACAATCGCCCAGGCGCTTCTGCTGCCACTGAAGAGACTGGTGATTTGTCCACTTTCAAAACCCAGAAACGCACTGATCGAGATGCGCGGGAAATAAGCTTTCTTCGCCACGTCGATGCGTGCATTGGCTGCCACTAAACTGCTTTCGGCGGCGCGAATATCAGGTCGACGTTCAAGTAGATCGGAAGGCAATCCAGCCGGAACAGTCGGCGGTGTCGTGTGTTCGGTGAGGCTCAGCCCACGAGTGATAGTCTCGGGATTCTTTCCAGTCAAATAACTGAGCAGATTTTCTGTTTGCGCAATCGATTGTTCGAGCGCCGGTATAACTTCACCCGCGCCATAAACCAACTCTTCCGCCTGTCTGACCTCGAGCATCGTCGCGACCCCACGTTCTTGTCGCAAACGGATGATGCGTAACGATTCCTGGCGTGAAGTGAGTGTGTGCTGCGAGATATCGAGTTCGTAGTCAAGCTCGCGCAGATTGAAGTAAGCCGTGGCTACGTCACTGACAATTGTGGTGATCACCGCGAGACGCGCTTCTTCAGTGGCCAGGAGATCGGCGCGCGCAGCCGCGGTCGCTTTTCTCAATCTGCCCCAGACGTCGATCTCGTAAGAGAGCAGGTTCAACAAAACACTTCCGAACGAGCGATCACGCTTGATTGGTTCCGGTAGGTCAAACGCGGCGCTGCGAGACTGTCGTTGATTGACGACGTCGGCGCTGGCCGTGATGGTGGGAAACTGATCCGAGCGCACGATGCCAAGATTGGCTCGAGCCGCATCGACGCGCGCGACAGCCTCGCGCAGATCGTAGTTGTGTTCGAGCGCCTGGTTGATTAACTCCTGAAGCTTGGGATCCTTGAAGAGTTCAAACCATTTCAGGTTCGCGAGCGATTGCGGATCAGGTTGGGCCGCAGTATCACCGCGATAAGTCGACGGCGTCAGCACCTGTGGCTTGGGAATCTGCTTCTTATTTTTCTGAGCCGATTGATCTGTTTGACTCGTTTGAGTTGTTTGGCCGGCCGCGAATGATTGACTCAAAGCGACAACGAGCAGCGCAACGACAAAGCGTTTCATTAGTGATCACCTCCTGCTTCGACGGTGGCCGGTACTGGTGGCGGCATCGCTGACTTGGAGCGGCGACGACTGCCGAGTCCTAAAATGAAGGTGAAGTTACCGGGGATGATAAAGACGCCCAACGCAGTGGCGACGAGCATGCCGAAGAACACGCCGACGCCCATCACGTTCTGCGCCCCCGCGCCGGCGCCGCTGGCTTTCATCAGCGGCACGACGCCAAGAATGAAGGCGAACGCCGTCATCAGGATGGGACGGAACCGCAAGCGCGCCGAGGTAAGAGCAGAGTCTTCGAGCGTGAGGCCTTCTTCGTGCTTGGCCTTCGCAAACTCGACAATCAGAATCGCATTTTTCGCAGCCAGTCCGATCAGCATCACCAGACCGATTTGAACGTAGACGTTGTTGTCGTAACCAAACAACCAGACGCCGAACAACGCGCCGAGTGCGACAAGCGGCGAGCCGAGCAGTACGGCCCATGGCAAACGCCAACTCTCATACATCGCAGCCAGCAACAGAAAGACGCAGATGATTGCCAGGATGAAGGTCGGCGCCGGCGGTGGCGCGATCTTCTCCTGATATGAAAGTGACGAGTAAGCGAAGCTCATCTCTTTCGGCATCGTTTGCGCGAACACTTCTTCAAGCGCGGTCAGCGCCTGGCCCGAAGTGTAGCCACGCCCTGGAGAGCCTTGCATTTCGACCGAGCGCAATAGATTGAAACGCGTGGTGAGCTCGGTTCCGGCGATGTCGTTGACGCTCACCAGGGTCGACAGCGGGACCATCACATTGGTTGTCTTGGAACGTGCGTAGATCCGACCAATGTCTTCCGCGTGTAAGCGGTCGGTTGATTCAGCCTGCACATACACACGATACAAGCGGCCAAAGCGATTGAAGTCGTTGACGAAAGCGCCTCCCATCGCTGTTGACATTGTTTGAAATACATCGTTGACCGGAACTCCGAGAGTGCGCGCCTTCTCGCGATCGAGGTTTACTTTGACTTGCGGATAGTTCGGATCGAATGAAGTGAACAGCGTGCCAAGTTCGGGTCGTTGTCGTCCCGCGGCCAAAAAACGGCGCGCTTGTTCGCCCAGCTCGTCAACACTCATCGTGCCGCTGCGATCCTGGATCAGGAAATTGAAACCTGATGCTGCGCCAAAGCCGCTGAGAGTCGGAATATTGAACGGGAAAATCACGGCTTCAGGGATTGCCGCGAACTGTTTCTGCAGTCCCGCCATGATGCCTTTAACGTGCAACGCTTCGCCATGACGTTCTTCCCATGGTTTCAAACGTGCGAACATTGAGCCGTAGTTTGACTGATAGGTATTGGTGACGACGCCATAGCCGCCGATCGTTTGGTACGATTCAACGCCGTCGGTCTTTGCCAGTATGGCTTCCACTTCCTTGAGCACTTCGCTCGTGCGAGCGAGTGAAGCACCCGGCGGCAACTGCACGTTGACACCGAAAATGCCCTGGTCCTCATCGGGAATAAATCCTGCTGGAATCCGCTTCGCGAAGAAAATAGCGCCAAGCACTACGACTCCGACAATGCCGATCGTCAGAATGCTGCGACGAACAAGTAGTCGCGAAACATGAACGTAACCGTTCGTCGTCACGTCGAACACTTTATTGAAGCCGCGGAAGAAAGCGCCCAGTGGACCACGCATCGGCTTCGGCTCTTTCAACAGCAGCGCGCAGAGCGCCGGCGTCAAAGAGAGCGCGTTGAATGCCGACAGCAAAACCGAGATCGCGATCGTCAGCGCAAACTGCTTGTACATGCTGCCGACCAGTCCGCCGAGCAGTGCGACCGGCACGAACACGGCAGAGAGAATCAGCGCAATGCCAATTACAGGCGCCGACACCTCGCTCATGGCTTTGATGGTTGCCTCTTTCGGCTTTAGACCATGCTCGAGGTGATGTATTACTGCTTCGACCACCACGATCGCGTCGTCGACGACGATACCTATCGCCAGCACTAAGCCAAACATCGACAACGTATTGACAGAGAACCCGAGCAGCGGGAAGAAGATGAACGTACCGATAAGTGAAATCGGAATCGTAAGCAGCGGAATGATCGTCGCGCGGATGTTCTGCAAAAAGACAAAGACGACGATGGTAACGAGTATCAGCGCTTCGACGAAGGTTTTCAGGATTTCGTGAATCGAAGCTTCGACAGCGGGCGTCGTGTCGTAGACGATCTTGTAATCCATGTCGGGCGGAAAGATCGACTTGGAATGTTCCATTGTCTCGTAGATTGTTTCCGCCGCTTTGAGCTGATTTGCGCCAGGCAGTAGATAAACAGCCATCGCGCCGCCTGGTTTGCCGTTGAGTCGACCAAACGAGTTGTAGTCCTGCGAACCGAGTTCCGCGCGGCCAATGTCTTTGATACGGACCACCGCGCCCGTGGACGCTTGTCGCACGATGATGTTTTCAAACTCTTCGGGAGTAATGAGTCGACCGGGCGCGCTGAGTGTTTCAGTAAACTCCTGATCCGTCGGTGTTGGCGCGCCGCCCACTTTTCCTGCCGGCGCCTGGAGGTTCTGTTCTTTGATCGCGGAGATTACGTCCGAGGGAGTTAAGCCCAACTTGGCGAGCTTGTCGGGTTTGATCCAGACGCGCATGCCGTAGTCAGTGCCGCCAAACAGATCGACCTGTGCGATGCCGGGAATACGAAGGATCTGGTCGCGCAGATTGATACCGGCGTAGTTGATCAGAAAGTTTGCGTCGTAAGCATCTTTGGGTGAGTAGAGCGAAATCACCATCAGGATGCTCGGGCTCTGCTTCTTTACCGTGACGCCCTGTTGGTTCACTTCAGCGGGAAGTCGCGCGGCGGCGGTGGAAACGCGGTTCTGCGTGAGAACGTTTGCCGTATCCTGGTTCGTGCCTACTTCAAAGTTGACGTCGAGCAACATGCGGCCGTCACTCGTATTTGACGACTTCATGTAAATCATGCGATCGACGCCGTTGACTTCCTGCTCGATCGGCGTGGCGACCGATTGTTCGACAGCTTCTGCCGATGCGCCCGGATACGTTGCCGTGACGCGGATGTTCGGCGGCGCGAGAAACGGGTACTGCTCGATCGAGAGTCCCCGAATCACCACGACGCCGATCAAGAGCGTCAGAATAGAAATGACGATGGCAACAATCGGCCGATTGATAAAGAAATTCGACATGAGTCGTCAGCCTCCCTGGTTCTTCGACGTCTGATCCGCAGTCGCTGGATTGACCTGGCTGCCTGGTCTTACTTTTTGCATTCCTTCCACAATCACGCGGTCGCCGGGCTTGAGACCATCGAGCACCACCACATCCTTATCGGCTTTATCTCCAATCTTGATGCTGCGCAGCGATACGGTGTTTTTGTCGTCGACGACCATCACGGTCTTGGCGCCCTGAAGCTCCTGGATTGCGCGTTGCGGAACGAGGATCGCATTTTCCTTTTCGGCCACAGCGACGCGTACGCGCGCAAACTGTCCCGGACGCAGATAACTCCCCGGGTTCGGAAATGTGGCTTCGACTTTCAAGGTGCCGGTGGTTGGATCGACGGTGCGGTCCACCACTCGGAACGAACCCTGGTGGGCGTGAACGCTTTCATCGGAGAGAAGCAGATCGAAACGCAATTCCCCGGCTCTATGACCGACTGTTTCCGGATCGGTGAGCTTCAGGTATTCAATCTCGCTGACGCTGAAATCAACCAGCAGCGGGTCTGACGCGGAAACAGTCGCGAGCAGCGTCGCATCTCCTCGGCCTACGAGGTTTCCTTCGTCCACCTGGAGGAAACCGATGACCCCGCTAATTGGCGAGTAGATGTCGCAGTAGCTCAACTCAAGTTTCGCCTGGGTCACTCGAGCCTGGCTGGCGGAGACTTCTGCCTTGGCGCGCTCGATCGTGTATTTCACTGCCGCTTCGAGATTCGTCAGGTTTGCCTGTCGCGCGTCGACGGTCGCCTTGGAGGACTTTTGCTGAGCAATCGCGGTGTCGAGATCCTGTTCAGTGACGGCCTTTTCTTTTGCGAGTGGAGTGAGACGCTTCACGTCCTGATCAGTCTTGACGAACACTGCCTGTGCTTCGGCCAACTGAGCTTGTGCCTGGAGAACGTCGGTTCGTTGCTGTGCCTGCGCCAGGTCTGAAACGGCTTTGGCGGCCATCGCCTGGGCGGATTGCACTGCCGCTTCATAGGCACGTTT
>Ga0163163_10005926_pt1 | contig 10635 bp, 7 predicted proteins | sample S65metaG_FD_119766 | JGI IMG/M metagenome (GOLD analysis project Ga0163163, IMG submission 119766) | Switchgrass rhizosphere microbial communities from Kellogg Biological Station, Michigan, USA - S6-5 metaG | ecosystem: Host-associated > Plants > Roots > Rhizosphere > Soil | place: USA: Michigan... | reverse complement strand
GGCGGCCAATATCAGGACGGCACCACCGACATCACGCGCACGGTCGCGGTCGGCGAGCCGACCGCCGAGATGCGCGAGCGCTTCACCCGCGTGCTCAAGGGTCACATCGCGATTGCGCGCGCGATCTTTCCCGACGGGACCACCGGCGCGCAGCTCGACTCGTTTGCGCGGCAATCACTGTGGGCGGCGGGCCTCGACTTCGACCATGGCACCGGCCATGGCGTCGGCAGCTATCTCTCGGTACACGAAGGCCCCGCCCGCATTTCCAAGCTGGGCACGACGCCGCTGCGACGCGGCATGATCCTGTCGAACGAGCCCGGCTATTACAAAGCCGGCGCCTATGGGATCCGCATCGAAAATCTTGTGCTGGTGGTGGAGGCCGCCGCCGTTCTCGGCGCCGAGAAACCGCTCAATGCATTCGAGACGCTGACGCTGGCGCCCATCGATCGTCGGCTGGTCGTGGCAGATATGCTCACGCCGGAGGAGACGGACTGGTTCGACGGCTATCATGCGCGCGTCGCGCAGATGCTGGCGCCGCTCGTCGATGCCGAGACGCGCGCATGGCTCGCGGCCGCCACGCGCCCACTCGCACGAAGCTGAACCGGCCAGGCCATCCGTTGCTCGATCCAACGACGAAGGGCACGACCAAAAGTGCGGCGCGTCCGGCGCGATGGCGGCTGCTGGCCTTGCTGATCGCTATGACCGGGGTGAGCTCGCTCTCGCTCAACATCCTGGTGCCGGCGATCCCCAGCCTGGTGGCCAAATTCGCTGCCGATCCCGCCAGCGTCCAGCTTACCGTCTCGCTCTATCTCCTGGGGCTCGCGGTGGCGCAACTGGTGTTCGGTCCGTTGTCCGACCGTTTCGGGCGCCGGCCGGTCGTGCTGGCTGGACTTGCGCTTGCGACCGTCGCCAGCACTGCGGCCATCTTCGCCAGCAGCATTGCGGCTCTCATCGTCGCCCGCGTCGCGCAATCGCTCGGCGCCTCGACCGGACAAACCATCGGACGCGCGATCATCCGCGATCTATACGACCGCGAACACGCGGCCTCCATGATCGGGCTGGTCACCTCGGTGGTGGTGCTCATGCCCATGGCCGCGCCGCTCATCGGCGGCATTCTCGACACATTGTTTGGTTGGGGGGCGATCTTCGTCTTCACCGCCGCTCTGAGTGTTACGGTCTTCGCCTGGGCGATGCTGGCGTTGCCCGAGACGCATGCATTCTCCACCGCGCCCGGCGGGTGGGGCCGTTTCCGCGCCGACCTCGCCGCGCTGGCGGTCAGTCCGCGCTTCTTCGGCTACGCGCTGTGCGCCGGCTTCGGCTCGGCGCCCTTCTTCAGCTTTCTCGGAGGCGCCCCCTATGTGGTGGTGACGACGCTGGGGCACACATCAGCCGAATACGGCCTTTGGTTCTTCGTTCCCTCGATCGGATTCATGGCGGGCAATTTCGCCGTGTCGCGGCTGACCGGCCGGCTCGGCATCGACACTTTGATCTGGTGGGGAATCGCCCTCACCGTCGCGGGCTGCCTGCTCAACCTGCTGGTCTATCTCGCACTGCCCGGCTGGGACATGAGCACGATCTTCCTTCCGCAGATCATCATCGGCTTCGGCAATGGCCTGCTGTTGCCGACCTCGGTCGCCGGGGCCGTCAGCATCCGTCCGCAGGTGGCCGGCACCGCGTCCGGCCTGACCGGCTTTATTCAGATGGCAATCGGCGCCGCCGCCGCCCAGCTTGGCGGGCTCGCCGTCGCCCATGCAACCGATGCGGTCCCGCTGTTATTGCTGATGCTCGCGTTCGGGGTGGCGACTGCCGTCGCCGTGTTCACGCTGGTGCGCCGCTAGAGAGCTCGTCCGAGCGCGCGCGCGGCTTTCGCTCCACACCTTGCCCGACGCGGCCTTGGTTCCCGAAATGGAACTGGGCGCCTCCCGCCGCGTTAGTCCGCCGCATTATTCACTTGAGCGAGGCCAACCATGCTGACGACCATTCTGATCATCGTGCTTATTCTTGCATTGGTCGGCGCGTTGCCGACCTGGGGCTACAGCCGGGACTGGGGCTATGCACCCGGCGGCGGTCTGGGCCTGATCCTGCTGATCGTCGTGGTGCTGGCGCTCACCGGCCATATCTGAGCCGGCGCACGCTCCGCTTTGCTCCCGGGTCCGCACCGGGACAGCGGGCGGACCCGAAGGGCTTTAAAGCGGAACGCCGCAAATCCGCAGGGAGATGCGCGCCGACGGGCTAGCGACGTTCGCCCACGAGGTCGAACCACTCGTCTTCCGTGAGCACGGCCACACCGAGGCCCTTGGCCTTGCCCAGCTTCGAGCCGGCGCCGGGGCCGGCGACGACATAGTCGGTCTTCTGCGACACCGAACCCGCGACCTTGGCGCCGAGCCGCTCGGCCATGGCCTTGGCTTCGTCGCGCGTCATCTTTTCGAGCGAGCCGGTAAAGACCACGGTCTTACCCGCCACCACCGAATCGGCGACCGGTCTCTCGGCATCCAAGATCCGCACTTGCGCGGTGAGCCGTTCGACGATGCCGCGGTTATGCTGCTCGCCGAAATAGGCAGCGATGCTCTCGATCACGGTCTCGCCGATCTGGTCGAGGTTGTCCATTTCCGCCTGTGTCTCCAGATCGCCGGCGGAGACCTTCAGGCAGGCCTCGTGGAACGCCGACCATGATCCATAGCCGCGCGCCAGCGCCCGCGCGGTGGTCTCGCCCACATGGCGCATGCCGAGCGCATAGACGAAACGCTCGAGCGCGATCTCGCGCCGCGCTTCAATGGCATTGAACAGATTGCGGACCGACAATTCGCCGAAGCCCTCCTGCTCCTCCAGTTTGATTTTCGTATTGCGCGCGGCGAGGGTGAAGATGTCACCCGGCTCCCGGATCCAGCCCTGCTCGAAGAACAGCGCGATCTGCTTCTCGCCCAGCCCCTCGATGCCGAACGCGCGCCGCGAGACGAAATGCTTCAAGTGCTCGATCTTCTGGTGCGGGCAGGCAAACTCGCCGGTGCAGCGGGCGACCACGCCCTCGCCACCGGTCGCGGTGGTGTCACGCACCACCGCGGTGCGGAGGGAACAAGGACAATGACTGGGAAACTTGTACGGCTTCGAACCTTTCGGCCGATTCTCCAGCACCACTCCCAGCACCTGCGGAATGACGTCGCCGGCACGCTGGATCGTCACGGTATCGCCGATGCGCACGCCCAGCCGCTCGATCTCGTCGGCGTTGTGCAAGGTCGCATTCGACACCACGACGCCGCCGACGTTCACCGGTTCGAGACGTGCAATCGGCGTGAGCGCGCCGGTACGCCCGACATGAATGTCGATCGCCTTGACGACGGTCGTCGCTTTCTCCGCCGGAAACTTGTGCGCAATGGCCCAACGCGGATTGCGCGAGACGAAGCCCAGCCGCTGCTGCCAATCGAGACGGTCGACCTTGTACACCACGCCGTCGATATCGTAGTCGAGGCGAGCCCGCTGCGTCTCCATCTTATGATGGAACGCCAGCATGGCGTCGACCGAGTCGCATATGTGCGTCAGCGGGTTGGTCTTGAAGCCGCGGGCAGCGAACCACTCGAGCATGCCCGATTGGGTTTGCGCCGGCCTTCCGCTCAGTTCGCCCCAGCTATAGGCGAAAAAGCCGAGCGGGCGCGACGCCGTGATCGCGGGATCGAGCTGGCGCAGCGACCCCGCGGCCGAGTTGCGCGGATTGGCGAAAATCTGCCGGCCGGCCGCCTTCTGTCGTTCATTGAGCGCCAGAAACGCCGACTTGGTCATGTAGACTTCGCCGCGGACCTCGCACACTTCCGGTGCGCCTTTGCCGCGCAGCTCGTTCGGAATGTCGGCAAGCGTGCGCACGTTGGCGGTGACATCCTCGCCTTCGGTGCCGTCGCCGCGGGTTGCGCCCCGCACCAGACGACCTTCCTCGTAGCGCAATGTGCAGGACAGGCCGTCGATCTTCGGCTCGGCCGTGAAAACGACCTTCTCCTCCGGTGGCAGACGCAGGAACCGGCGCACACGTTCGACGAACTCCACCACCTCATCGTCGGAAAACGCGTTACCGAGCGAGAGCATCGGTACGGCGTGCCGCACCTTGGCGAATTTTTGCGAAGGCTGGGCGCCGACGCGGCGGGAGGGCGAGTCCGCGCGCACCAGCGCGGGGAAACGCGCCTCGATCTCCTCGTTGCGCTGGCGCAAGGCGTCATAGGCCGCGTCCGACACGGTCGGCGCGTCATCCTGGTAGTAGCGCTTGTCGTGCGCGCCGATCTCAGCCGCGAGCCGTTTGAGCTCGGCCTTGGCCTGCGCCTCGGTGAGTTTTTCAACTGCAGTCTGGCTGGCGTCGGGCTTGGTTTTCGTCATTGCAGGCCAGGTGTCATCCTCTCCCAGGTGAGTGCCGGGCTCCAGCCGGCAATACACCGTTCTCCGCCAGAAGCTGAATGCCTGAGTCACGCGCGCGCATGACGGCCACGAGTCATCCCGCCGCCTTGATCAGGCGCTCGGCGGCCGCGCGCGCCTCCGCCGTGATCTCCGCCCCCGCAAGCATGCGCGCGATCTCCTCGCGGCGCTTGTCGGCGGCGAGCTCGGCCACGCGGGTCGTCACCCGCTTGCCCTTGTCGAGCGCGCTCTTGCTGATGAGATAGTGGCGGTCGGCGCGCGCGGCCACCTGCGGGGCGTGCGTGACTGCGACCACCTGCGCGCGGCGGCCGAGCCGCGCCAACCGCACCCCGATCGCATCGGCGACCGCACCGCCGACCCCGGTGTCGACCTCGTCGAACACGAGCGTGGGCGCCGAGCCGCGGTCGGCCAGAACCACCTTGAGCGCCAGCAGGAAGCGCGCGAGTTCGCCGCCGGAGGCCACTTTCATCAGCGGCCCCGGCCTGGTGCCGGGATTGGTTTGCACCCAGAACTCGATGCGGTCGATGCCGTGTGGACCGCCGCCGTCCGGCTCGGTCACCATCTCGGTCATGAATTTCGCCCGTTCGAGCTTGAGCGGCTTGAGCTCGCCGTTCACCGCGCCGTCGAGTTTTGCCGCCGCGGCTTTGCGGGCCTGCGACAGCGCCACGGCGGCCTTGCGGTAGTGCTCATCGGCCTCGCGCGCCGCCGATTCGAGCGCCGCCAGGCGCTCGGCGCCGGCATCGATCAACCCCAGATCCGCAGCATAGCGGGCGGCAAGCGCGTTGAGCCCATCGACCGGCACATTGTATTTGCGAGCGGCCGCGCGCAGCGCGAACAGCCGCTCCTCGATGCGTTCGAGCTCGCGCGGATCGTGGTCGGCCGCGCGCAACGCCTGGTCGAGCTGACCGCGCGCGTCGTCCAAAGCAGTCAGCGCGGCATCGAGCGCCTTCACCGCCGGCTCGATCAGCGCCGGGGCTTGTGCCGTGCGGCGTTCCAACCGGCGCAGCGCGGCGGACAGCGCAGGCACCGGCGAGGGCGCCCCTGCCACCGCCTCATGGGCATCGCGCAGGTCGCCCGCCACTTTCTCCGCCTGCATCATGGCGGCACGCCTGTCCGCGAGCGCGGTTTCTTCCGCCGGCTCGGGAGCCAGTCGTTGCAATTCCTCGACCGCGTGGCGAAGAAAATCCGCCTCGCGCTGCGCGCGCTCGACCTCGGCGCGCAGCGTCGCCATCTCGTGCTCGCGCGCGCGCCGCGCCTCCCACAGCCGTTCGACCTCTGCGGCCTTGCCCTCGAGACCACCGAAAGCATCGAGCAGGCGACGATGGGTCGCCATGTCCACGAGCGCGCGCTCATCGTGCTGGCCGTGAATCTCGACCAGCGCGGCGCCCAGCGCCTTGAGGGTCTGGGCGCTCACCGGCTGATCGTTGACGAAGGCGCGCGTGCGGCCGTCGGCGAATTGCACGCGCCGCAGGATCAGTTCGTCCTCGGCCGGAATATCGTTGGCGACCATGAGCGCGGCCGCCGGGTGGCCGGATCGCAGCTCGAAGGCCGCGGTCACCTGTCCTTGCTCCGCGCCCTGCCGCACCAGGGCCACATCGCCGCGCGCGCCGAGCGCAAGCGCAAAGGCGTCGAGCAGGATGGACTTGCCGGCGCCGGTCTCACCGGTGAGCACGGACAAGCCGGACGTGAAGTCGATGTCGAGACGGTCGATCAGGACGATATCGCGAATCGAGAGCCGGGCCAGCATCACGCCTGTCCTTGATTGCTTTCGCCTTGGTTCCCTGCCTGGTCGGGACGCAGCATGACACTCCGCCCCGGGCGCGCGACGCCGGCCATCGGCTATAGCCGAGTCCGGCAGCCTGCAGAACCGCAAATTGGAAGACCGGGAGCGGGCGGGCGGGACGATGCGAGCAGGTCGGCGGCGCGCTCCGCGCCGCGCGGCCTGAGGCTATCCGAGCCCGAGTTTCTTGAACGCCTTGAACGTCTGGCTGATCCAGGAGCCCTTGTTCTCGTTCGGCTGCAAGCCCTTCGATTCCATCAGGGCGTACGCGTCCTTGTACCAGCGGCTGTCCGGGAAGTTATGCCCGAGCACGGCGGCGGAGGTCTGGGCCTCTTCCACGATGCCGAGCGCCATGTAGGCCTCGGTGAGCCGCAACAGCGCTTCCTCGACGTGGCGCGTTCGCTGATAGCGGGTGACCACGACCTTGAACCGGTTGATCGCACCGGTATAGGCGCGCTCGTTCAATAGCTGACGCCCGACGTCCATCTCCTTGCCCGCCAACTGATCGCGCGCGATCTCGATCTTGCGCTTGGCGGCCACGGCGTATTCGGAAGTGGGATATTTGCGGGCGACCTCTTCCAGATTTTGAACGGCTTTCTCCGTGCGGTCCTGGTCGCGCGAAATTTCCGGGATCTGGTCGAAATAGGATGCGCCGATGAGATACTGCGCATAGGCGGCGTCCGGGCTGCCGGGATGCAGCGTCACGTAGCGCCGCGCGGAATTGATGCAGTCGTCGTACGCGCCCGCCTCGTAATAGGCATAGGCCGACATGATCAACGACTTGCGCGCCCAGTCCGAATACGGGTGCTGGCGGTCGACCTCTTCGAACTTCTTGGCCGCTTCTTTCGGGGTCTTCTTGCTGTTCAGAAGATAGAGACCCTCATTGTAGAGTTTGTCGGCAGGCTCATCGGGAACGACGGTATCCTTGTCGAACAGGCTGCAGGCGCCAAGGGTAGCCGCCACGAGCACGAACGCCGCCACGCGCGTCACCACGCGCATGCCGCACGCAAGGTCTTTGACCATGACCGAATGCGAAGACATGGATCGGATGCCCCTCCCCCGAACGAGGTCCGACCGGCCGCACTGTGCCTTATCGCCCCGTCGCCTGCCCGGTAAATCCCCGTCCGGCCGCAGGAAATAGGCCGACATTTCGCCGGGAATGTGGCGGATGGGCCCTGCCTTTGGGAGTAACGCCAGCTTAGGAAATATCGGGCCCAAAAGCCGGCGCCAGGCGTGGAACCGCCTCGGCGTGCCCGCGTGCCGGCCGCAGCGCCTCGGCATCCACCCAGGTCCAGGCGCTCGCGTCGGCCATCAGCGCGCACAGCACCGCATAGTTGAGCTTGTGCCCGCCACGCACGGAACGGTACGTGGCAAGCAGCGGCGCCCCGGCGAGGGCCAGATCGCCGACCGCATCCAGAATCTTGTGGCGGACGAATTCGTCGGGGAAGCGGGTGCCCTCCGGATTGAGGACGCGGTCATCGCTGACGACGAGGGTGTTCTCGAGCGATGCACCGAGCGCATAGCCCGCGTTCCACAGGCTCGTCACGTCGCGCATGAAGCCAAAGGTCCGGGCGCGCGAAATATCGCGGCGGAAGATGTCGGGTTTGACGTCGAGCGCCAGCGCCTGGCGCCCGATCAGGGCATTCTCGAACTCGACCTGTGCCTCGATGCGGAAGCCGCGCGGGTTGGGCCGCACCTCACCGAAGGCATCGCCCATGGCGACCTGGACCGGCTTGAGCACCTTGATGTAGCGCTTGGGCTGATTGAGGGTCACGAGACCGACGGCATCGATGGCCGCCACGAAGGGCGCCGCGCTGCCGTCCATGATCGGCGTTTCCGGACCGTCGATCTCGACCACGGCGTTGTCGACGCCGAGGCCCGAGAGCGCCGCCAGGACATGTTCGGCGGTCGAGACCAGCGGGCCCGATTCGTCGCCGAGCACGGTGGCGAATTCGGTCGCGGTGACCGCGCTCATGTCGGCGGGGATCTCGCGATCCGGGCCGCCTTCGATACGCGTGCGGATGAAACGGAAGCCGGTACCAGCGTCAGCCGGATGCAACGTCAACGTCACCGGTAAACCGGAATGCACACCAACACCGCTTAGCGCGGTGTGGTCGCGAAGCGTCGTCTGCCTAGCGACTTTCATACTCCCGTCCCGTACCATCCCCCCAGCCGCGCGTACCAACGGGACGCGGCGGATTAGACGGGCAACGTCGGTTGTGGTCCTGCCATCGGTGAAAGCTGTACATAACCGCGGGCAAGGTATCGGCCGCGTTGTCCCCCGACAAAAACCCCTTAGCTGCAGGTAGCTTACCGGTGGTTCGGCCGAAGTCCAACTCACGCTTTTTTACCGACTGTTACCACCAAGCCGCCGCAATCAAGCCGGCCGGCGGTCGCAAAGCGGGCATTTGGACACAGCGCTCACTGGCTGGGCAAGGGGAATGAGGGGGTCGGCAAGTTCTGCGGCGCCTGTTCCCGGCCCGCAATGGAGGCCGAGGCGTCCGTTGATTCGGTTTTTGATTCAGGGCCTTACAGGAGCACCGCGCGGCCGGTCGGACATGCGGCGGCGGACCGGGCGATCTACGCCGGGTCCGCCGCAACCATGCCGAGCCGCCAGGGTCAGTTCGCCTGCCGGCGCAGGAACGCCGGGATATCGAGCTGGTCTTCCTCGAGCGAGTTATGCACCGGAGCTTGTCGCCCGTGGGGATCGAGCCCCTGGTGAGCAGGCCGCTTGGCATATTCCGACACCGGCTCGGGAGCGCGGGAAATCGCCGGCGCCGGCATGGCCGGGCGAGGCGGCGGGGCCGGGCGTTCCATCGCCCGCTCCATGGGGCGTTCCATTGGCCGTTCCATTGGGCGTTCCATCGGCCGTTCCATGGGCCGCTCCGCCGGGCGCGGCGCCGGGCCCGCGGCCGCAGCGGGACGGACCGGCCGTACGTTGGGCGGCATTTTCTCCGGTTCGTCCTGGTCTTCGCGGCGGCCGAGCCCGACGGCCGCGAGCCGCCGGAGCAGGCTCACCTTGCGCTTCTCCGGATGGTCGGGATCCTCCTCGCCTCGCCTGGCCCGCAGCTCGGCCTGGGCCGGGCGCGGCAGTTCGTCGATCGCCGGCATGCGCCGCGGCCGATTGGTCGTGCGCTCCGGCGCCGGCGGGATGAAGGCGCGCGGTGCCGGCGGCGGCTCGGCCGGCGGCGCCATCTGCTCCGGGAACAGCGACGGTTTCGGCGGGATCGGCCGGATCGTCACGTCCTCCATCATCGGCAGCACCGCCGCTGCCACCGCGGCCTGGGCTGCGGCCTCGATCGATGCCTGGCTCTGCTGCGGCGCCGGCGCGGGCGCCATCGCCGGGCCGGGCGACTGCATTCGCGGCTCGCCCCGCTCGGGCACGAAGCGCGGTTGCTGCTGCTCGGCCCGCAGCTGATCGGCGCGAAGCTTCTGCGTGAGCTCCGCGATGCGCGCCTCGGGGGCCGTGGAGGGCCGCTGCAGGGCGGCCTGGTCGATACCGGTTGCCACCACCGACACGCGGATGATGCCTTCGAGGCTCTCGTCGAAGGTCGCCCCCACGATGATGTTGGCGTCCTGATCCACTTCCTCGCGGATGCGGGTCGCGGCCTCATCGACCTCGTAGAGGGTGAGGTCCTTGCCGCCGGTGATCGAGATCAGCAGACCGCGCGCGCCCTTCATCGAGGCGTCGTCGATCAGCGGATTGGAGATCGCGGCTTCGGCGGCGGAGAGCGCGCGCTTCTCGCCCGAAGCCTCGCCGGTGCCCATCATCGCCTTGCCCATTTCGCGCATCACTGCGCGAACGTCGGCGAAGTCGAGATTGATCAAGCCCTCCTTCACCATCAGGTCGGTGATGCAGGCCACACCCGAATACAGCACCTGATCGGCCATTGCGAAGGCATCGGCAAAGGTCGTCTTCTCGTTCGCCACCCGGAACAGATTCTGGTTCGGGATGATGAGCAGGGTGTCGACCACCTTGTGCAGCTCGGTGATGCCGTTCTCGGCCACGCGCATCCGGCGCATGCCTTCGAAATGGAACGGCTTGGTGATGACGCCGACGGTCAGGATGCCGGCCTCCTTCGCGCAGCGCGCCACCACCGGCGCAGCGCCGGTGCCGGTGCCTCCGCCCATGCCGGCGGTCACGAACACCATGTGCGCGCCCTGGAGGTGATCGCGGATCTCGTCGATCGCCTCCTCGGCCGCGGCGCGCCCGACCTCCGGCTGCGAGCCGGCGCCGAGCCCCTCGGTCACGGCCACGCCCATCTGGATGATGCGCTCGGCCTTGGACATGGTGAGGGCCTGGGCATCGGTGTTGGCGACGACGAAGTCGACGCCCTGCAGCCCGCTCGTGATCATGTTGTTGACGGCGTTGCCGCCGGCACCGCCGGTCCCGAACACGGTGATCCGCGGCTTGAGCTCACGGACGTCGGGAATCTTCAGATTGATGCTCATGTTTGCCTCTT
>Ga0163163_10005925_pt1 | contig 10635 bp, 10 predicted proteins | sample S65metaG_FD_119766 | JGI IMG/M metagenome (GOLD analysis project Ga0163163, IMG submission 119766) | Switchgrass rhizosphere microbial communities from Kellogg Biological Station, Michigan, USA - S6-5 metaG | ecosystem: Host-associated > Plants > Roots > Rhizosphere > Soil | place: USA... | reverse complement strand
GCACGACGGGGCCCTTCTTGAGCACGTCGCTCAGCGTCACCAGTTCGTGATTCTGATTGTGCAGGGTGAAATCGGGCGCCTTGGCGCCCACATCGACGGCCATCTACAAACTCCTTCTCGGGCAGACCCGGGTCAGTCTCTTGGGTGAGTCGACCATTTTACTCTCCGGCGAGGTCCGCTCGCGTCGATCATTCCTCGCAACCATTCCGGCTGCGGGCTCTGGGCTCTGGACTCTGGGTTCGGGTACGTCGAATGGCTTCGGTCGCTTGACCCTGTACGCGTGTGGTACCCTCCGCCGCGGATGGAACCCAGCCTCGCTTCCGCCGGCCCCGCTGTGGCGGCACGATCGGCCATCAGCGTTCCGTGGTACCGCACGATCACGCCGGACCAGTGGCGGGTGCTCGCCGCCGCCAAGTTCGGGTGGATGCTCGATGCCCTCGATTTCATGATCTTCACGATGGCGATCGGCCAACTGCGAGCCTACTTCGGCTTCAACGACGCGACGGCCGGCTTTCTCGGCACCGCGACGCTGGTCATGTCGGGCGTGGGTGGGCTGGTCTTCGGCTGGGTGGCCGACCGTTTCGGCCGCACGCGCGCTCTGATGAGCACGATCGCACTCTTTTCAGCGGCCTCACTCGGCGCGGCGACGTCGCAGACGGTGACGCAGTTGCTACTGTGGCGAGCGCTCCTGGGCATCGGCATGGGCGGTGAATGGGCGTCCGGCGCCGTCCTCGTCAGCGAAACGTGGCCGCCCGCTCACCGCAACAAGGCCATCAGCATCATGCAGTCCGGCTGGGCGCTGGGCTACATTGCCGCCGCGCTGCTCGCCGCCCTCATTCTCGGCCAGCCCACGCTGGGCAACGAAGGGTGGCGCTGGCTGTTCGTGGCCGGAGTGCTGCCGGCGCTCTTCACGCTGTGGGTGCGCCGAAACGTCCACGAACCCGAGTCGTGGGTAAAACGTCAGGCCAGATCAGGCGATACGGATCCCGACCCGTTCCTGGCCATCTTCACCCCACCGCTCCTCAGCCGGACCATCCGGATCATCCTGCTCGGCGGCGCCACGCAGTTCGCCTACTGGGGCGTGTTCTTCTGGATTCCGGCCTTCCTGGCACGGCCCCTCGCACAAGGCGGTGCGGGCATGACCGTGGTGTCGTCGCTCGGCTGGATCGTGGCGTTCCAGATCGGCGCGTATCTCGGCTACCTCACCTTCGGCTTCATCGCCGACCTGCTGGGCCGCCGCAACACGTTCATCGTGTTCATGGTGGTATCGGCAATCCTGGTTCCCGTCTACGGGCAGATGGCTCGCAGTCCGTTGATGTTGCTGGTGCTGGGACCGATCGTCGGCTACTTCGGCAGCGGCCACTTCAGCATGTTCGGCAGCTTCGTCGCCGAGCTCTTTCCGGTGGAAGTGCGCGCTACGGGCCAGGGCACCAGCTACAACATCGGCCGCATGGCCGGGGCTGTGGCCCCGTACACGATCGGCGTCCTTGCCGCGATGCCGGGCGTCGGCATTGGGCTGGCGCTGAGTCTCACGTCGGCTTTTTTCCTTTTGGCCGCCGCCCTTACCTTCACGCTGCCCGACCGCAGCGGCGAGCCGCTCGACGCGTAAGCGCTGGGTTCTGTTGTCACGTCCGCCGTGGGATGATCGAGCCGTGTCCGATCCGCGCGTCTACCGCGCCGGCCAGTCCATCGAGGACTTCTGCCGCGCCTGCAAGACGGATCGCACGCACACCATCATCGTTACCGACGCGGCGGCGCAGCCGCTGCGCGTGACGTGCGACTACTGCGACAGCCAGCACAACTACCGCGGCGGACCGCGGGTCGGCGCCACGCCATCCGCGCCAGCGCCGACAACGGTGCCGCCACGTGATTTCGAATTACAACATCAGCGACCCGCACGCGCCCCCCAGGATGCCGACCCGTTCGGCCCGGTTGGCCTCCGCGAAAGGACTGGTCCCCCGATGACGCTCGACAACCAGGAGATCGACCTCGAACTGCTGCTTCGCCGCATCATTCGCGAGGAGACGGGCCTCACGCCCGTGACGCCCGCCGCGAAATGGCGGGGCGGCACCCTGGTGCTGCGCCCGGGCGCGCCGGGCCTGCAAGAGAAGACGTGGCCGATCGAGACCTTCTTCCACAAGGTGGTGATGTTGCGCAACCGGTTGCGCACGCTGGAACAGCAGGTGAACGCGTCGGACCTGCCGGACGACGTGAAGGTGAAGCTGCAAGGCTACGTCAGCGGCTGTTACGGATCCCTCACCAGCTTCAACGTGCTCTTCGCCGACGAGGCGGATCACTTCAAGGGCGGCGGCGGCGACTGACCCGGGAACCGTGGTAGCCTCTGCGCCGGCCCGCCTGCACGGGCCGCACCCCATGAAGGAGCGCCCCGGATGTCCCTGAACGATTCGCCATCCGCCCGCTCGGGTGGCTGGCAGATGTGGGTGCCATGCATCGGCATGGCCCTGTGCTCGTGGCTCTCGTTCGTCGATCGTCAGGTGCTCAACATCCTGGCGCCGACAATCATCAAGGACACCGGGCTCACCAATCAGGACTTCACCGCCGCCACGTCCTTCTTCTTCCTCACCTACACGCTCGGCAATCCGGTGTGGGGTACCGTCATCGACTACATCGGGCTGCGCAAGGGCATGCTGCTGGCGGTGGGCGTGTGGACGGCGGCGAGCATGTCGCACTCGGTGATGGCGAGCTTTGCCGGCTTCGCACTCGCGCGGGCGGTGCTCGGCATCGGCGAAGGGGGCACGTTCCCGGGCGGGCTGCGCACGGCCGTCGAAACACTGCCGCCGGCCAACCGCGCGCGCGGTATCGCGCTGTCATTCAGCGGCGGCACGATCGGCGCCGTGATGATGCCGCTGCTGCTGGGGCCGCTCGCCATCAGCTACGGGTGGCGCACGGCGTTCCTCTTCACGGGCGCGCTCGGCGTCGGCTGGATGATCATCTGGACCTTCATCGCGAAGCCGCCGTATCTGCCGGCCACGTCGTCGCGGCCGAGCAAAGCGATGTGGCCGAACTTCGGCGAGCGCCGCGTCTGGTCGCTCATCTTCAGCTACGCGCTGCCGGCGATCTCACCGGGGCCGGTGCTGACGATCCTCGCGCTGTACCTGGGACAGGGCTTGCACATGACCCAGGCCGAAGTGAACAACGTCGTCTGGGTGCCGCCGCTCACGTGGGGTATCGGCTACTTCTTCTGGGGCTGGGCGGCCGACAAGTTCGCCGCCAACAACACGCGGCCGATCAGCATGTTCCTGCTGCTTACCATCTGCTCGCTGACGCTCGGGTTCGCGACCTGGACGACATCGCCGGCCGTCGCCATCGCGCTCATCTCGTTTTCCACGTTCATCGGCGGCGGGTTCCAGATGGTGGCACTCAAGGTCGGCTCGTTCGCCTTCCCGCGCGAACAGTCGGCGATGATGACCGGTATCGCGTCGGGCTCCTGGTCGCTCGTCAACTTCCTGCTGCTGAATGCGATCGGCGCCGGCCTGACAGTCGCCGGCGTCCGGATCTTCCCGGGCGCCAACTGGATGAACTCGCAGCAGTGGTCAGAGATCTTCTGGCTGATCGCCTTGATGCCCGCCGCGGGCGTGGCGGCGTGGATGGTACTGAGCCGCGGTCAGGCCACGGCGCCTGTTGCCGTGCCAGTCAAGGCCTAGGCCGCTTGCGCGCGTGTGAACGCGCTACGCGCGCTGCGACAGGCCGCCCGCGAGCTGCAGCTCGAGTTCTTCGGGGTGTGGCGCGCGCAACAGGGCCGTGGACCGCTCGAGACGGCCGCTCCGCACCAGGGCGGCCAGCGATTCCTCGAACGTGAACGAACCCAGCTTCCGGGTGTGGGTCATCTCCTGGTGCAGGTGCTGCAGCGCATTCTTCCGGATGTGTTGCCGGGCACCGTAGCTGACCATCAGCAGTTCGGCCGCCGGCACGAGTTGCCCGTCGGTCCCCTGCAGCAACCCCTGGACCAGCACGGCCGCGAGCCCCATGGCCAGCTCCTGTCGGATCGAACTCTGGCGTTCCGGGGGAAACGCGTCGGCGACGCGTGAGACGGCGCCGGCCACGTCGGGCGCATGCACCGTGGCGATCACCAGATGCCCGGTCTCGGCGGCAGTGACGGCGATGCGGATCGACTCGAGGTCGCGCATCTCCCCGATCACGATAACGTCTGGCGCCTGCCGCAGCGCGCCGCGCAACGCCACCGGAAAGCTCGGCGCGTCCACGCCGATCTCCACCTGCTCGACCACGCTGCGGCCGTGCGCGTGCTCGTACTCGATCGGATCTTCGATGGTGACGATGTGCCGATCCTGGTGCGCGTTCAGTTCGGCCACGATCGCCGCCACGGTGGTGGTCTTGCCCGACCCGGTCGGGCCGCACACAAGCAGCAGACCGCGCGAAAGCCGCCCGAGCAGGCTGATGTCGTGGCTGAAGTTGAGGCTCCCCAGCGATGGCACTTGCGTTGGAAGCGCGCGAACCGCCGCCGCGGCGCGGCCGCGCTCGAAATGTAGATTCACGCGGAAGCGGCCCATCTCGTCTTGCGAAAACGCGAAATCGATCGACTGACCGGCGGCCCAGTCCGCCCGCAGCCGCCCGGGTACGAGGCCTGCCGTCGCTACGGCAATCAGCTCCGGCGTCAGCACATCCGGGGCGGCCGGATGCAGTTCCGATCGCGCACGGATCATGGGACGGCTGTCCGCTACCAACAGCAGGTCGCTGCCGTCCATCCGTCGCAACGCCGCGAGCCACTCGACGAGCGGCCCCTCCGCGATCGGGCGTTCGCTCTCCATGCCCCCTCCAGTCCCGATCACCGTGTTCGGCTCAGAGCGTCCGCGTCTGCCCGCCGTCGATGTCGAGCAGCGTGCCCTGGCAGTATCCCGTCCGCGGCGACGCGAGGAACGCTACCGCCTCGGCAATCTCCCGCGGCTGCCCGAATCGCGCGATGCGCGCGCCGGCAGCCATCTCTTTCGCGGCGGTGGCTTCGTCCACGCCGCGCGCCGCCACAACCTGCGCCACGCGGATCTTCAGGCGGTCGGTCTCGACGAGGCCGGGATTGATGGCGTTCACTCGCACGCCGTCCTGCACACCGCGATCGGCGAGCGCTTTCGTCAGGTTGAGCATCGCCGCGTTCACGCTGCCGCCGATAGTGAACTCGGCCGATGCGGTTCGGCCGCCCATACCGGCGATGTTGACGATCGCGCCACGACTCTGGCGCAGGTACGGCCAGGCGGCCCGGCACATCCGCATCGCGGCGAAGAACTTCAGCTCATAGCCGTCGTCCCAGTCGGCGTCGGTCAGCTCGAAGAAGTCGCCGCGCTTGGTGGTGCCGGCGTTGTTAACGACGAGATCCAGGCGGGAGAACGCCTGCATCGTGGCTGCCACCACGGTCTCGGGCGCGCGCGGGTCGCGCAGGTCGACGGCCTGCACCAGATGGCCGGTTGGCAATCCGGAGGCGACGCGTTGCAGTTGGGCCTCACGTCGCGCCACCAGCACCACTCGCATGCCTTCGGCGGACAGCGTCTCGGCAATCGCCTGGCCGATACCCTGGCTGGCTCCGGTCACGATGGCGACGGCGTTCTTCAGTTCCAGGTCCATCCGGTCGAAGCCTCCATGGCGGGATGGCCCATGCTACCCCGCGCCTACCCGCTACCCAGCGGCCAGCGCCGCCTGAATCTTCAACATCGTGTTCCAGTTGCGCATCGTGACGTCGTCACGCAGCGCCTTGTTGACGGCCGCCACCAGCGGACTCTCGGCGAGACCGTCGGGACACCACAAGTAACCCGCGCCCTTGCCGCAGACCAGTTCCTCCGCTGCCCACACCTCCCGGGCCAACCGCGACAGTGCGGTCATGGCGGCCGGACCGCGGACCACGCCCACCATCAGCCGCGCCGGGTCCCGGCCAGGCGCCAGCAGCTTGTTCGCTCGCAACACGCGGTCGAAATCCGCCTGGGGCAGCGCCACCACCGCGGAGCGCAAGCCCAGCCGTGCCTCGATCTCGCGCTCGATCCGGGCGCCAGGATCCGCTGTGGCCTTCCCAGCGGTGAAGACGATGTTGCCGGTGGCCAGCACGGTCTTCACGTCGGTGTAGCCCAGTTCTTCCACCACCGTCCGGAGGTCGGCCATGCCGACGCGCTTGGCTTTCCCGACGTTGATGCCCCGTAGAAGGGCTACCCACCTTTGCGCCACGCTGCCTCCCTTCCCTTCGTAACGCCCGGCCTGGCCACGGCATCTACTGATTGGCGTGGCTTGGCCGGCATTGGGTACAATTCAAGGTTGAGTCGTCCAGTGAAATCGACAATCGAGGATCGTTCCCATGAGTAATGTCTGCGCGCAAGACCCCCAGACCACGGCCAACAGCCAGGTCGAGCAGCTGATCGCCAAGGCCCGCACGGCCCAGGCCGCCTACGAGTCGTTCTCGCAGGAAAAGGTCGACGCCATCGTCAAGGGCATCGGCAAGTACGTCTTCGACAACGCCGAAATGCTGGCCCGGATGGCGGTGGACGAAACCGGGATCGGCGTGTACGAGGACAAGATCCTCAAGAACAAGGGCAAGGCCCGGTCCATCTGGAACAGCCTGAAGGACAAGAAGTCGCGCGGCATCATTGACGAGGACGACAGCAAGGGCCTCGTCTACGTGGCCAAGCCCGTGGGCGTTGTGGGCGCCGTCACGCCGATCACCAACCCCATCGTGACGCCGATGTGCAACGGCATGTTCGCGCTGAAGACGGGAAACGCCGTGATCTTCGCGCCCCACCCGAAGGCCGAGAAGTGCACGGTCTTCCTGACCAACGAGTTCATGAAGATCGTCAAGGCGCACGGCGGTCCCGATGATCTGGTGCAGACGATCCAGAATGGGTCGGTCGAGACCACGCAGGAACTGATGAAGATGGTCGACGTGGTGGTGGCCACCGGCGGCGGCGCCATGGTGAAGTCGGCCTACTCGTCGGGCAAGCCGTCGTTCGGTGTGGGCGCCGGCAACGTGCCCGTGATCATCGATCGCGGCGTGAACGTGAAGGAGGCCACCGAGAAGATCGTCGCGGGCGCCTCGTTCGACAACGGCATCATCTGCTCGCACGAGCAGTTCGTGCTGACGCCGAAGGAGCTGTATGCGGACGTGCTGTCCGGCTTCCAGGCGACCGGCAAGGTCTGGTACACCGACGACGAGGCCACCATCCAGAAGTTCCGCGATCTCGTGTTCCCTGGCGGACACCTGAACAAGAACGTGGTGGGCCGCTCGTGTCGTGAGATTGGCGCCATGATCGGCGTGGACGTTCCCCAGACAGCGCGCATCATCCTGCTGCCCGCCAAGGGCGCCGGCACGGACGACATCCTGGCCAAGGAAAAGCTGTGTCCGGTGGTGGCCATTCTGCCCTACGACCAGTTCAGCGAGGCCGTGGCCAAGGCCAAGGCGAACCTGATTGTCGAAGGTGCCGGCCACTCGGCGGCAGTGCACTCGAACGACGAGGCTCACATCCGCGAGGCCGGCCTCGAGCTTCCCATCAGCCGCCTGGTCGTGAACCAGCCGTCGTCGACCTCGGCCGGCGGGTCGCTAACCAACGGCTTCGCTCCCACCACCACGCTGGGTTGCGGGTCGTGGGGCGGTAACTCGATCTCCGAAAACCTCGACTACAAGCACCTGATGAACGTGTCGCGCATCGGCAAGGTCATCACGAACAAGAAGGTGCCCACCGACGCCGAGATCTGGGCGTAAACCCGTTCGGGAGCCGGGTGTCATGACCGCCGTGACACCCGGCGTCCTCGCCTGCTCCGTGCGCGGCTGCGGCGAGGCACTCACGCGTCACGACCGCGCCTACCGCTGTTCCCACGGCCACACGTTCGACGTCGCGCGCAGCGGCTACCTCAACCTCCTTCAACCTCAGGACCGGCGCTCCACCGCCGCTGGTGATTCGGCGGCGGCCGTCAGCGCCCGCGCGCGCCTGCTGGCGCACGGCGTCGGCGCGTCGATCCTGGCCGGCATCGTGTCGCGTGCCGCCGCACTCGACCTCCCACCGGATCCCGTGGTGGCCGACCTCGGCTGCGGCAGCGGCGACGCGCTGGCGGCGCTGGCCGCGTTGCGTCCGATTCGCGGCGTGGGCATCGACCTGTCGACGGCAGCCATCACGCACGCTGTCAAGCAGTCAGCCGGTCGGTCGTGGACGGACGATGTGGTATTGACCTGGGTGGTGGCCAACGCCGATCGGCGGCTGCCCTTGCGGGATGGTTCCGTGCAGCTCGTGCTGTCGTTGAACGCCCGCCGGAACCCGGCGGAGTGTGCCAGGGTCCTGGCGCCAGACGGTTTCCTGGTGGTCGCCGTCCCGGCCTCCGACGATCTCGTCGAACTGCGCGAGCGCGTGCAGGGCACGCGGGTCACGCGCGATCGGACAGCGGGCGTCATGGACGAACACGCCGCGGCGTTCGAGGTCGTAGCAAAGGACACGCTTCGCGAGCGCCACACGCTGGTGGGAGCGCGGCTGCGAGACCTGCTGGCGGGGACCTACCGGGGGGCGCGCACGAGCGCACATGGCCAGGTGTCAGCCCTCGATGCGCTGGATGTGACGTTGGCGTCGGACCTGATCGTCTTCTTGCGCCGGTCATCCTGACGTGGGGCCGCCGGCGCGGCCCACGTCACGTCGAAACGTTCAATCGGTCGGGCGGCTGACGCGCTGGCCGCTGACATAAAGGAATCCGACGCCGACGAGGGCGCCGGCCACGCCGAACAGGAAGTGCGTGGTCATCGGATACGGCAGGCCCGACAGGAGCGAGTCGTACTGCCAACCACTCAGACGCACGATCGAACGGATCAACGGTTTGGCGCTGTGCGCCAGTCCGCCGATGAGCGCCACCAGCCAGATAGGCGCGAGGCGGCTGCGGAACCCTCCCAGGCCGAGGTCCGTGATGAGGCCGGCCGCGGCATACGAGAGGCCGAGGAACGGATCCCCCAGCCGCCAGATGGGCAGGAACGTGGCACCTGCCGCTCCCGTGGCCGACGCGATACCGGCCCATCGAATGCTCGACGTCAGGCGCCCTACCATCAACAGCGCAATCCACGTCAGGCCCTGATGCCCAGGGGCCAGCTCGAAACGATTCCGGCCGGCCGCGTGCACCGCCACTGCCACCACGCCGAGCAGCATCAGACCGACGATCTCGCCAACTCTCGTTTGCGGGCTAGTCTGAGAGCTGTTTGAGACGCTGCTTGTCAGCGCCGACCCATTGGTAGTCTTCACCCACCGCCTCCTGAATCAGGAACACGCGCCGACCGCCCCGCAGCAGTGGACGTGGCCACTCGCCTACAGCGACCCGCGCGTCGTTGCCGGGCCGCCGTCCATCTTCCGTCTCTACGCCGTCCAGACCGAGCGCATCGCGCAGCACCGCGGCCGTATACACCCCGGAGAGTTCGCGCAGTCGCGGCAACCACAGAAACCGGCCGTCGTTCGCGGCGGCTCGCAGACCAACGGCCGCGAGCGCGCCAATCACACCCAATCCAGTGCCAGTCAGCCCTTCGAGATGGGCACCGATGGACGCCGCGAGTTCGCTCGCCTCGGCCACCTTCACCACCTCCCGCTTGGCGCGCGTCCCGAATGCCGTGATGCCGTCGGCAACGGCCTCGACGGCCGTCACGCAGAGACCGGCGTCCGAGCCAGGTGCGCTGTGCTCCAGGAGGAACGCCCGCGACAGGGCCACGACCCGGTCGCGGTCCTCCGCATGGGCCTCCACCTCGATGCACGCCGAGCTGTTGTGGGAGGTGTACGGAATGCGCGAGTCGACGAAGAGCTGATGCCGTGTGACGCCGCGCGGTTCGAATCCGCCATCGGCCAGCGCCTCGCTGAGCTGACGCGCCCGGTGCCCAGTGCCCCGGCTCTCGAGGTTGTCGGTGTCGTCGATGCCCACCAGGAATCGCATGTCAGCGAAACCTCGCGCGCAACGTCAGGAACCCCGTGCGTCCCTCCCGCGGAAGGCCATACGACTGTTCGTACAGCACGTCGAACAGGTTCGTCACCCCACCCATCACTTCGTACTGGCTCGATAGCTGATATGCCACGCGGGCTCCCACCAGCACGTAATCGTCGGCGCTCGCCTGCACGGGTGTGGCTCCGCGGGAATAGTACTTCTGATCGGCCACGCCTTCGACCGTTCCCCCCGCATTCAGGCGAGACGAGAACCGCCATTGGGCATCGAGCATGGCCCGATGGCGTGGTCGGTACTGCAGTTCGGCTTCGCCCGTTCCTGGCGTGAGGTCCACCGAGTCGAGAAAGGTGTAGGCCGTACGCAGCTCGAGCCGCGCCAAGGGGCGTACGTCCAGCTCGCCCTCCACGCCGGTAAAGCGATACCGGTCGCGGTTGGTGAAACGTGCGCCCGCATCGCGCTCGATGAAATTCTCCGCCCGGGTGCTGAACGCTGAGACGCTGATGCGTGTGGCGTTCCGCCACGTCCGGCTGACGCCGGCGTCGACGCCGTAGGCACGTTCGGGCGCAAGGTCGGCATTGCCGGACGACGCGTTGTACAGCTGGTCGATCGACGGGAAACGGATCTTGCGGGTCACCGAGGTGTGCACGCGCACCGCCTCAGTGGCGTCGTAGGTGACGCCGGCGATCCACGTCGGTTCGATCTCGCCGGCGGCGTTCACGCGGCTCTGCCAGT
>Ga0163163_10005918_pt1 | contig 10639 bp, 5 predicted proteins | sample S65metaG_FD_119766 | JGI IMG/M metagenome (GOLD analysis project Ga0163163, IMG submission 119766) | Switchgrass rhizosphere microbial communities from Kellogg Biological Station, Michigan, USA - S6-5 metaG | ecosystem: Host-associated > Plants > Roots > Rhizosphere > Soil | place: USA: Michigan... | reverse complement strand
TACCCCCAACAGCGGCCTACTGACTCATACGGCCAACTTGATTTTGATTTGCACTGATACTGGAGCGCTTTCTAGTTCGCTCGCCACTCCCGCCGTCAGCGTGCAACTCACCACCGAAGGAACCGCCGATTGGGCTCACTGGGGCATGAACACCTCTACGGACTTCAATCACAAGGCTGGCGTTGTAGCCCAGATCGGCAATCTTGCTTCCATTGCGGGCGGCGCCCTCACCCGCTACACGGCGAATCCTACTTCCTACACCTGGACCGACGGGACCCCCACCCTATCCGCATCCAACATCGCTACCGGCCTCTACGTCGCCGGTCAGAACCAGGGTTTCCGCCTCGTCGTTCCTGCCGATACCACGCTGCGAACGCTACGTGTCTATCTGGGTGTGTGGAGATCTCAGGCCAGGATGGTCGCGCATCTCAGCGACGGAAGCGCCGTGGATTATACCGATACCTCGCTCGTTAATACTAGCGGTCCGGTCACACTTGGTGTCTACGCTTTCTCTTATAGCGCCGCCTCCGCCGGACAGACTCTCACCCTCACCTTCACTCAACTGAACGCTACCAGCGGCAATATCAATTTCCAGGCCGCCACGCTGACGAGTGGCGTCCCGACCCCAGACTTTTCGGTCGCCGCTACGCCGGCAACCCAATCAACTCCTACCGGCGGAAGTGCCAGTTACAACGTAACGATCTCGCCCCTGAGCGGCTTCACGGGCACGGTGGGCTTCGCCATCAGTGGACTACCGGCAGGCGCCACCGCTGGATTCAGCCCGGCATCGGTGACCAATGGCGGGTCTTCTACTTTGACCGTAACCACGGCAGCCGGAACCGCGAGCGGCAGTTATCCGCTCTTGATTACAGCCAGCAGCGGCGCGCTCCAGCACACCGCGGCTGTCACGTTGAACGTTAGCGACTTCTCAGTTACCGCCACTCCAGCCACGCGTACCGTTGTGGTTGGGGGCAGCGCTACTTATACCGTGAGCGTCTCAGCACTGAGCGGCTTCACGGGCACGGTGGGCTTCGCCATCAGCGGACTACCGGCAGGCGCCACCGCTGGATTCAGCCCGGCATCGGTGACCAATAGCGGGTCTTCTACTTTGACCGTAACCACGGCGGCCGGAACCGCGAGTGGCAGTTATCCGCTCTCGATCACAGCCAGTGGCGGCACGCTCCAGCACACCGCGGCCGTCACGTTGAACGTTACCGACTTCTCGGTTACCGCCACTCCAGCCACGCGTACCGTTGTGGTTGGCGGCAGCGCTGCTTATACCGTGAGCGTTTCAGCGCTGAACGGCTTCACGGGCACCGTGGCCTTCGCCATCAGCGGATTGCCCAGCGGCACCACATCTGTATTCAGCCCCACTACGGTGGCCGGTAGCGGCTCTTCCACGCTGACCTTGACCGCCGCCAGTACTGCTGCCGGCAACTACCCGCTGACCATCACCGCCAGCAGCGGAACACTTTTCCATACCGTCGATATCACGTTGAACGTCACTGATTTCTCCGTGTCCGCGACGCCAGGCACACAGTCCACCGTTCCGGGTGGCAGCGCGGGTTATAACGTAAGCATCACCGCGCTCAATGGATTTGCCGGTACCGTGGGTTTCGCTGTTAGTGGATTACCTGGCGGCGCCACCGTGGGATTCAGCCCGTCTTCAATCCCCGGCAGCGGCTCTTCCACCATGACTGTGACGACCGCGCCGGGCACCGCGGCCGCCAACTATCCGATGACTATCACCGCGTCCAGCGGCACGGCCTCTCACACCGCCAACGTCACCTTAAGCGTAGGCGGTTCTCCCGATTTCATGCTGGGCCTCACGCCCTCAACAGCCACGGCGTCGCCGGGAGGCAGCGCCAACTACACCGTCAACGTCACGGCGCTCAGCGGATTCTCCGGTACGGTGAGCTTCAACGTGACCAACCTGCCTGCCGGCGCCATTGCAAGTTTCAACCCCATGACCGTCACAGGCAGCGGTTCCTCGATAATGACCGTGACAACTGCGCCCGGTACCCCCGCCACAAACTATCCGGTCACCCTTAACGGCACCAGCGGCGCACTCTCGCATATCGCCAACGCGGTTCTGACTGTCTCAATTGCGGGTACCGGCCTTCTGTCGGGTTCCATCGCGACCCCGGCAGCCAGTGTACAACTCACTAACGAGGGAACCACGGACTGGGCCCACTGGGGAATGAACACCGCCACCGATTTCAATCACAAGGCCGGTGTCGTGTCCCAGATCAGCAACGTGACCTCGGTGTTTGGTGGCACCATCGCACGCTACACCGCAAATCCCACTTCCTACTCCTGGACAGACGGTACTCCCAACGCTTCTGCTTCCAATATCGCTACCGGCATCTATCTCTCCGGCCAGAACCAGGGCTTCCGTATCACCGTCCCCGCCGATACGACCCTGCGTACCCTGCGCGTCTACGTGGGCGCCTGGAGAGCGCAGGCCAAGATGATCGCTCACCTGAGTGACGGAAGCGCAGCGGATTATGTGGACACAACGCTCGTCAACACATCTGGTGCTGTTGTCCTCGGGGTCTACACCTTCACCTATAGTGCCGGGTCTAGCGGACAGACCCTCACACTGACGTTCACGCAAATGAACCTCACCAGTGGTAACATCAACTTCCAGGCCGCCACTCTGTCCGGTGGCAGCGTGACGCCAAACTTTTCACTCTCTGCCACACCCGCATCACAAAGCGTCGGGGCCGGCTCGAACGCCAATTACGCGGTGAACATCTCGGCCCTTAATGGCTTTTCCGGTACGGTCGGATTCAACGTAAGCGGATTGCCCCCGGGCGCCACCGCCAGCTTCAGTCCGACAACCGTCACCGCCGCCGGTTCTTCCACCATGACCGTCACCACGTTAGGAGGAACCGCTCCCGGGAGCTATTCACTCACTATCACCGGAACCGACGGAACACTGACGCATACCACCAATGTGAGTCTGAACATCGCCGGCGCCGGCCTTTTATCGGGATCGCTCGGCACCCCGCCCGCCAGCGTACAACTCACCACCGAGGGGACCGCTGATTGGGCTCACTGGGGAATGAATACCTCTACGGATTTCAATCACAAGGCTGGTGTTGTGTCCCAGATCGGCAATCTTGCTTCCGTGGCGGGAGGCGCCTTCGCGCGTTACACGGCGAACCCTACCGGCTACACCTGGACCGACGGGTCTCCCACCCTATCCGCATCCAACATCGCTACGGGCCTCTATGTGTCAGGCCAGAACCAGGGCTTCCGTCTCGTCCTACCCGCCGACACCAACCTCCGCACCCTACGTGTCTACCTGGGTGTCTGGAGAACGCGCGGCAAGATAGTAGCCCATTTGAGTGATGGCAGCGCGGTCGACTTTACCGACAGCACACTCAATAACCCCTCAGGTCCAGTCGCTCTCGGGAGCTACACCATCAGCTATAAGGCGGGCTCGAGCGGTCAGACTCTGACTCTGACGTTCACTCAATTGGACGCGACCGCCGGCAATGTGAACTTCCAGGCAGCTACGCTACAGTAGCCGCGCAGCGCGCACGATATCGAACGCCGTTTTAAACCGCTTTCGTGAGTGCGGCCGTGGGTACCTCGCAGACTACATGACGAAATTTTCCCGAGCGCTCCAGGGGCAGTTCGGCCACGTACTCGAACGCGACGGTCACCGGCAGGCGAAGAAGCTGCGCCCATCCCTTACGGATGCGTTCTTCGGCATTGGCGGGAAACTGACTGTTCTTCACAAGTTGTATATGAAAGCGGTCTATGGCTTTTTGATAGATGCGGAATTTCTCGATTCCTGCAATTTCCCTGACCGCGTAGATCAACGCCAGCGAATTGATTATCCGGCCGTCGGCCGCTACGATGACATCGTTCGACCGCCCCTCTACCCGTTCCAATAGAGGAAGCGCCCGCCCGCACGGACACCGCCGCGAGCTTACTACCGCGATATCGCCGGTCGCATAGCGGATAAACGGAGCCTCGTGCGAGTAGAGGTCTGTGATCACGATTTCCCCGGGCTCGCCTTGAGGCACCGGCTGTCCTTGGGAATCTACAGTTTCCAGAATCACCGCATCGGACAGCAAGTGCATCCCACCCTGTGGGCATTCATGGGCAATCAGCGCGCTATCGCGGCCGCCGTAGCCGTTGGCCACGGGGCAGTTCAACGTATCCGTAATCAACTCCCGCTGGTAAGGAAAGAGTACCTCACCCGTCACAAAAACCACCTTGACGCCCAGACGCCGTAAGTTCCTCTTCTCCTTTTGGGCATGCAGGCAGAGCAGATAAATTGCGCTGGGATATCCGAAGACCTGACGGTAATTGCCTCGCTCCAGAACGTCCAGATACCGGGACATCGCGGATTCGTTCATTTCGAATGCTGAGAGAAGCTGGGTGGCCAGGAACCGGTCGCGGAAGCTTCGAACCCAATCCTGCCGCGTCAGTTCCACCGGCGATCCCCAGATTGCCAGTTCGGGATCGCCCACCGAAACTCCCCACCAGCGTGATGTCCGCTGTCGGCACGCTACCCGCGACGCAACCCGGCGCTTCGCCAGGTCGAAAATCAAAGGATCCCCCGTTGAGCCACCAGTGGTAAATGAGCTCAGCTTCCCCGCGATATCCGAGCGGAGAGCTTCCCGATTAGCGCGTGCATCGGCCTTTCGCATCAGTGGAAGCAGCACCAGGTCGCCCGGCTCGCGGATATCCGCGGGCTTCACGCCTGCCTGATCCATCCGCGTTTTTATGTACGGAACGTGAGCGTAGGCATATTCGATCAAGTCCCCCAGTTTTTGCCGCCGCAGTACATCCAACTCTGTGGCCGAAAATTGGTCCGCGGCTTCCATGTCGCGCAGGAACCGATATGTCGCATGCCGTTTGGCCTGCTCGTGGACGCGGAAGAAGACGTTCCAAATCAACCAACGGTGCATGACTCGAACTCCTGATTTTCTCGAAGCACGGCTTGCATCTGTTCAAGCACCTCACTTGCCACTTGGCGCCAACCGCGGGCCTGGCCCCAGTCGGCGATCGCCTGCCTGTCCCATCTCTGCTGCAGAGCTTCTTCGAGACCCCGCTGCAATGCCATTGGGTCGTTGACTGGGATAATCACGCCGTACCGCCCGCCCGCCAGCATATCCGGTACGGCTCCCACGTCCGTAGCCACCACCGGTGTTCCACAGGCAAGGGCTTCGTGGACCACGTTCGGCCAACCTTCGTTCGTGCTGGCCAGGCAGAACACGTCTGCCGCCGACATCACTTCAGCTACGGTTTCTGCGTCTACCGGACCCAGAAAGCGGACGGAATCCGCGCTTCCCAGGCTGGACGCGAGATTTCGGAGTTGCGTCTCGTACTCCCCTTCCGGACCGCGTCCTCCGGCGACTACCAGTACTGGTTTGGCTCCGGCGGTAGAAAAGGACGCCAGCGCCTGCATGATCCGGTGGTGCCCCTTTCTCTCGACCAAAGCGCCGGCCGATACGATCAAGGGGCGGTCTAACGCAAGGCCGTGCTTGAGGCGGCAGGCCATTCGGTCGCGCGGGTAGAACACGGACGCATCGATTCCATTAGGGATGACATGCACCCTGCCCACATCGGCCCCCAATGCGATCGCGAACTCGCGCAGCCGGCCCGAGACCGTGAAGACCCTGCTCGCGCGCCGCAATGCCCAGGCCATCCAGAACCGTTCCATGCGGCTGCGGCTATGCTTCGGCTCATTGCCGCGCAAGGTCATCGTAAAAGGAATTTTGAGAGCGCCCGACAGCAGCGCACCAGCGATCCCCTCCGGGTGCCCGAAGTGGGTGTCGATCACTGCGAAAGGAAACTCCTTGCGCAGATGGGTGAGCAGCGGCAGTAATCGCAAGGCCAGCCATAATGCGGTCAAGCTCCCGCTCAGCGGCGGATAGAACCAGCGCGGATGCAGGACGGAAACACCACCCACCTGCGTGCGAACCGGACAATTCTGCTCTCCTAGCCGGATCTTCTTTGCGCCTGGATTTCCATATTGCACGATGGCGAAAGGCGCGATTACCCGCACTTCCGCAATCTCCGCCAAGTGCTGTAGCCGGCGCTGCACAAACAGGCCCTGCCCAGGGTGTAACGGGTTCGGAAAAAGGCAGCAGATACTCAGAATTCGCGCCGGCGCCTGTGCGCGCTCATGGGACACCGTCATCTCTCGAACGTGACAGGCGGCCTCATCACTCATTCCTTGCCCCCCAACCGCTCCCGCACTTTTTCTACCAGATTCGCCGGCGACGATTTCCATAAATAGTTCGCCACACGGCGCAAGGTGTGTTTCTCGAAAAGTTGGCTGGTATATGGATTCGTGGGCCAGGCTTCTCTTCCGGAAGCGCCCGTCGCGGCCTTCAAGGATTCCTCGATCGCTTTTATGGCAAAATCGATCTCCTGCCGCCTGATCACCAGCGGAGGAATAATGCGGAAGTTCACACCGCCATAACCGTACGTGAGGTGAACGCCGCGCCGCCGGCAGCCGAACATAAATTCGTTGACCACCTCCGCCGTCTTCTCCGCCTCCCTGGGCAGAAGGTCAAAACCGATCATCAGGCCCTGGCCGCGAATGTTCGCGATCGATGACTCTCTCTTCGCGAGCTCGCGCAACTGGTCCATGAAATAGTTGCCGTTCTCCAAGGACTGCGCGAGTAGGTTTTCCTCCTCCACGATATCGATGACGGCGCTCACCGCTGCTGCGGAGACCGGGTCGGATTGATGGCTGGAAAGGTTCCACAGGCCATTCGCCACCACGTTGTCCGCAATCTCGGCCGTGGTGATGACGGCCGCTACCGGAAATCCATTGCCGATCGATTTGGAAATCGTCAGGATGTCCGGCTCCACTCCATGGTGCTCAATCGCGAACCATTTCCCGGTACGGCCAAAGCCCGTCTGAGCCTCATCCACGATGAACAGCGCGCCATTGCGACGCGCCAGCTCGCTCAGCGATTTCAGATAGCCGGGGGGCGGAACCAACATACCGCCAGCCGATAGCACCGGCTCCACGATGACAGCGGCGATGTTGCTCCAGTCGCCCGTCCAGCTTTCCACCGATTGCAGACAAGGGAAACCGCAGGCCGGCCGGTTGGCGTCCGAAAAACACTCCGTGCACTGCGGAGTGATGGGTAGACGGACGGTCTCCGGAACGGTCGGTAAGGAGTCCTTCAGATTATGCGAAGCCAGGCTGGAGCAACTCTTGGTGGCTAGAGAGGTCCCATAATATCCTCTCGAAAGGCCCATAATTCCGGTCCGGCCGGTATACGCTTTCGCCAGGCGGAAGGCAAACTCATTGGCTTCCGTGCCTGTAGAAAGAAAAATTGACTTCTGCAATTTGCCGGGCGTCACCTTCGCTAGTTTGTAACCCGCTTCCAGAACAGCCGGAGACAAAAACTGCGTCCCGGTGTGCAGCAACTGCTGTGTCTGGCTGCTAATGCGTTCGATGAATTTGGGATGGTTGTGGCCCAGGACGCAACAGAACATCCCCGCGGCCAGATCCAGTATCTCCCTACCATCCGCGTCGCGAAGTGTGCAACCGCGGGCCTCCACCAGGACCTCATCCGCGTAAGGCATTGCCATCAGGACATAATCGCCGTACTGCTTCCAGTAATCGATATTTTTCAAGCGGGGTTCCTATTTCGAGATAGCCTTGGCGGCAGAGGCCGGCGGCGACGGTACTGAGATTTCATCCAATGGCCTGTGGGCAACCTTGAACGCACCGGCGCCGTCGTCTCCAAAGGCCACCCAAATCGTGCCGTCATAGATTTGAAGCGAGCTCGTAAACCCGGCGAAGTCCCTCGCCAACACTTCGCCATACCATTTCCCGTTCTTCCGGGTAGCTACTTTCAATATGCCTTCGCCGTAATCGTAATAGCTGATATAAGGCGTCCCCTGGCTGTCCAACGCAATGCCGTTCCGGTCGGGGTAGGCTTCCTTGCTGATCTTGTCCACCGCATCGATCTCCCAAACACCGTTCTTCCGTGTGGCATATTTGACAACCCTGTGAGATACGTCGGTGTACGCGATGTGCGGATTGTCCTTGCTATCCAGGATCAACGAAACTGACCACATTCCCGTAGCCTCTTTCTCTCCCTCCAGTGTCTCAGTCTTCCACTCCTCACCGTCCCAGCTTGCATAGCGCAAGCTCATGGTCTCCGCCTTTACGTTGGAATAGGCAATATGTGGGCGGCCCGCCGAGTCAATCGCAATGGAATTGAATTTGCCGCTTCCCATCCGCCGGTCTACCATGTGCACCGCCCAATATTTGCCTTCGAGCGATACGCTCCGCATTCGAAGCATAAAGCCGACTCCCGCCGGTCCTTCATAGTCATAATATGAAAGAGTCGGACGGTCCTGAGCGTCGAGTGCGATCGACGTATAGTAGCCCACCACGGCATCATTATTGGGAGAAACTGGCTGCTTCTTCCACTCCGCGCCGTCCCAGTAAACGTAACGCAATTTGGCGCCCTTGCCCGTCCCGAAGTCTGCGTATGAAATCCGCGGACGCTGCTTGGAATCGAGTACCAGCGTACAAAAGCTGGCGTTCTGCGCAATTGTCATCGTGAACCATTTATCCAGCGCGTGATCCCAGTACGAATATTTAAGTGGATGACCGTCCTGCTCGGTTACATAAGCGATGTGTACATTTCCCTTCAAATCGACCTTCATCGAAGCGAAGTGACCGGGCCCCGATTGATCCACTATTTCAAGCTTCCATTCGGCGCCGAGTGAAAGGTCCGCCGTGAAAATAACCGCGGCTGAGAGCATTAGGCTGTTAGCGAAGACTCTCAGGCTTTTCGACATGGGTCTCATAGACAAGCTCCCCCTTCTGTAGATTGCCGTCCCCCGATACCTTGTTCTTGAGTGCGAACCAAAGCGCGCGTGTTCCGGCGTCGATCAATGCAGGGATGAACGTTACCCAGTATACGACTGCAGGCAAAGGGTCTCTGGCCGACCAGATGGCGTATATCCGCTTGCCTCGGGCCAGGCGAAACAAAGTTCCCGCCTTGGACGTGCCCCCGCGCAGCGACCGGATCGCGGCCGTTATGAACGTATCCTCGGCGATCCACTTATACTCTGGAATCGTTTTCGCCGGCTCTGGAATCGACCGCCCGGCGTGGTCGCAATAGGCCATGTACATCAGGTCCACCCCTGCGGCATTCCCAAGCCGGTGCTGGTCCCAGGGCCGCGGGTTGACCTCGATGAGCTTGTACTCGTCCGCCGCAGAGTCCCATTTGTATTCCACCTCCGCGATGCCGCTATAGCGCATGCCCTCGAGGAGCCGTCTGGTGGTATCGAACAGTGTCGGGCCTGCTGCTGATTTAACGATGCAGCCAGTTCCAAATCCTTCGGGAATCTGCAGAACTTTCCGGGTGTTGAAGGCCCCTGCCCAGCGCGATCTCTGGTCCAGGTAACAGGCGACGATCAACAGGCAGTCGTCGCCGCCAGGTACCATCTCTTGAATTAAGGCCCGCTTGTCGGCACGCGCAATGGTGGCATACTCGGCCGCCAGTTCCTGTGCCGACGTGATACCAATAGCCTTGCGGGCGCCTACCAGTTCCCAATTTGCTCCCTTACGCCAGTGATGCGCCGCCAGGGGTTTCAGAACACACGGATACACGATCTCCGCAGCGAAACGCTTGAGGTCTTCCGCTCCTTCGATGAGCCAGCTTTTCGGCGCGGCTACGCCGGCTTCCCGCGCCGCCAAAAAGGTGGACCATTTATTCAGACATGCGGTCAGTGCACCATGTTCCGGCACAACCATACGGAAATAGGGCGCGAGGTCGCTTCGAAAGCGGTCGAGAAACACCAGATCATCGTCCCGCGTGGGGAAAATAACCGCCGGAGTATCCAACCCGCGCCCCAACTTCACCAGAAATGCCGCCAGGGCCTCGGGCTCATTTCTAGAGTCGGGAGAAGACAGTACTTTCGCGTAGCGCGTGAAATTGCCGTATACTCCGCGCTTCGCCGTCAACCCGATCACGGAAACACCCTGTTCCCCCAGGCTGCGAGCAATCCCTAGGCCGGTATAAAACATGTTCATTACCACTGCCTTCGGAGACGGCGCTGTTGCCTTGGGCTTCACTGCTTCACCGCAATATCCCGGCGCTCGGAATAGTTTTTCATGTAGATCAACACGGCCTTGACGTGCTTGGACCAGGAATTTCTCGGATTCTTATGCAACGGCCTATGATAGACCTTACCCAGGTCGTCCACCGTAAGAGCAGCGTCCAGGTGCCGGTTCAACTGGTCGATTGCCGTCACCGGGTCTTCAATCAATGATTCGTATTGCAGGTGCAAAAAGGGAAGCTTGTTCTCTTCGAAAAACTCCACAATCGATTGCTTGATGCGCTCTTCGTAATCCCTCGAATATCTATACGTCGTGATTTGGCGCCGCAACGTCGATGAAACCCAGGACTGCAGGGGCGATCGCGTCAGCAGGATGAATCGGCAGTTGTTCAAGTCCAGAAAAGTCCGCCAGAAACGGATCGTCAGCCAGAGTCTCGGATCCTTCCAGATCCAGGGCTGATGCTCATTGCAGTGCTCCATAAACGATCTGTATTCAGCACCATCGACTCTGGTTTGCAGGGCTTCCACGTCTTTCAACGCGGCTGTTGAAAACTCCAGTAGATAATTGCCG
>Ga0163163_10005916_pt1 | contig 10639 bp, 6 predicted proteins | sample S65metaG_FD_119766 | JGI IMG/M metagenome (GOLD analysis project Ga0163163, IMG submission 119766) | Switchgrass rhizosphere microbial communities from Kellogg Biological Station, Michigan, USA - S6-5 metaG | ecosystem: Host-associated > Plants > Roots > Rhizosphere > Soil | place: USA: Michigan... | reverse complement strand
TGCTGGATGCGAAGCACGGTGTGGTAACGCTTCCCCATGCTGGCTCAGACCACCGACGTCGAGCGAGAGCCAGCAGCCGTCCAGGAAGTCCAGGAAGTCCTGGAATCAGCGGGCAGCGCCAGGTGCGAGATTCGCTTGTGTCGGCGTAGCTGATCAGTCAAGAATGTCATTCGCGGCGTCCTCGAATGCCGCCGTGTGCGCGGACACGCAGTTGGTGCAAACCACGCCCTTTCACGAGGGTGCTGGGCGTGCCCGAGAGGTGACGTCATGTACACCCTCCGGGGCGCGGGCTCTCGGTGACGGGATGTATGGCTCGGGTCCGCGCTCGCTAGTCCTGTGATGATGAGCCAACCTGGAATGGATGCGCGACGTGTGCTCGTCCTTCTCGATTCGGGGCCGGGTTGGTCGTCTGGGATTTTGCAGGGCTTCATGGCCACTGCACATGAGCGCGGCTGGGTCCCACTCCACTTTCACCCGCAGTATCCGCCGCTCGATCTGGCCTGGCTGGTGCGCACCTTCGCGCCCGCGGCCGCAGTGGTTGGGCCCGAGCTGCTCGGAGAGTCTCTGGCGCCGCTCGCTCCCGCCTCGATCGTTTCGGTCGCGGCCGACCGCAGCTCGCAGGGCATTGGCTCCGTATGTCTAGATGAAGCCGCGATCGCGGGCGCGGCGCTGGAGCACTTGATCGCGAAGGGTGTTCGTCACGTCACCACGTTTCGCTTCGCAGGTTGGCCCTTCGCTGTCGAGCGCGAGCGCGCCTTCGTCGAGCGAGCCCGCGCGGTGCGCGCCAACGTGCCGGTAGGCTGGGCGAGCGACGAGGTCGCTCCGGCACGGGCAGCTGAAGATCCCGCGGCCATCGTGGAGTGGCTGGTCCGTCTGCCCAGGCCGTGCGGCATCTTCACCTGCAGCGATGGCTGGGCGCGCATCGTGATCCGCAACGTGCGGCTGGCAGGGTTGCGCATCCCGGAGGACGTGCTGCTGATCGGTGCCGATAACGACGTCGTGGAATGCGAGTTGCTCGCGCCGCCGCTCTCGAGCGTGATGGTCCCGTGGCACGAAGTCGGAAGAAGTGCGGCGCAGCTCGTGCAGCGGCTGTTCTCGGGGCATTCCATTCAAGGAGAGCGGGCCGTGATCCTGCCCGTTGGAGTGCAGGTGCGGCGTTCCTCGGACGTCTGGGCGATCGATGACGTGCTCGTCGCCAAGGCGCTGCGCTGGATTCGCGAACATGCCCATCAGCGTCTCAGTGTGCCGCTCGTAGCGCGCGCGGTCGGGGGAGGCCGGCAGAGGCTGGAGCGGCGATTTCGCCGCGCGCTGGACAGAACGGTGGTCGAGGAGATTCGCCGTGCCCGGGTCGAGGCCGCGAAGCAGCTGCTCCAGACAACGCGCGTTGGCCTGGACGAAGTAGCCAGGCGCAGCGGCTTCGGGAATGCAGCGCTGCTCAACAGCGCGTTCCGGCGCGAGCTCGGAATACCGCCGGGAGTCTATCGCCGCCGCGCGCAGGGAGCCCTTGCCGCTGCGCCGGCAGCTGTTCACGCCACCAGGGCGTCGACCAAACCAGGTTGAAGGCTCGCATCTCCAAAGTTCGTGACTGGACCGCCGCCGTCACGGACCCCGTTGGCAGTGATCAAGGTGTTGAGCAGGCGATTGTTGGTGACGTTTCCGGCGTCGATGTATTGCCCGGTCTTCAGGAAGCCGCCCGCCTTGCCCGCCACGATGATGGGCAAGTTGTTAAAGGAATGCGAAGGTCCGATGGCAACGTGACAGGTCCACAGTGCAAAGGCGTTGTCGAGCAGCGTGCCGTTCGCGACCGAGAGGCTCGACCAGCGATCGAGCAAGTACTTGAACGTGCCCATGCGGATGCGATCGATGGCGATGTGCCAGTCGAGCGCCTGTGCGATCGGCTGCCCGTCTCCACCGTCGCTGGTCTGGCGATGGCTGATCCAGTGGAACCGTTCTACCTTCTCACCATTGATGGTGTAGCGTGTGTGGTCCGTCCCGTCGCCGACCTGTAATGTGGCGACGCGCGTGGTGTTGCAGGAGAAGGCGAGCGTGGCCAGGTCGATCTGCAGCCGGGCGACTTGTTCGATGTTGCCGTCCTGCCGAAAGGCGCGGCCTGTGTTCAGCGCATCGAGTGCCTGCACATCCAAGCCGTCGGCCGAGCAAGCGCGACCCATCTGCAGCATGGTCTGCTCGAGATCGCGAATGCTCGAGAAATGCAGGTCCAGCCGCTGGCGGTCGTCCGCGCTCAAGGCAGGGCGGTTCAGCAGGCTGGAGAGCTCCTCGCGTACCAGATCATTGACGCTCTTGCGCCGCAGCGCGAGCTGCGCCGCCAGGTCCGGGCTGGCGCCGGCAGGCGAGGGCCCCGCGAGGCCCACCAGGCGCTGATAGACGTTCCAGGGGTCGCCCTCGGCGGCCCGCACCTGGTCCGGGGCTCGAAATGAGAGCTTCTCGTTGATGAACCCCTCCTTCAAACCCGAGTAGAGAGACAGGGGCTCGACTCCGGCGGGGTTCAAGGCATCGGCGATGCGTGTATCTGCCGAGATGCCCGAGGCGGTCGCCGTGTTGGAGGTCCCGGAGGGGCGCGCCGCCGTGAGGCATTGCAGCAGCCCGAGCGCGTGCCCACAGCCGTTGTTGGCGAAGGGATACTTGACGCCGCGCACGATGCTGAGCTGCTCCGCGTGATCGGCGAGCATGCCGGTAGCACGGTCGCTGGCGAATGCCTGCATGCCGGAGACGGTGAGAGGGCCGAGCTCGGGCGGCCAGAATTTCTCGGGCTCGTCGCGAAAGCTCTGCACGACCCCGTTCGCGGTGCAGATGAACAGGCCAAACACGGGCCCCGGCGCCGCTTGCGCCCACGCGGAACGCTCCGGGAGCCCTTCCAGGAACGGCAGTCCCAGGCCGAGTGTGCCCAGCGTGCGCAAGAACGCTCGGCGCCCCCGCTGGGGTGAAGGCTGCCCGCGCACAGGCTGCGGCGCGGCTGCAGAGCTGGTCTGCGAAGGCTGGCGATTCACTGCGCTGCTCCTCTCGTGGCGGCTGTGGGGCGACGGCTGAAGCTCGGCGCAGCTACGATCGCCAACAGCAACTCCTTGGTCGATGTCCCCGTGCGCAGACTCGATCTCTCGAGCTGGTCGACGAGCGCGCGGTCGTCCTCGACCAGATCGCGCCCCAGGGTGAACTGCATCAGATGCTCCGCGAAGCAAGCATGTACCTGGGGGTTCGTTGCCAGGAGCTGCATCAGCTCGGGGGCGCCGCGGAAGCTCTCGAGCCCATCAGAGAACTGATAGGCTCCGGAAGTATCCACCGGCTTGCCGTTGTCGGTATCTCGCAGCTGGCCGAGCGCATCGAAATTCTCGAAGGCGAACCCGATCGGGTTGATGAGCGTGCCGTGGCAACTCTCTCCGCACGTTCCCACCCCGGTGTGGGCGGAGACACGCTCGCGATTCGTCTGATCCGGCTTGATGCTGGGCAGGGCGGGAATGATACCCGGTGGGGGCTGCAGCCGTGCGCAGAGCATCACCCGATTGATCTCCACGCCGCGATGGATGGAGTCGGGATCGCGCAGCGTGCCGTTGTAGGCGAGAAACCCGAGCCGGGTGAACAGGCCGGGTCGCTCGGGGCCCAGGTCCACCGCCTGGAAGTCGCCCCCAGCGGCTTCGAGCCCGTAGAGCGGGGCTGTCTCCGCGTTCACGAAGCCGATCTTGGAGGTGAGGAGCTCTGCGAGCCCTTGCCCGTCCTGGAACAGGTTGTTCAAGAACAGCGCTTCCGCCTGCTGTAGAGCCGGATTCACGCTCGTGGAGTATTGCGGGAAGCGTTGCGGATCCTTGGCGATCGCCGAGTAGCGCTCCAGCCCGAACAGCTCCGAATGAAAGCGCGCCGCAACGGCCGACGCGGCGGGCTCGTCGAGCATGCGCCGGGCGCGGGCGACGATGCCGTCGAGCATCTCGAATTCACCGGAGGCGGCCGCGTCGAGCAGGTCGTCGTCCGGCGTGGTGTTGCGCAGCAGGAAGGAGAGCTTGGAGGCGAGCTCGTAGCTGTTCAGCGGCTCACCGTCCTCCTCTAGCTCGGTGCGGTACACGAAGTAGGGCGATTGAAGCATTGCTTCGACCACCAGCTGAGCGCCGTCGGCAAAGCCGTCACCACTGCCCAATGCCATCGGACCGACGGCAAACAACGACTGATAGCGCTGCTGCTCGGCCGCGGTCAGTGGCCGCCGATACACACGCCGCCCGAGAGCCTGGATGAAACCAGCCGGATCGCCGAAGCCATCGAGGCGCGAGAGAGCCTGAGCATCGCGAGCTACCCGCTGGGCGAGCTGCTCGGCCGCGCGTTGATAGTCGAGGCTGAGATTCGGCGTGACGAGCAGCCCCCGTTCGTCGTTGGAGAAAATGCCCTCCGGCGGGTCGCCAGTGAAGCTCTCCGAGAGACCGGGCAGATCGTCGAGACGCAGCACGTCTCGCACGCTCTGCTCCCACTGTTGATGGGTGAGACGGACAAGCTGCGAGAAGATCGGGCGGCCGTCGAGCGGCAGTGCTGCGCCGCTGGCGCTCGCCTCGTCGCCGCCCGCGGGCTCGCTGGCGACCGGGGCCTCGCTGCGTGCCGCTGGCACGCCGCCAGAGAGCGTCCCGTCACATCCGCTGACAGCCGAGGCGAGCACGAGAGCCAGTCGCAGCGCCTGAGTTTCACGGTGGATCGAACGGCGACCGCTTCGGAACGATGAAGAGTCGGACAAACAACACTCCCTGCCGTCGCCGCCGGTTGCGTTCGCCGGCGGCAGCTCCATGGCAACAGCGACTGTGCGCTCGCACCATGGCGATGCTCGGACCACCGTGGCTCGAGCGCGTCCCGATTGCAATCAACAGAGCCGCTCGGCGGCGAGTCGAGACGCAAACACGAACAGCCGAGGATGAGATGACCGCGTCGCAGCGGCACCGCGCCGTCGCGTCAGGATCGCGTTCTGCGAGTCTTCGCGTTTGCGTCAGCCCAGCGGGAGCGTGCGCCAGCGCCTGCTGCTGGAATTCAATCGCTGGCGACTCTTGCCGGATATCGGATTGCGTCCCTGAGCTCTGCGTTTGCGTCGCCCCGAGCGGCCACTCGAAGCGAGTCGTCCACAGCGACGTGAAAGCTCACTACAGTCGGCAGTTGCATGGCCCGTCCCCTGGCAATGGTACCGGCGCTCGGCGCGCCGCACGCGAGCCTGTCACGCAGCGCGCCCCACAGGAGCGGCTTGCTCTCCCTCGAAGGCGCGGCCCTGGTCGCGGGGCTGCACTTCGTCCTGCAGCTCGGCTGTAGCCTGGACGAGCGCCATCCGATGACGGCGGAGAACGCCATCGAAGGCTCGGGTGGAACGCCCAGCGCGTCCCGAGCGGACGACACGGCCCCGCCGGTGGCGAGCGGCGGCTCGGCGGGCGCCGCTCTGGGCAACGGCACCGCTCCGAGCTCGTTGGAGGCGCCTTCACTGCCGAGTCTCACGAACGCAGCCGATGGGGGCGTGACGTCTTCCCAGCCGATGCAGCCGCCGCCGGCTGCTGCTGGCCCGGAAGCACCACCGTCGGAACCGCCCGCGACGGCGACGTGCGACACCAGCAGGCCCTTCCAGACGCCGGTGCTCGTAGGGGGACTCACGAGTCCGGCAGAGGAGTACGGCCTGTGGCTGACGCCCGACGAGCTCACGGCTTACTTCGCCAGCAGCCGTCGCGATCTGGGCGGCGCGGGCGACTATGACCTGTACCGGGCGACACGCTCCACCATCGCCCAGCCCTTTGCGCAGCCAAGCCTCGTACCCATCGTGAACAGCGCGTTCAACGAACGAAAGGCGGTCCTATCAGCCGACGGGCAGCGGCTCTTCTTCTCGTCCGATCGCCCGGGTCTCGGCGCGGGTGAGGACATCTACGTTTCGGTGCGGCCCAACCCATCCTCCGAGTTTGGCGTGCCCGGGTTGCTCAGCGGCATCAACTCGGCGGACGGCGACCTCGTGCACAGCATCACGCAGGATGGCCGCTATCTTTACTTTGATCGCCCCGTTGCCGGGGCGGGGCGGGACATTTTCCTGTTCGATCTAGCGATGGCGGAACCGACGAGGGCTGTCACCGAGCTCGAGTCCCCCTACGACGATGGGCACGCTCTCGCCAGCGCGGACGGGCTCACCGTGTACTGGGCGACGACGCGCGTGAGCCTGGACGACAGCGCGGGGAGTGCACCATCCGACATCTGGAGTGCGCGGCGCGCATCCCCGATGGACCCGCTGGGCAGCTTGACGGCGGTCGCGGAGCTGAACACGCCCAGCGCGGAGACGGTGCACTACCTGTCTGCAGACGGATGCCGCATCTACATCGGCAGCGAGCGCAGCGGTCGTGCACAGCTTTACTTGGCAGCAAGGCCGCCGCCCTGAAGCGACGGGGCTCGGCGGGCACTCCTGGCGCGCTGCAGAGATCCGCAGGGCCGAGCCCCTCTGCGCCTCCAACGGGCGAGGCGGTTTGCTCGCGTGCAGGCGCCGGCGGGCCTGCTACAAGCGTGAACGAGGTGAACAGGTGGATGCAAGGTCAGCTCGCTGGACCAGGCGTGACTTCGTGAAGGCGTCGACAGCCAGCCTCGGGCTGGGGCTCGCAGGCTCGCGCGCTCTCGCGGGGCCACCGGCCCCGTCGGGGCGATCCATTGCGCGTGGGCCGTTTCAGCCCAGCTGGGAGTCACTCACGCAGAACTATCGCGTTCCGGACTGGTTCCGCGATGCCAAGTTCGGGATCTGGGCACACTGGTCGGCGCAATGCGTGCCGGAGCAGGGTGACTGGTACGCGCGCCAGATGTACATCCAAGGCAACCCCATCTACCAGCACCACCTCGAGACCTACGGGCATCCAGCGACGTTCGGTTTCATGGAGATCGACCACCTCTGGAAGGCAGAGCGCTGGGAACCCGAGAAGCTGATGGCCTTGTACGAGCGTGCCGGCGCGAAATATTTCTTCGCGCTCGCCAACCATCACGACAACTTCGACGCCTACGCTTCAAAGCATCACGCCTGGAACTCCGTCAACGTCGGCCCCAAGCGAGATATCGTCGGAACCTGGGCAAAGGTTGCGCGCGCGCGCAACCTGAAGTTCGGCGTGAGCAACCATTCGGCTCACGCCTGGCACTGGTTCCAGGTGGCGTATGGCTATGATGCCGAGGGGCCGCAGCGCGGCGTGCGCTACGACGCCGCGCGCCTCCGCAAGGCCGATGGCAAAGGCAAGTGGTGGGAAGGGCTGGACCCCCAGGAGCTCTACACCGGTCGCAATATCGTGGTGCCCGATGGCATCACTAGCGTCAAAGAGCTGAAGGACTGGCACGAGAAGCACGACCGGGTGTGGACCGAAAGCCCGCCAGCAAACAATCCTGCCTTCACGCAGAACTGGTTTCTCCGCTGCCAAGACCTGGTCGACCAGTATCAGCCAGATGTCGTGTACTTCGACAACACCGAGTTGCCGCTCGGCCAAGCCGGCCTGGACATCGTGGCGCACTATTACAACGCCAACTTTGCTCGCACGCAGGGCAAGCTCGATGTCGTCGTCAACGCGAAGCACATGCTACCGGACCACGTGCCCGCGCTCGTGGAAGACATCGAGCGAGGCGTCGCGACGGGCATCCGCCCGCGTCCGTGGCAGACGGATACATGCATCGGCCAGTGGCACTACAGCCGAGCCGTCGCCGAGCAGAACAAATACAAGACAGCGGGTCAGGTCATCCGCATGCTGCTCGACATCGTGAGCAAGAATGGCAACCTGATGTTGAGCGTGCCACTACGCGGCGATGGCACCATCGATGAGCGCGAGCGCGCGATTCTCGAAGAGCTGGCGGCCTGGATGGAGACGAGCTCGGAAGGCGTCTTCGGCAGCCGTCCCTGGGCAGTGTACGGCGAAGGGCCCGCTACGCTGGAGACGCCCGAGACGGGTGAGTTTGGCGGTGCGCGCGATGTGCGCGGGAAGCCGTACACGCTCGAGGACATTCGCTTCACCACCAAGCCCGATGCACTCTACACCTACTTGCTCGCGCCCCAGCCAGGGGCACAGATCGTGATCAAGAGCCTGGCGAAGCTCTCGCCACAGTTGAAGGGGCGGAAAATCAAAGACGTGGCCTTGGTGGGCGGTGGCAGCTTGGAGTGGAAGCAGGAGGAGCGAGGGCTCAGCGTGATGCTGCCCGATCGCTTGCCGAGCTCAGAAGCGATCGGGCTGCGGATCCGAGGCGTTTCGTAGGGACACGGCGGCCAAGAGCGCGGCGGCGCGGAAGAGAAGCCTCCCGTGCGTTTATGGGTCTGCGCAAATGCGGAAATGGGGCGATGGCGTCACGCCGCGTCTGTGCGCACACGGTAACATGACCGCCTCGATAGAGCCTGCTGCTCGGCGCTGCTCCTGCACCTAGGAAATGGCAGCCGCCGCCAGCAGCATCGCGCACCCATGTGGAAGCTCCGCTTGCAACACGTGCTCGTCATCGCCGCCGTCCTGCTCACGAGCGCTACCGCCGCCCTCGCAGCCTCCGGCGACTCGGGCGTCGCAGTCCTGCTGATCGACACGGATCGCGTCGCCGGGACGATCGATGAGCGCATCTACGGTCAGTTTCTCGAGCATATCAATCACTCGGTGGTCGACGGCCTGTACGCAGAGCAAGTGCGGGGCCAGGGCTTCGAAGGCAAGGACTTCGCGGATTACTGGAAGCCCGCCGGTGACCCGAGTGTGGCCTCGCTGGTCGAGGAGAAGTTCGAGCAGGGAACGCGCAGCGTGCGCCTCGCAGTCAATGGCGCAACGGGCGGAATACGCCAGGAGCGCTTCTATCTCCAAGCAGGCCAGAAGTACGACGGTTCGGTCTGGCTGAAGCCGGAGCAGGGGGCGCCAGCCGTCACCCTGCGCATCGTGAGCTCGAGCGGGCGCGAGCTGGCGAAGCGGCCTCTGAAGAGCGGCGGCACGGGGTGGCAGGAGGTGAGCTTCGAGTTCCAGAGCTCGACGAGCGACCGAAATGCAGCCCTCGAGCTCGTCGCGGCCGGCACGGGCAACGTGCTCGTCGACTTCATCTCACTGATGCGCGCGAATGCGCGTGCCACGGGCAAGCTGCGACCAGACCTGCTCGCCGCGCTGAAAGGCCTGGCGCCCTCGTTCATTCGTTGGCCAGGGGGATCGTACGCCTCGGTCTACAAATGGAAGGACGGCATCGGTCCGGCCGTCTCGCGCAAGTACAACCCAAACACGGTTTGGGGTGGTTACTCGGACTATTATGGGTTCGGCACGGATGAATTTCTCGAGCTCTGCCGGCAGCTCGGTGCTGCGCCGATGATCGTGCTGGCAGCGACGAGCACCGACCCCGCGCAGCTCGAAACTGCGCTCGACTGGGTCCGCTACCTGGTGGAGCCGCCGACGACCGAGTGGGGCCGCCGACGAGCCGCGAACGGCCATCCCGCACCCTATCGCGTGCCCTACATCCAGATCGACAACGAGCCGATGAACCACGGGCTTACGCCCGAAGGCTACGCAGCGATCGTGAATCTCTATGGGCCGCGCCTGCGCGCGATCGCGCCGCAATCGGCGCTGGTCGCGTGCGGCCAGAAGCGCTCGAACGACATGAGCTGGAGTGAGAAAATGATTGACCTCGCGGGCGGCAACTTCGACATCCTTGGCGTTCACAACTACGAATACGAGCCCGACCACTACGGCACGGGCGTGCGGCGCATCGAAGACTACCTGGAGAAACTCAGCGAATACGTGCGCATCTCGGCCCACCCGAAGATCCAGCTTGCGGTGCTCGAGTGGGGCTCGTCGCGCACCTACGACTGGCGCGCAGGACTGCACGCGGCCGGCAGCCTGCTCAGCTACGAGAAGCTGAGCCCGGCGCTCGCGATGACGAGCCCGGCGCTGTTGATGCGTAACACCAGTGACGACCCGGAGTGGCGCGCCTGGATCTATCACGATCACGTGTCGTGGTTCGCGGGCTCTGGATATGTGGCAGAGAAGCTGTTTCGCGACTACTACGCGCCCCGTCGCCACGCCTTCACGTCCGGCACCTTCGCCGACATCCCCCGGCGCGCGGAGTTCTTCGACGCCATCTCGCAGATGAAGCCCGTGGACTGGACGCCCAACACGATCGATGCGATCGGCACGAGCTCGGCGGATGGCCAGCGCATCATCATCAAGGCGGTGAACTACGACGGCATACGGCATACACTGCTCACGCGCCTCGCGGGCTCACACGCACCGGCTACCGCCAGCGTGAAGCTCATCACGATCGACGCCGCACTGGACGTCGAGAACTCACTCGACAAGCCCGATGCGCTCCGGCGCCGGGAGACGAAGCCGACCTACGGGCGTGACATGGCATTCGAGCTGCCGGCCCACAGCATCGCCGTGGTCGAGATACGCGCGAGCGGCGCGCCGAGCGCGCTGCGACCGGGCAACTGATCCGCGTCCATGGCCGACGCCAATCAGCTCCCAGGCGCGATGCCACGCCTGGGGGGAGCCATTTCGGCTCAGAACTGGGAGAAGAAGTTCCAGATGCGCGTTGCCGATTGAGGCGCCGGCATGTGTCCGCCGTTGAACTCACACCAGGTCACCGGATGGCCTTCCGAGCAGCCCTGGAAGCTGAGGCAGCCATCCGTCTCGACGGCCATGGCTTCCGGCTGGCAGCCATT
>Ga0163163_10005915_pt1 | contig 10641 bp, 8 predicted proteins | sample S65metaG_FD_119766 | JGI IMG/M metagenome (GOLD analysis project Ga0163163, IMG submission 119766) | Switchgrass rhizosphere microbial communities from Kellogg Biological Station, Michigan, USA - S6-5 metaG | ecosystem: Host-associated > Plants > Roots > Rhizosphere > Soil | place: USA: Michigan... | reverse complement strand
TTGCGTGCGACGGAGGAACAAACAGCCGATCGCCTGTCCCTCGCGCAACAGGGGGAGGCCGAGAACAGTTCGCTGGTTGAGGCGGCGGGCGAACTGGCGTCCGAGCGCGAAGTCCTCGCCCTCTGCCGCGAGATCGTGCACGTGCACCGGTGCCTTGCGGAGCACCGTACTGCCCGCCACCCAGTCCGGCCCGATCGGCACGCGCTCGAAGTCGAGCTTCATGGGTCCATGGTGCGCGGCGATCCTGAGGTCCTCGCCATCTTTGAGGAGTACGACTGCATCGTAGGAGGCGCATAGCGTGGTCGCCGTCTTGACAATCGCGTCGAGAACCGGCTGCACATTCGTGGGCGAGTTCGAGATTGCGCTCAGCACTTCGGAGGTGGCCGTCTGCTGCTCGAGCGACTCCGTCAGATCGGCGGTACGTTGGCGCAACTCGTTGAGCAGCCGCGTATTTTCGATCGCGATCACTGCTTGCGCGGCGAAGCTCTTCACCAGCTCGACCTGTTTGCCGGAGAAGGCGCGCACCTCCTGTCGGTAGATGCTGATCACGCCGACCACCTCGTCGTCCTTGACGAGCGGCACATCCAGAAGTGTGCGGGCGCCCGCAATCTCAAGCAGCGCCATCCTCATCTTTTGACCGTAGGCAGGCTCGGTCCTGACGTCATCGACATGAAGCACTTGCTTCGTTTGCAGGACACGACCCAGACCTATGCGTGGATCAGGTATTTGCACGCCCTGGCGGCGAACGGCTTCCTCGTATTCCGCCGGCGCTCCATGCGTTGCACCGAAACGGAAGCCATCGCCCTCGCGCAGCCAGAGGTTTCCGAACTTGGCGTCGCAGATGCGCACGGCATTTTCGAGTAATGACGCGAACACAGGGCCGAGTTCGCCCGGCGAGCTAGAGATCACGCCGAGCACCTCGGAGGTGGCCGTCTGCTGCTCGAGGGATTCGGTCAAGTCGGCCGTGCGCTGCCGCAGCGCTTTGAGCAGGCGGGTGTTCTCGATGGCAATCGCAGCCTGACTGGCGAAGCTCTCGACCAGCTCGATCTGCTTGCCGGTGAATGGTCGTACTTCCTGACGGTAGATCGCAATGCAGCCGACGACCTCGTCGTCCTTGAGCAATGGCACGGCGACCAGGCTCCGAGCCTTCGCCAGCTCGATGGTCGCAAGCCGCATGCTGTCCTTGAAGGTCTCCGCGGTCGCAACGTCCTCGATGTGAACTGGCCGCCTGGCGCTGAGGATCAGGCCGAGGCCACTTTGTGAATGCGGCTCGACCACTGGCTCTCGCTGAAAATAATCGAGGTATGCGGGCGGCGCGCGATGTGTCGCAGCAATGCGGAATTTATTGTCCTCACGCAGCCACAAGTTGCCGAATCTAGCATCGCAGATGCGCACAGCATTCGAGAGCATGACCTCGAACACCGGCTCCAGATCCCCAGGCGAGCTGGAGATCACACTCAAGACCTCAGCAGTCGCGGTCTGCTGCTCGAGCGCCTCGGAGAGCTCGCTGGTCCGGAGTGCCACAGTCTGTTCGAGGCCGGCGTAGTACTCCTTGAGCCTGCCGCCCATCTCGTTGAAGCTGTCGGCGAGGCTCTGCACCTCGTCGCCGGTGCGGATGTCGATACGGTGGTCGAGATCACCGCCGCCGATGCGCGCGGCTCCCGTTGCAAGCGCACGGATCGGCACCACCATGCGTCGGGCGAACCAGACGCCGGCGAGCGCAGCGAACAGCAGGCCGCCGGCCAATACCAGGCCTGTCCGCTTCAGCACGGCATAGACTGGCTCCAGCGCCTCGCTGAGTGGCACGTCTACGAATACCAGCCAATTCAATGTGCCGATTGGCGCCGATGCGGTCAGAACTTCGCGACCAAGCCGGTCGCGGGAAACGGCGGGCACGTTGATGCTCGGGTCGGTCAGCTTTTTCAGCGCCAAGGCGACATGGGGCAGCCGGCTCAGGTCGGTCTTGCGCAGCACGACGCCGATGTCGGGATGGGCGATGAGCAGGCCGCGGTCGTCGACCACATACACCACGCCTGCCTTGCCGACATGGATGCGGGAGATGTCCTCCAGAATGAACTTGAGATTGATCTCCGCGACGGTTACGCCAGCGCTGCGGCCCGTGCCGGCCATCGCCAGGGTGAGGTAGGGCTCAGATTCCTTACGGAAGTAGACTTGGCTGAGGTAGCGTTTGTTGGCTCTGGCAAGAGCGAACTTGGGCTCCTGACTGAGGTCGGCACCGCTCGCGAGCGTATCCATGGCGAGGCGCGAGACCTTGATCTGCTCGCGGCCGTCGGCATCGAGGTAGCTCACCTCGGTAACGGCCGGCGCCTGGCGCAAGAGGCGCAGCAGATCGAAACGACGCTGCTCCAGTCCGCTGCCGGCCGGCAGGAAGCCGGTCGCCCAGCCGACCTGACCTTGAACCTCCCTTACGAACTGTTCGATGACGGCTGCGGCGCCTTGCGCCTTCTCGCGCTGCACGGCGATCAGGGCCTGCCGGCTTTCGCCGTAGGAGTAATACATCTCGATGGCAGCGCTGACGATCAGCGAGCCGGCAACGAGTGCCACCAGCAGGGCCGCGTACTTGCGGAACAGGCCGCCATTCTGCAGCGGCTCATTTGCCACCGGTGGCTCGGAACCACTGCCATCTGATGGTGCCGACAGGGCGCCGTCGGTCGTCGGCCGCTTGCGGCCGCGCAAGACGTCGGTCAGGGTCGGCAGCATCCTGCGGGCCGCGTGCCACACGCCGCCGAGGCCCGAAGCCGGCGCCTCCGTGTGGCTATGCGGCAGCGTCATTCGATCACCTCGTCGGCGCGGGCGAGCACGCTAGTCCAGTGTCCGCGAACCAGTGCCTCGCGATTTAGCCCGCCATTGCGCAATTCCTCAATAGCAGGAAGGTCACCACGGCCCACGCGTAAAACACAAACACCAATTTCAGGGCGTTCTTGAAGCGACGACTCTTGATCTCGCGGATATAGGCAAGCTTGAGGGTCTCAGCGGCGAGTTCGTTCTCGACCTTCACGTCCTTCAAGCGCTCTGTGTAGGTACCGGCGGTCAGCTTGTTGGGGTCCGCCACATAGAACAGGCCCTTCGTCTGCCAGCCGCCCGTGAGCTTGGACTGCGTCAGAGTGACGGGCCAGATGACGAACCCGAACAGCAGCACGGTCCCAACAAACAGCAGAAGTAGGACCACGACGGCTGGATTGGAGGCTGCCCTCGGACAGGCCGCGGACAGGATCGTCCACAGCGGGTTCATCGACAGCACGAACGCGGCGATCGAGATCTGCGCCTTGGTATCGAAGGAGCGAATGGTCCATTCCGTGAAGGCGATAGCCTGTCGCAGGAAATCGAGGCGCTCCTCTTTCGTAGGAGCATCGGCGGGCGCCGCCGGCTGGTCGCCGCCGGTCGGTGCTTCCTGCGTCACGCGCGCCTCGCCAGCCTCCAGATCCATCCTCGGCGCCTCAGCATTGCCTTGCGCAACCGCGCCCCCGGTGCGCGTCGTTGCATCCGCATTCGCTCGCGACAACGAGCCCGACCCTACGGCAATAGCGCGAACGGATCACGGTTTTCCCGGCGTGAAGTTACCGGAATAAGCGGTGGACATTCCAGCCTCGCAAGTTGCAGCGGCCTTCCGCAAACCGTTGCTGCTAGCGCAACTCCTTGGCCGTCTTGGCGGGCGCTGCCGAGATCCGGTCGGCTCTTTCCACCAGTCTAGAGGCCAGTTCCCTGGCCCTGCGCTCCGTCCTCGGGAAATCGAGACGTCCGCCGCCTCTTTCCAGGATTGTCAGGACGACCTCGATGAACCGCAGGTTGACGTTCGTGGCGGCGTTGCGCACGAAACTCGCCACGGCCCCTGGCTGCTGGCCGACCTTGTCAGTTAACACCTGGCGCGCGAACCCAGGGGCAAGGAGGCCAAGGTGCACCACGTTCGCCGCAGTCAGTTCGATCTCCGAACGCGATCCGTCTGCCTGGATGCGCACCAGCGCGAAGTCCTCCCCGCGCGGCTCGAAGGCGACGATGTCGAAGGTCTTGCGCGTCGGGGCGGCGAGGCCGGCGACGGGCACAGCCGGAGCCGTACTCGGCGACTGCAACATGGCCTTTGCCCAGCGGATAGCCCGACTGCCCGCCGCGCGCGCATATCGGGCAAGCGCGGTGACCCAGCGGACCGGGTTGCGCAGGCGTAGGAGGCCGCGGTGCAGGAGGCCTGCCCGATACTCGCGCCACCAGGCATCGCGCGAGCGGTCTGCCACCTGGGCGCCGCGATCGAACAGGGGAATGTCAGGCCGCCGCATCAGGGGAATGAGCAACGCGCCCGCGATCACCCCGCCGATGTGCGCCCACCACGCGACCTGATCGCCGCGGTTGATCAGGATCATGAACAACTGCGTTGCTACCCAAAGCCCGAGGATCCACGTGGCCGTGACGCGCAGTGGGATGATGCGGAATGCCAGCACCCAGACGAGCACGCGCGGATGCAGAATCAGGTAGGCGGCAATGGTTCCTGCGACGGCCCCGCTTGCACCCATGAGGGGCAGCTGCGAGGCCGGCTGCATCACGGCCTGAGTGAGGGCTGCGGCGACGCCACACAGAAGATAGAACGCCAGGAACTTGGGATGACCCATGGCATCCTCGACGTTGTCGCCGAACACCCACAGGAACATCATGTTCGAGGCCAGATGGATCACGTCCGTGTGCAGAAACATGTAGGTGAGGAGTGTCAGCCCCTCCGGCACGGGGAAGCCATCGTAGGGTCCATGAGCCGATCCGCCGATGACGCGAACTTGGAAGAGCTCGGCGGGGATGACTGCCAGGCTGGTACCGAGTGCCAGGCCCAACCCCGTGATCTGCAGGATGAAGACGGCGACGTTGACGGCGATGATGCCGATGGTCACCCACTGGTAGCGGACGAACTTGAGCGGGTTGTCGTCCGAAAGGGGAATGAAGAGCAAGGCCTCGTACTCCTACGCTTCCGGATGCCTCGATCCCACGCATCCGACAATAGGCCTTCCGGCATCGGCTGCAACCTCGATCGCCGAGCACGGTTTGCGCATTCACGGGCTGTGCCGATCCTCGCTGCAGCTGCAAGTCCGCCGAAGGTTAATCGAGCGGCTGTGAAATCCCGTGATCATAGAAAGCGGATGACGGTGCGCGAACGCGCTTCATTCCCGAGGTTTCTTGTGGTCATTGGGCTGGTAACGTCCTGTTGGGAAATGCCAACGCACATAACCGCGGCCTGCACCATTCTAACCCCATCATCTAGACGGCGAGACGGGGGGACGGCGGCGGTCGATGCAACTGGCCTCCGGGCGTGCAGTCTCCGTAACTCTCTCCTATCGGCCTGAAACTTTGTTGACGCTGCCTCGTATCTCCATCAAGGAAGCTTCGGGTATTCCGTCGCTGCCCATAGATAGGGAGACATGACATGAAGCGCCTCGCAGTTGCAGCTATTGCCCTCGCTACGCTCGCCGGCCCGCTGGCCGCGCCGGTTCTGGCCCAGACCAAGATGGACTGCAGCCGGCTGTACAAGGACTTCTGGGAGAAGATGGACCGCGAGAGGTATGCCAAGATCTCGGCTGAACAGCTCGCCGGCGTGAGCCGTCTCGCGCTGCGTGCCTACGACGCGTGCCAGGCTGGCGACGAGCTCGACGCGAAGGCCTTGTTCGACAAGCTGAGCGCCATGAAGTTCTGAGGGTTCCCGCGTCTCCATGCGTGGGCGCTTGGATCAAGAGCCCATACGTGAATGCAAGCGGATCTCTCAAGGTCGCGCGATTCGACAAAAGCGGCTGCCACCGGCCAATTACAGCGAGGCTCCGTATGCCTTCGCCGCAAGACAACGACGGCCGATGCACTCTGGTGGCAGCCCCTGGCACCTGCATAGAGCTGGCACCCTCGTTCGTCGCGGACCGTAGCTCGCCTGATAAACCGCCAGCCTCCTTGCGGCACTCCCGCGTGAGGGCAACGTCCCGACAGGACCTCGTCGCCGCTCTCGGGCGGGTCGCTGGCGGTGACCGTGCAGCGTTCGAGATGGTGTACGCTGCCACTTCCTTGAAGCTCTACGGTATCGTCTATCGCATCCTGGGCCGGCGCGACCTGGCCGACGAGGTAATGCAGGAGGTCTACGTCCGCGTCTGGAAGCGCGCGGGCGATTTCGATCGTGCCGGTGCCTCACCGATCACGTGGCTCGCGGCGATCGCACGCAACCTGGCGCTCGACGAGGCCAGGCGCAAGACCGCGACGTCAATCGAGGATCATCCCGAGGTGCTGCAGCTTGCGAGCGGCGATGACCCGTCGGCCGACCAGGAGCGCAGCGAGGAGCTGCGGCGGCTCCAAACGTGCCTGGATGGCCTGGGACCGGACAGGCGCGAGATCGTCTTGCTGGCCTACCACTACGGCATGAGCCGGGAGGAAATCTCCAACCGCTGCGCCCGGCCCGTCGCTACCGTGAAGACGTGGCTCCGTCGGAGCCTCGCGCAGCTCAAGGATTGTCTTGGTCAATGACCGAGGAAGAGGACATCGACGCACTGGCGGCCGAATATGTGCTGGGCTCGCTCGACGCGGAGGAGCGCACAGCCGTCGACGTGCGCCGCCGCTCCGACGCGTCGATCGCCGCGGCGATCGAAAACTGGGAGCGGCGTCTTGCACCATTGAGCGAGCAGGCGCCGGGCGTTGCCCCGCCACCGCACATGTTCGACGGAATCCTGTCACGGATCTCCAAGCCGGCGGCGGCGCGGCGCACGGCCGCCCCGCACATGATGCTAAAGCGTGCGGGCACTCGTGGCGGCAGGTGGATTGCGATCGGCGCCACGGCGCTTGCCGCGTGCGTTGCGGTTGCCATTGCGGTCTGGCTCACCCATGCGCCCCAGCACGCGCCGTCGACGCATGTCGCCGCCATGGATTGCGGCGGCCTCTACAAGGACTTCTGGCGCACGCTCGACCGGGATAAGTTTGCCAAGATCTCGGCGGAGCAGCTGGCGGGCGTGAGCCGGATGGCGCTGCGCGCCTACGATGCATGCCAAGCCGGCGATGAGCCGGACGCGGGCACGCTCTTTGGCCGATTGCGGAGGATGCAATTCTAGGCCGTCGCCGCCGCTCGTAAGGAAATGGTTGCGCCGCACGGCAAGGAGGTTGTCGTCATGAGGTTGTCACACACTGCCCGCGCGGCGTCGCTGCTCGCGCTCCTGGCAATGCTAGGCTCAGGCATCGCGATGGCACAGTCCGACCAGGAGGACGTGCCGCTCATCATGCTGAAGCCGCAGGGCGCCGGCGCGCTGTCCGGTCCACGCATGCAGAAGCTCTACGCCGCCATCAAGAAGCGCGCGACGAAGGCGCACGGGCAGGTGATGCCGCTGACGAAGACCGAAGTGTGGATGGTGCCGAAGGACAGCGTCGAGGACGTGAGAAAAGTTGCGGCGCGTCAGGGTGTGGTCATGAGCAGGCTCAGCGCGACGTGGAACCGCGTGTTCAACAAGGCGCCCGCGGACGCCAAGATGAACGACAAGCAGAAGTCGATGATGGACCTGGCCAAGGCCTCGGCTTCGACTATGGCTGTCGGCATGATGGCGACGCCGCGTCCGCCGATGGTCGAGTATGCGTTGACGAAGGACGCGAACGCGCAGGGCCCCGCGCGGGATGCGGCCACCATAACGGTCGCGCTCAGCGACGACGCGACCCTCACGATCCGCCGTACCGGCGTTGAGATACGGGCCGACATGTGCGTGTGGCGGGGAGTAGTGGAGTCGACCGGCGCGCCGGCGACGATCATGTGGTGGCCGGGCGGCAAGATGGCCGGCACCGTGCAGCACGAGGGCAGGATCTATTCGATCCGGCACCTCGGCGGCGACATGCTTGCCGTCGTCGAGATGGGCGTCGACCGGATGCCGCAGGAGCACGCCGGCATGTCGCAGCGCGCGCGTGTGAACGATCCCAACCTGCGCGACGACCCGCTCGTGCAGCAGGGAGACGCGAGCACGTTGCGGCCCAATGCGACCCCGGCTGCCGTCAAGGTCCCCGAGCCTGTCGAGAAGAAGGCCGCCGCGAGCCCGGGCGCCGCGTCGCAGGACGTCGTCATCGACGTGATCGTCGCCTACACCAAGAAGGCCGCCAGCAACTACTCCGACGTGAAGCGGGAGTTGGTCGATCTGTCGATCGAGGAGGCCAACGAGTCCTTCCGTCTGAGCGGTCTCGGCAACATCAAGCTGCGGCTGGTCCACGCCTACGAGACCGACTACGTGGAGGAGGGCGCGCACTTCGACCACGTTTGGCGCTTCGCCGACAAGGGCGACGGCTACATGGAGGAGATCCATCCGCTGCGCAACAAATACAAGGCGGACGTTGCGATCCTGATCGTCGATGACCCCAAGGGCTGCGGACTGGCGACGCGCGTCTTCGCCGATGCCGACGAGGCGTTCGCGGTTGTGCACCACGAGTGTGCGGCCTCCACTTATTCCGTTGCGCACGAGGTCGGGCATCTGATCGGCGCGCGGCATGACCTGAACCTCGACAAGATGATGACGCCGTTTGCCTACGGGCACGGTTTCGTCAACGGCACCAAGTGGCGCGACATCATGAGCTACAAGGAGAGCTGCGGCGGCTGCCCGCGTCTGCCGGTGTGGTCTGGCCCGACCGTGATGGTGCGCGGCGAGGCTGCCGGCACGCCCGACCTCGACAACGCCCGCGTCATCCGCGAGCAGGCGGCCCGCGTGGCGGCGTTCAGGTAGTGGCGCGGAGGCAGGCCGCATGGAGTTGAGCAAGCGCCTGCTTGCCCTCGAAAGCGTGTCGATCCTCGCCGACCTGCCGCGGCACCAGCTGCAGCAGATCGCCTCGATCTGCAAATGGCGAGAGTACGACGCGGGCGAGCAGATCCTGAGCTACCACGATCCCTCGACGGAGGTTTTCTTCCTGGCGGCGGGTAAGGTGCGCGTGATCATCTATTCTGCCGAGGGAAAAGCCGTCGTCTTCACCGACCTGAAGCCGGGCGCGATGTTCGGCGAGATCGCCGCGATCGACCGCGGACCGCGGTCGGCCGGCGCGGAGGCGAGCGGGCCCTGCACGGTCGCTTCGTTGACCGCCGCCCAGTTCGAGAGCCTGCTCTCGAGCCATCCGACGGTGGCCCTGGCGACGCTCCGCCACGTCACCCATGAGGTGCGGCGGCTTTCGGAGCGCGTGCTCGAGTTCAGCACCCTGGTGGTGCAGAATCGGATCCACGCCGAACTGCTGCGGCTGGCCGCCGACGCTGGGCACACCTCTGGCGAAGCGCTGCTGTCCCCGTCGCCGTCGCTGTCGGACATCGCCAACCGCGTCAGCACCCATCGCGAGGCCGTCTCGCGTGAGTTGAGCCGGCTCGGGTCGATCGGCCTGCTGCGGCGGGAAGGCGGCGACCTGCGGCTTACCGACGTTGCCCGGCTGGCCAAGCTGGTGCGCGAGGCCAAGGGCGAATAGCCGGCGGGCCGGTGGCAATTCCCATGCCCTTGGCAAATGCCAACGACGCCGGGAGTGGACCCAGCGCATTATCGTCCTCACGAGTGCAGGAGAACGACATGCTCATCAATCGGCTCAAGCAGGGTATCCGACTGATCGGCGCCACCGCGGCGACAATCGACCAGGAAGGCGTCAGTAAAGAGGCCATCGGTTACGCCACGTGGTGGGGCGAGAGGGGCAGCACACGCCAGCTGCCGGACGTGCCCGCATGGGTGAGCCCGTCCCTTGTCCTAGCAACGGCCCGGACGACATCGGGCATGTAGAGTGCTCCTTAGACTGACCCGCGACCGCGGTAGGTTTCGGGCGCGAGAGCTGCGAAAGCAATGCCGACTATCACCAGCAGTCCAGCCGCACCGAGCAGGGCGGCTACCGGGCCGTAGAGGTCGGCGATCAGTCCCAACGCCAGGGGACCGATCACATAGCCGGCGTCCGCCATCATGCGGAAGGTGCTCATGGCGGCCGCGTTCATGCCTGGAGGAGCGGTGTCGGCGGCGTATGCGGCCGGTGCGGCACCTCCGACCGAACTGGCGACGCTCCACAGGATGCAGGCCGCCACGAACCAGCCGTAGGTGGGCGCCACGCAGAACAGCAGCATCGATGCGCCCGTAATTACCGTCGCCGGCACGATAACGGCCTTGCGGCCGAAGCGGTCAGACAGCCAGCCCGCCGGATAGGCGGCCACCAGCCCGCATACGCTGCCGACCATGAGCGCGAAGCCTATTGCCCCCGTCGTCAGGCCGAGCAGGGCTGTCGCAAGCATTGGCACGATCGCAAACAGTCCGCCGGTGCGTACCACGGCGTTCATCAGGGAGATAACGCTGACGAGTAGGTAACCGACCTTGCCTGTGAGAACACGCAGCTGTTGGGCAAACGGCGGCCGGCTGGGATCGCCCACGCGCTTGGGGCCACGCGACAGGTCCCGCGTCTCGCTGACGGCGAACCACGCGACGACGGTGGCGAGCAGGCTGGCGCAGCCATAGGCGATGAATGGGGCCGCAAGATTGAAATGCTCGGCCAGCAGCCCGACCGGGAACGGGCCTATGCCGACCGCGAACAGGAAGGTGCCCTGATAGATCGAGATGGTGCGGCCGCGCCGCTCGGGCGTGCTGATGTCGGCCAGCATGATCTGACTGGCGGCGAGCACGAAACCGGCCCCAAGCCCGGCGA
>Ga0163163_10005914_pt1 | contig 10642 bp, 12 predicted proteins | sample S65metaG_FD_119766 | JGI IMG/M metagenome (GOLD analysis project Ga0163163, IMG submission 119766) | Switchgrass rhizosphere microbial communities from Kellogg Biological Station, Michigan, USA - S6-5 metaG | ecosystem: Host-associated > Plants > Roots > Rhizosphere > Soil | place: USA... | reverse complement strand
CGCGCCGAGATATGATGATATCGATCCTGGATCAGGTGAAGATATTCGATCAATAGATCGGGGCGTCGCGGCTTATCACCGAGCAGTTCCCTTATCTCCTGAAGCGAGTCGGTCTCGAGCTGGCGACCCTTGGGAAAGCCCCGGGCTCGCTTGCGCGAGTAAACATGTCGTGCCGGCCGGTCTGGCCCGCCGCTGCCATCTGGGGTTTCTTCCACGCTTACTCCCTTTCGTTAAGACCCAGCCCAGCATCGATATGCCCAGGCATGTGGGAAAATAGCCTCACAAAAGGTGGCTTGGTGATATAGCGGCTGACCCAACTCGGCAAGTCAAGGCGCTCTCTGCCACGCTGCCTCCTAAGGCTTTTCTCGGCCAATCGGTTTAGATAACGTCCGATCAATTCCCAGGGGTCCGTCCCTGGGCACAAGGCATTCACCCGACCATCCCTATGGCCGATTTTCTCCAAGCATTTCATACGGCAGTGAGGCTCATCGTCACGCTCGATCCGCGATTGGTTGAGATCGTGCTGCTGTCGCTCAAGGTCAGCCTCCTAGCCGTGGCGATCGCCAGCACGATCGGCTTCGCAGTTGGCGGCGCACTCGCCGTCTATCGCTTTCCCGGCCGGGCCGCAGTGGCCGCGCTGCTGAGTGCGCTCATGGGCCTGCCGCCAGTTGTGGCCGGCCTCTTCGTCTATCTGTTGCTATCGAACGCCGGTCCGCTGGGCGTACTCCAACTGCTTTATACGCCGACCGCGATGATCATCGCCCAGGTGGTGTTGGTCGTCCCTATTATCGCCGCCCTTACTCGCCAGGCGTGCGAGAACCTGCTTGAGGAATATGACGAGCAACTCCGCTCGCTCGGCGCCTCATCGAGCGCCATCGTCGCCACGTTGTTGTGGGACGGCCGTTACCGGCTGATCACCGTCGTGCTCGCGGGCTTCGGACGGGCCATCGCGGAGGTGGGCGCCGTGATGATCGTGGGCGGCAATATCGACCATGTGACCCGCACCATGACCACGGCAATAGCGCTCGAAACCTCGAAAGGCGAAATTGCGCTGGCGCTCGCGCTCGGCATCGTCCTTCTGCTCACGGCCTTCGCCGTTAATGCGGCTTTCATGGGTGTGCTGCGCTTTGCTACACGTCTGGCCTATGCTTGATCAAGCCGCGCCCAACGATTCCAAGGTCTCCATCAACGGGCATACCCCTTTGCTGCCGCTGGAATTGCGCGGGCTATCCTACGAAGCCAACGGCAAACGCGTGATCGAGCGGGTCGATCTCACCATCAAGGAGAGCGGCATCACCGTCATCATGGGGCCGAACGGCGCGGGAAAGAGTGTACTGCTGCGGCTCATGCACGGGCTGATCACGCCGACCGCGGGCGAGGTGCGGTGGGGTGGCAAGCGCCTGGACCGCGAGCTCGCGCGCCGTCAGGCGATGGTGTTTCAAAAGCCAGTTTTGCTGCGTCGCTCGGCCGCCGCCAATATCTGGCATGCGCTGGGTTTGCGCGGCATCGCCCGCGGCGACCGAGCCATCCGCGTCGGCGATGCCCTCAGACTCGCGGGTCTGGAAAGCCGCGCGGCAACGCCGGCACGGGTACTGTCCGGGGGTGAGCAACAGCGGCTGTGTCTCGCGCGGGCGCTGAGTCTCGAGCCCGATATCTTGCTGCTCGACGAACCGACGGCGAGTCTTGATCCCGCTTCGACGCTCGCCATTGAGGAATTGCTATTAGATGCTCAGCGCGACGGCATTAAGATCGTAGTTGTTACGCACGATGTCGGCCAAGCCCGTCGGCTGGCGTGCGACATTGTCTTTTTGCACCAGGGCCGCATTATCGAACATCAGTCGGCCAAGAGTTTTTTTGATCAGCCTGACAGCGATGTGGCTCAGGCCTTCCTCGCCGGCGGCCTGGTGCTCTGAGTATAGGAGAACGCCCATGACATTGAACTTAGATCGAAGGACCGTGGTGCATATTGCCCTTGCGGCCCTCTTAGGCACATTAGCGCCACGCATCGCTCAGGCCGAAGACCAGTTTATTGTCGTCCAGTCGACGACCTCGACCCAGAACTCCGGCTTGTTCGAGCATATCCTGCCAATCTTCACCAAGAAGACCGGCATCGATGTGCGCGTGGTGGCGGTCGGAACCGGCCAGGCACTGAAAAACGCGGAGAATGGCGACGGCGACGTAGTGCTGGTCCATTCCAAGCCAGACGAGGAGAAATTCGTAGCCGAGGGCTGGGGCGTAAAGCGTCAGGACGTGATGTATAATGACTTCGTCATTGTCGGTCCCGCTGCCGATCCGGCCAAGATCGCCGGGCTAAAGGACCCGGTCGTAGGCTTCAAGAAGATTGCCGAAACTCAAGCGGCATTCGCCTCGCGCGGCGACGACTCCGGCACCAACAAGGCCGAGATCAAACTGTGGGAGGATGCCGGCATCGACCCCAAGCCCGCTAGCGGCAAATGGTACCTTGAGACCGGCTCCGGCATGGGCGCGACCCTCAATACAGCTGTCGGGAAACAGGCCTACGCGCTGACCGATCGCGGCACTTGGCTCAGTTTCGCGAATAAGGATGGTTTCAAAGTCTTAGTCGAGGGCGATCCCAAGCTGTTCAACCAATATGGCGTGATCCTGGTCAACCCGGCCAAGCATCCCAACGTAAAAGCGAAAGAGGGACAGGCCTTCATCGACTGGTTGACCGGTTCTGAAGGGCAGGCCGCCATTGCAAGCTACAAAATCGACGGCCAGCAACTCTTCTTTCCCAACGCGGGCCCGCAGAGCTGAACGCTCGCTGGAGGCGGAGTGGATTACCGTGCAGGCCTAATCACGTTTTTCCTCAGCACATTCCCAGTGACGGCACAGTATGTCATCTCCACCAAATTGTTATCCTCGTCCCACACCCCGCGGGTGACAGTGGAATTCGCAAGATCAAAAGTCAGCCCCTTGCTTGGGTTCGACACGATCAGCGGCATTTCACCTGTTTCCGCCGTCCGCATTTTTGCCCACGCCAAGGCCTGTTCGAAAGTCTCTGGATAGTCTGGCGCCTGGCTCTCGTCACCAATCATCTTGATACATTAGGTCCAAAGACCTCCCATCAGTGCGCTTGCGGCGGTCCGCCCAGTCACGCCGCCTAAGCCCAAAGGGTTCGGAACCAGGTGGCCCTTCTGTTCGAGCACATGTTTCATTGTCGTCATTCGGCATCACCGCACTGAGGCCCGAATAACGTCGAGGTATTCGCGACGGGCGCGTCGGCCCGCATCGTCTTCGATGCCCGTTCGCGCGCGAGTGGCTATCACCCATGCTTCACTGGTGATGGGCCGAAACGCTCTTGATGATTTCGGAAACCAGATCACTCGGCGCCGACCGGCTAACGTCGCCGAGACTGAGGATACCAACCATCCGCTTACCCTTGTTGATCACTGGCAATCGGCGGACCTTCAGCTCTTCCATGTGCCGCACTGCCTTGGCGAGGTCGTCGTCCTCGCGGCAGCAATGGATACCTGGGGTCATCACCTCGCGCGCCATTGCGCGGCGGGGATCAAAGCCGTCCTCCGCCAAGCCTTGGCAGACGATGTCGCGGTCGGTCACCATGCCGATAAGCTGGTCGTTCTCCCCGATCGGAATGGCGCCTATGTCATGCTTACGCATCAGTTTCGCGATCTCGGTGACCGGGGTGTCCGGACCGACCCAGTCGACGCCTTTGTGCATCGCATCTCTGACTTTCATGGTGGACCTCCGTCGTTGGTATTAGCTGCGAGATGAATTGCAGCCTCCGGGCCCCCGTCACGTGCGATTATACAGCAGATCTCTCACGTCGCCACGCGGTCAAAGCTGACGTTTCATCGAGGGCACCCGAAATTACAGCTGCGCGGTCAACTCTGAGAAAATGGCGCGCGGATTACATTGATCGAGCCTGTGAGGGAGGATGACATGGCTGACAAGTTCCGTGCGCTGCTCGTGACCCAAGATGCCGACCGGCAAAGCGTCGCGGTCACCGAGCTGAGGGATGCCGATCTCATGGCGGGTGATGTCACCGTGGAGGTCGAGCACTCAACGGTGAACTATAAGGACGGCCTCGCGATTACGGGCAAGGCGCCGATCATCCGCAAATTCCCGCTCATCCCCGGCATTGACTTGGCCGGCAAGGTGCTGCGCTCGGAGGACCCGCGCTTCAAAGCTGGGGATCGCGTCGTGCTGAACGGCTATGGTCTGGGCGAGGTGCACCACGGAGGCTACGCCGAGCGGGCCCGCGTTAAGGGCGACTGGCTTATCCTGCTGCCTGACAAGATTTCGACCGCAAATGCGATGGCGATCGGCACCGCTGGCTACACGGCCATGCTTTGCGTGCTTGCGTTGGAAAATGCAGGCATCACGCCGGACAGGGGCGATGTGCTCGTGACCGGTGCTGCCGGTGGGGTGGGGTCCGTCGCGATTGCGCTCCTCGACAAGCTCGGCTATCGCGTCGTCGCCTCCTCCCGCCGGTCTGAGCAGGAAGGCGACGACCTGCAAGGACTCGGAGCGGATGAAATCATCAATGCTCGCGAACTTTCCGGAGCTGGGGTTCCATTGGCCAAGGAGCGCTGGGCGGGCGCGGTGGACTCGCTCGGCAGTCGAACGCTTGCCAACCTGCTCTCGCAGATCAAATACGATGGCGCAGTGGCAGCCTGCGGCTTGGCACAAGGGTCGGACCTGCCCGCGACCGTCCTGCCCTTCATCCTACGGGACGTGACTCTTGCGGGCGTGAACTCGGTCTTTACCCCGCAGGAGAAGCGCGAAGAGGCCTGGGGTCGTCTGGCGATGGACCTCGATCTCGCGAAGCTCAGCAGCATGACGTCACGTGCGAGACTTGACGAGGTGCCGGCTTTGGCGGCCGAAGTCGTCGCGGGAAAAACGCGAGGACGGGTAGTCATCGATCTCTAAAACAGCGTCGTGCGCCTCACTCGCTCCTCGATTAGCTCGCGGTAAGCATCGAAGACAGCGCCGTCGGTACCTGAAAAGTGCATGCATGCGGTCGGCATGACCACGCAGCGCTTCATGCCCTTACACTGCAGGTACGGTGCTACCGGCCTCATCCTCCATGAGGAACCGAACGCCATCCTGCTCGAGGTACTGCTCTTTGAGTCGCTTGAGAGGCACTGTTGCTCCTCCCCTACAGCATGGAACCTGGTCGCAATTTTTCCGATTCAAATAACAGAGACGCAACTCATTTCAGCGAGAATGGGCGCGAGACGTCCAACTAAAGAAGTGGACGCTGAGAAGGGATTTGGTGTCATGAGTAGGTTCCCCCATTGCGCTTTGGTGCGCAGTTACGTCCTCAACAATTTGGAGAACGGACCTGCTCGTGTGGCCGACTTAGTCCGACGCGGTCAGGCGGAGTTCGGCTTTTCCCGTAGCGAAATCGAAGACGCGGCCAAACACTTTGGCGTCGTCACGCGGGTTAAGAAAGGAGAAATATATTGGATACGACCCGCCAATCTAATTGCCATTTGGTGGGGCTTGGGGCGAGATCCTAGGCCATTTCGACGCAGTGCCGGTCGACGCTGAGAGAAGCGTGTGCGTGCCTGCTGAACGGCTTTTCTTTCGCTGTTTCGGTCAATATTTTCCCTGTTTCGCCGCTTAGGGAATTTCCCCGCATAATGAATGAATTCCACTGCGAATTCGCCGGCTTACTGTCGTCGATCGGTCTGAACTCCGGCGAATTTCCCTGTATTTTCCCGCAAAACAGGGAAGTCCGGGTTGGAGACAGGTTCGCCGATGACTGCCTCCACCGCCAATTTTACAATCCTTTCCAATATGCTGGTTTGCCGCTCAAATTATCGGCATAGTCGGCAGCAAACTGGTTTGGCCGCTTCATCAAGCGCTTCCTGCGCCTTGGTTTGCGGCTGGAAGGCGACCAGACTCGCTTGGAAATCGGCAACCCGCTTCACCCAGCCAGGCGGAACCAGACCCTGACGCTGCAGCGGCCATGCCTCCTCAATTACATAACGGGTGTACTCTCGTTTTTGAGCTCAGTGCGTTGTGGTTCAGGGTAAGCCGTCACATCCCGATATGGGGCGGCCAAAGAAGATGCTTCGCTACTAACTGCTTTCTCGATATCGGTATGATTTTGATAGGTCGCCACGGCTAACAGTCCGAGCAGCGAACCGTAGATCACCCAAAATATTGCAGAAAGTCGCCGAGAATCTCGTTGAGCCCGACATCCGGACTTAGCCTCGAGCGCACGAAAGGGCGAAACAAGAAAATGCCCAACCAGCACAGGCCGACAAACAAAACGGCAAACAAGGCGACGATCCACAGCGCTGGAACATCGTAGATCCAATAGAGCATGGCTTAGCCTCCAGTGCGAAGCGGAGGGGCCGGGATGGCACCCACGTCGAGAAAAGCATAACCCGAAGCAGCAGAGTGGCTGTGGCAGGCTCCGCAACGGCACAGGCGGTTGTGCAGGTAGCGCCTGCCTCAAAAGGAGAAACATTCGGCTATGCGCTCGCTGCCAGCAGCAGCGCTCTAAGCCGACCCTCGGCAGGCGCGTTGTATTTTTGCAACTCGATCGCGATTTCTGGTTCAGCAGGCTTTAACCGACTGGACTGCCTTAGTTTTGCGGCAGACACCGTGCTCTAGTCATGCGGCAAGGGTTGCTAAGGTTTGCCATTCCCCTCTCATCGGCGGAAATGCGCGGACAGATCGACCGAGGGGGACGCCAGTGTATTTTCGCAGCGCCTGTTTGACGAGGCTGGCTCCGCGCCTAGTTGCTCTGCTCTTCGCTTTTGGAGTTATGAGTTCGGGCCCCGTCCGCGCGGCTGATCTACTTAATAATGGCACTTATCAGCAACCCACAGCGGTATCTTCCGGGTGGGAGTTTCGCGTCACGCCTTACGCTTGGGCGCCCAGCGTGAACGGCGATGTCACCGTGCGCGGCCGCACGGTCGACATTGATATGTCCTTCTGGGATCTATTCGACTCCGGCGATTCCAAGGTGGAGTTGGACTCCCTTCTTGCGTTGATGGGTTATATGGAGGCCCGAAAAGGCCCCTGGGGCATTTACGGTGATGTGGTCTGGGGCAATTTCGATTTTTCGGGCGGCGCCGTGAAGCAGCGAAACCCGATCGCTGATTTAAACGTGTCGGCCCGAGCTAAGGCTGGCTTGGGCTATGAGATCACAATGGCCGAGGGTGGGCTGACTTACGAGGTCGCAAACTGGGGTGGAGCGACGGCTCTCGATCTGCTCGGCGGCGCGCGATACTGGAATCAAGACCTTGATCTTTCTCTGGCGGTCGACAGCTCCGTTGATCTCGGCAAGCTTGGCCTGGAGAGATCGGGTTCGCGCGCTGTAGCGAAGTCCGGCACGCTGGAATGGGTCGACCCATTCGTCGGATTACGTGTGCGGCACGAACTCGCGCCAGGAAGGGAGCTTCAATTCCTTGGCGACATCGGCGGCTTTGGCGTCGGCAGCGATCTCACGTGGCAGCTGTTTGCTGGCTACAGCTTCGACTTTTCAATCTGGCGATCGACGTTGCTACACGGCCTCGTCGGTTATCGTGCCCTGGCAGTCGATTACACTCAGGACAGCGGAACGAACAAAAACAACCTCGACTTGATTCTACACGGTCCCGTGGTCGGATTGAGCTTCCGGTGGTGATCACAATCCCCTGTTACGGCAGATAGAACAAAGGCCGTTTCGAGGCTGCCCCATCGGAAATGTCGATATCCGTACTGTGCGGTTTAGTCCAAGGTGCCGCACGCCCACTCACCCGAACAACTCGATCGAACCAACGCACAAAGCGATTCGGCGGTTGAAACGCTGAGTGTGAGGCCGACTATGTACGGAGGTGTCAGGTGGATAGTATTGAACGCATTCCCCCCGGGAAAACGGCGAGATGTAAGTCAAGCTGTGCGCAATTAATAAGTGCGACCGCGATCGCGTCGATCGCTGCGCTTCTCAACCCAGCATCTTTGCAGGCCCAAGCACAGCAGCAGCCGAACATCATCTTCATCATGGGCGATGACATCGGCTGGAGCAACATCGGCGCTTATAACCAAGGCATCATGGCGGGTCGGACGCCCAATCTTGACCGGCTTGCATCGGAAGGCATGCGCTTCACCGACTATTACGCCGAAGCGAGCTGCACTGCGGGTCGCGCCAACTTCATCACCGGCGAATTACCTATCCGCACTGGCTTAACCACTGTGGGTCAGGCTGGAGCCAAATTGGGCATGCCAGACGAAGCGCCCACCATCGCCACGGTGCTCAAGTCCATGGGCTATGCCACTGGCCAATTCGGCAAGAACCACCTTGGTGATCTAAACCAGTTCCTGCCAACGGTGCACGGCTTCGATGAGTTCTTCGGATATCTCTATCACTTGGATGCGATGGAGGATCCTTGCCATCCCAACTATCCGCCTTCAGCGAAGGATACAGTGGGTCCACGACATATGCTCCATACCTGGGCAACAAACGTGGATGACGCCACGGAGCAGCCGCGCTGGGGCAAGATTGGGAAGCAGAAGATCGAGGACGCGGGCGAGCTGTGTCCGGAACGGATGAAGACCGTAGACGATGAAATACTCGGCAACGCCATAAAGTTCATTGATAAGGCGAAGACCGCCGGCAAGCCATTCTTTCTCTGGCTAAATCCGACACGCATGCACGTGGTCACGCACCTCTCCGACAAATACGAGAAGATGCGCACCCCCGAAAATGGCTGGACCATCCAGGAAGCCGGCATGGCGCAGCTGGACGATATTGTCGGCTCGGTCCTTCAGAAGGTGAAGGACATGGGCATCGACGATGACACTATCATCGTCTTCACCACCGATAATGGCGCTGAGAACTTCACCTGGCCCGACGGCGGCCAAACTCCGTTCGCGGGTGGCAAAGGAACAGCGCTTGAGGGCGGGTTCCGAGTGCCTTCGATCATCCGCTGGCCCGGCAAGGTGCCATCAGGAAAGGTTGAGAACGCAATCGTATCTGGACTCGACTGGTTCCCGACTTTCGTTGCCGCCGCCGGTGATCCGAACATCGTCGACGAACTCAAGCAGGGTAAGCAGTTCGGTGATCGGACTTATAAGGTGCACCTTGACGGCTATGACCAGACGGACCTCATCACCGGCAAGGGTCCATCGAAGCGGCACGAGATCTTCTACTTAACCGAGAGCACCCTAAGCGCCGTCCGCATTGATGACTTCAAATACCGCTTCACTAACCAGCCTAATGGATGGCTTGGAGCTACTGACAAGGTCGATTGGCCCATCCTCGTCAACCTTCGTCTGGATCCTTATGAGCGCACAGGCATGCCGGATGGAAAGGGCGGATCACTCGCCTTTTACAATTGGTTTGCCTACGAGTTTTGGCGCTTCGTCTTCGTCCAGCAGGAGGTCGGCAAAGCTGCCCAGAGCTTCATCGAGTTCCCACCCATGCAAAAGGGCGCAAGCTTCAACATGGAGGCAGTGAAGTCGCAAATCGAGGCGGCGATCGCTGCCACCCAGACTGCCAAGTAGCGGTCACAAGCCGCGCCGCTCGTCGTTTGACGACGGCGCGGCCCTGGATCAAGTACTAGACGCTTGTAACAATGATCGGAGAATTGCGATGTCACGGTGGAGAGGTTTGTTTTTAGGGTTGGCCTTTGCACTTTGTGCGACATTGATGGTGCTTGCAGGGAGTCCGCGGTCGCAAGCTGCAGGAGACGACGCCAACCAGATTCTCAAGGCGATGTCGGACTACCTGACGGCCCAGAAAACGATCTCCGCTGAGTTTGATTCCGCGCTCGAAGTGATGACACCCCAAGGAGAGAAGATTCAGTTCAATAGCTCGGGGGCGCTTCTGTTGCAGCGCCCTAACGAGATCCGGCTCACCCGCACCGGCGGTTATGCCGATGTTGAACTGCTTCTCGATGGAAAAGCCGCGACTCTGTATGGCAAGAATCTCAACAGCTATGTGCAGCTAGACGGTGTCAGCTCGGTCGATCAGTTGATCGACACTTTGCGCGACCGTGGAATGTCAATACCGGGAGCCGACCTATTGCTCGGCAATGTTTACGAGATGTTGAGCGCTGACGTGATTGAGGCCAAGCATATTGGCCTTGGGGTTATCAATGGCGTTGAGTGCGAACACCTCGCATTCCGAAATAGGGACATTGATTGGCAGCTCTGGGTCCAGGTTGGTGCCAAACCAATCCCTTGCAAATATGTGATCACGAGCAAGGCAGTGGGAATGGCGCCCCAATACACACTCGTCATCAAAGACTGGAAAACTGACGTGCCCGTCGATCAGACGGCCTTCGCCTTCAAGCCGGCAGAGGGAGCAAAGAAGGTAGAGCCGAGCGAGCTCGCGACGCTTGATGAACTTCCGCCTAGCGCACCAGAGAAAGGACAATAGCCATGATGAAATCAGCGAAGACCATGATGCTTCTCGCGGCCGCGTTTGCTTCCGGTGCGGCAGGCCTGTTTTGGAGCGGGAACCTAACGCCGAGCGCAAAGTCCGGTCTTGTTACGGAGGCTCAAGCTATCATCGGGAGGCCGTTGACCCCAATGAGCTACGCCGGAGTCGCACGGCGTACAGTCAGACGATGCGCGGTGGGCGTTTATTATTGTTAGCGGGAGGCAAAGTTCAGGATGCTCAATTTTATTCCTGACGCAGAACGTTTAACGCAGATAT
>Ga0163163_10005911_pt1 | contig 10647 bp, 6 predicted proteins | sample S65metaG_FD_119766 | JGI IMG/M metagenome (GOLD analysis project Ga0163163, IMG submission 119766) | Switchgrass rhizosphere microbial communities from Kellogg Biological Station, Michigan, USA - S6-5 metaG | ecosystem: Host-associated > Plants > Roots > Rhizosphere > Soil | place: USA: Michigan... | reverse complement strand
CCTCGTAACTCGTGTATAGCGCCTGCTTGTCTTAAGTTGGGATCGAAGAGTGGTTTCTAGTGGCCCGGGCAGGAGTTCAACCATATCGCTAGGTTGATAACTTCCGGCACCATCAAGATATATGGCTTCAAATACTCCAAAATTCCCCCTGTGTTATGAGGATCGATCCATTTTGCGGACTTTTTGCGCGGATTGACCATGGTTGGGGATATGAATTGCAGAGGTACTATACCTGTCCTATGACCTAAGGGAAGTTATCGTTGGCCTGTGCTCGCACGATGTCACAAGATCAACGGTTTCTATCGCTACATGCAAAGAGCTTGGAAGCCGTCATACTCCAAATCGAGCTTGTGCTTGATAGAGCCCCAGGGAGCAAAGAACCAAATGGGCGCCGAGATCTACGGCGAGTCAAGGTGAACGTACGAAATGCCCGAGGCAGTTCTTCGCACCGCTTTGGAAGAAGCTGGTACCGGAGTAGTGTTAGATTTTCTCAGACTCGAGGGACACAGCAGCAATTCGCGTTACATGGGAACCCTTCTTGAAGGCGTCGACGACCGAGGACTGCGGCAAATAACGCAGCTACTGAGAGGTGATTCCAACTTCTCATTCATCTTCAACAAATGGCTATTGCGCGGAACCGTTCGGCGACCAGTTCGAGGGACTCTTCCGCGTTCTTAAATTTTTATATACGCGGCTATGAGTTCATGACGGAGCGCATGAGCTGCGGGGCATTGAGACTTTTTGATTCTGGCCGCCTGGGAGACGCCAAACCAATTCCACAGGAAAGCATTGGCGAATTGCCGGGAGTCACGCTCGATCCGATGCGCGAGTAAGGCGACCAGACATTAGGAACGCAATAAGATCCCAACCAATTCCATTAGCCTTTAGTGCGGTCCCGGTTTGACTGAACAAGTCATGCTGCACCTTATGTGCATCGAAAGGTAAAACTCTGTGAAACGCATTCCCATTCTCGTCGCCCTTTTTGTCGCGGTTCTGGCCAACGCGCAGACCGCTTCGCTGCTCATCCCCACGCAGAGCAAGTACGGCTATCCGTGGACAGTGCTGGCGGGATCGGACCGCAACGCCTATGTAACGCCGATCGCCGAGACGGATTCCATTACCGCGTGGAAGGGCGACGGCAGCACTGTGACCTTTAAGGCGGCGAACCACCTCGAGGCCGGAGATGTAATCAACATCCGGAAGATGACCTCTGCGGGGCAGAACTTCTCGCAGCAGCCGTGGAAAGTGGTCTCCGCTACGGCTGCGAGCTTCACAGTCAGTGAAGGTACGAAGGGCGGGGCCGCCGAGACAACCGGCTACCTGCAGAAGATTGAAGGGCCGCACTGGACCGGGGACGGCAAGTGGGAGGTCGTCGCCACGGCAGGGACCGAGACCTTTCGGCTGTATACGCAGGATGGCTCCGCTGACACCGGCTTCGTCGCGCGTCCGGTGCTGAACCATGCTCCCAGCCATATCAACTTTACGGTGGGGCCAACGCCCGGGATGACTTCGACAAGCGGCTCGATCCTCACCAACAACCTAGTGATTCTCTCCTCAATAATGTTCGACGTGAAGTTCACGCTGGATGCCGACCCGACGCAGACGGCGGTCTTCCATTACATCGTGGCAGCGAATGGCGGCGGATACGGGTTCGAGGGTGTCGCGCACGTCTCCCCGGGCTACCGTCAGGTCTTCAAGGGGCGCTACATCCCCCTAGTGGGACAGGTCTTCGGCAACACGAACCAGATGATGGACTGGACAATCACCTCGGCACCAAGCGGCGGGAACGCGGCACTGCAGTTCGCGACCTTCCCACAGCCTGTCTTCTTCTCCGGAACGATAGCTGGGCAGTATGAGATTACCGGATGCCCGAAGGTCGACCACTCGGCCGGGGCGTGCGATAAGCTGGCAGTCTGGGTCTCTCCCAACAATCCTCCGCCGACGAATCCGGATAAGGCTGAGCAGGTTCCCTGCGACGTCGATACCGTGGCTGGTGCGAATGTGATGGAGGTGGGACCATCTCAGCAATACAAGGACCTGCTGAGCATTCCCCAGAGTTTTGCCGGACCGCTGCAGGTTCGCCTGCACAACGAAGGCCTCCCCGGGCATCCCACCGAGTACCACAACCAGCTTCAGGTGAATATGCCGACGTCGGGGACTTGGGACCATCGGCACCCGGCCTTCCATCTGTGCGGCATCCCGAACCCGACGTCGGGCGAGCTCCCTATCGTCGACGGCGATAATGCGACCACAAACTCCTGGACCTCTCCTTATCTGGCAGCACCCTATGGACTCATATCTGTCAGCGGCATCAATATCGGGCCAAAGGTGAATGACGGCAAGGTAAAGCCGTTCCACCACGTCACGATCGCCGGGATCCACATCCGTAATGTCACTCTCGGGCACAACTACAGGGATCAGGCTGGAGCCACGCAGACATGGGGGGCCTCTATGGGCTTCCGCCCCTTCGGAATCCAATACTGGTCGGTCATCGGAACATACGCGGAGAACGTTGCGACACCCTTCTTCGACGATTGCAACCCGCAGCAGAGCGGCTGGTCGGCGTGCACACTGGACTCCTTCTATGAAGGCAACCACGCAATCGGTTACGGAATTGCGCACCAGTCGACCGAGCACATGTTCTACCTCCAGGCATTCCGCGATACGGTGTTGCTGAACCTGCAGGACGGGGTGGTTCCAGGTGGTGAGGGCACGTCCGCATACTCCGACCGAGGCACGCGCAGCTTCCACATGTACAACCGGCTGGCGCCGCAGGCCGGGATGAATTCAGCCTCAGGACCGGGCGGACACTCTGAGATTCAGGATGCCTACAACTACATCTTGCCGGATGAATACTGGGGATATCAGGGCGCAAAGGATTGTGGGACGGCCTACACGACGGCGCCAGGCTGCTCGGGTGCGTTTGGCGGGGCGGATTGGTTCGCCGCTGTGACCGAGGAGCACTCAAACTCAGAGTTCACGATCGGCAACGCATACGAATCCGATTCGCCGGGAGCGAAGTTCCTAAGCATTGCGACGACGCACAACACCACTGGTATCGATAATTCGGCGCAGGGCTTCTATGCCTTCAACACCTTCTACGTAACGCCGCGGGCGCTCGCGGGCGGACAGTCTTTCTTCGAGGACACTAGGCTGGGCGCACGCGACAATTCCGACGAGCAATACCTCCCTTCAGCGTGGCCGCGAGCCTTCGTGCAGAACAACATCATGGCCTGGAAAAGCAGCACGAATTGTGCCTACACCTGTACGACTTTCGGGCTCTATGGACATACGCTGTTCGACTTTGGAGCCAACCTAGTGGCACCGGGACAGGTGACGGTGGCCGCAGGCATACAACCGACAGGATGGAGTTCCGGTGGAGTCTTTCACAATGGCCTGAACACGTCCTACAGCTACATCGACGGTTGGAATCTGAACCCAATCAATCGCAACCTTAGGGGCTTTATCCCTGCAAATTTTGTCAAGTACAACGTTTTCCCCGTTGGGCCTAACATGTCATTAGCAGCCAATTCCAATGCCAAGGGCGCAGCGAAGCCACTGACCGGCGAGCTCATCTACTATCCTCCGCGCTTCAATGCCGTTGATGCGACGATGAGCCCTTTTAAACCGCGTGCGGACCTGACAACGATGGGAGCATACGATCCGGGCATCATCGCTGCGCCTCCATTAGCGCCAGGTCCTGTTCGAACTCCAGCGCCCACTCCAGGTCATGCGCCAACTCCGACGGATTCGGGGCAAGCAGTCTCGCCCACGACAATGTCTCAGTGGATCTCGGTAGGTAAAGAAGGCGACACCGTACATGGCAAGGCTGGCATGACCTTCCGTTACGGCTCGCATGGAGGGACACAGTCGCAGGTGTCAGGATGCGATGGAACCACACCAGTACCAGAAGGCTGGGCAACGAAGACACTCGTGGCCGATGGCAACGTGACTGCGAGCAACGACTACTTCGGCATAGATCCCGCCCACTGCATCGCCAAAGTGCTCGAGATGCAGCGAACAACGTTGCCGGCGGTCAAACGATAATCGCTACGTCGAAGGCGATCACCTGTACCGAAACGATGACAGCAAAGAAGACTGTGGCGCTCGGTTTGCAAATATTCCTTACGAAAACAGCTTGCACGCAAGTTGCGGCGCGGAGACACCATGAAGCTGCCGCGAATCTTTGAGCTGGATTAGATTCGCGGTAATAGGATGCCACGAATGGAGTTTCGTAATGTCTATCTTCACAATGACGCAAAAGCAGTTGCATATGAGTAAAGTGCAGCTACACGCCTTGTCCTGTGTAGCCACGTTGCACTAGCCGCAAGATCGTGCCGCGGTCGTGTATGAGCCGACGCTCCTCACTCACGTTCCCTCCGACGCTCGCATTCTCCCGAAGAATCCTTCGGCTCCGTTACTCTACGAACATCCGGAAGATCAAAGGTGAACCGGGCTACTGTGTATAGCAATGGTGAGGTAGTGAAATCAAAGGGATTGGCCAATGCGATTCGATACTATCGTCGACAATTGCCGGCGAATTCAACCGGAGAATTGACGTGATTAACGAACCAAATCGCAGGGAGTTTATTGCTGCTCTTTGCATGGGAACTGTCTCTAACGTAATCGACCCACTCCTGAACAACACGTCTGTATCGGACCCAATCATGCCGATCCGGGGTAGTTGGTTTGAGTTTCAGCATCATGCCACCGTTGAGGGGGTTGATTGGAATTCTGCTTTGGCACAATTCACAGCCGAGCAGTGGGATGCCAAAGTTAAAGAAATGGCGGAGGTTGGTATCGAATACCTCGTGCTCATGGCAACGGCTGTTTATTACCGGTCTTTCTACGAAACACAGATTTATCCGAAGTGGAAACTTGCGTGCCTGGATCCGCTCGAGGCTGTGCTCACCGCTGCCGACAAATATAAGGTCAAGTTTTTTGTTGGCGCTGGTTTTTATGGCAACTGGCAGAAAAGCAACATCATCATGGATCCTGTGGCCGCAAAAAAGCGGCTTCAATCTCTCGGAGAACTCGTTGCTCGCTACGGTCATCATCCCAGCTTCTACGGGTGGTACTGGCCGGATGAAGCGGAGATTAATCCACACTATTCCCGCCAGTTTATTGATTACGTTAACTCTCTGAGCCACGAAGCTCGACAACTCAAGCGAGATGCACCAATCATGATCGCCCCTTATGGCACACGCATGGCCAAGCCGGACGATGAATACGTTCGACAGCTTGATTCAATGGATATCGACATCGTGGCGTACCAGGATGAGGTTGGTGTGCGTAAATCGAAGGCTACCGAAACCGCGGCATTTTACGAAGGTTTGAGAAAAGCACATGATCGTGCTCAGAAAGCGAAGATTTGGGCCGATGTTGAGATCTTTGAATTCGAAGGTGCAGTCTACGATAGCGCTTTGATGCCAGCCTCTTTCGAACGCATTAAACGTCAACTGGCAGCCGTTTCGCCGTTCGTGGAAACAATCCTTATCTATCAATATTTGGGCCTGATGAATAAGGCTGGTTCTGCCGCTCTAGCAGGGAGCCCGCAGTCGGTCGACCTGTATTCGAACTACGTCACATGGCTCAATAGTCGCGGCTAAATGGCAGTCCAGAGCGCTGTTTATTCGAGTGCATGCTTCGTCTCGAAAGCGGCAATCATTTCATCCTCAGAATCATCCACTCGGCGAACTGCTGTCGTCGCAATGCACCGTGATTCTCTCCGATCTCTAAACCGATCGATCGCAGGTCTTCCCAACTTAGCGGGCCGCGTCCCAGCAACTTACTTTCTCTGAGTGCCTTGGACGCTTCGTCGCCGGAGACCTGTTTCTCGGCTTCACCATGCAAGGTTTGACTGTCAACGGACCACCATTCTTGTACTGCTCCCATCTGCATTGGGGCGAACCCGACAGATCCGACGGGGATATCGTCGTACCAAAAAACGGGATGGCCACTCCGCACGAGTTCCAACTGGAGTTGTCTCATTTGAACGGTATCGCCATCTAGTTTCGCTGGAGTAGTGCCATGATCCAGAGACCATTCCAGCGCCACGCCAACCGCTTCTCCCGCAGCCCACTCAGTTGGATGTAGTCGGTAAGCACCGTTTGTAATGTGTGTTGTTCCCATGGCTTTTCCTACTGCCATGAGATTCTCGACATCGCGATCGATCAACGCTCCCAATGGAATCTCGTACGGCTTTGACTGGGAGGTAAAGTCCTGGTGATCGCAACTGTGAATATCAATCGGATACCATCCGATCCCAACTGTGTCCGGGTAATGCGCTGCGCGCGCGCCATGCTGAAAATCGACAGCCAGATCTTCTTCGACAATTGTCCGCAAAGGCATAATTCGGCGGGACTCTCGAATGTAGGGATGCTGCGAGAGTCCATCATCGCTCCCCATAGCGTTTGGCATCACGACGAGTTCGGGATAACCTTCTCCTCCCTTGTCATCCCTGGGCACTTTGTGCCTGATCCACCATGCAAATCCCAACGAAGCCCGCTTGGCGTTCTGCATTGCCTGCGCCTGCAATAAAGGGTCAGTACTAAGAAGATTCGCATCGCAGTGATCGTTGCTGCTCCAATTAATCATGCTTCGGTCAGCCGGAAAGTACTTGACTTGAAAAAGTGATGCATCGACCGATCGCCGATAATTCCAAAACGAGCCTGGAAGCTGTGGCTTCGCTTCAAAAAAACCGTAGGTAAGAAGTTTGCCTTTCCCATAGTCGACCGTGAGGGTGTAGTGCTGTAAAAAGCTCTCATACGCCGGTGGCTTCATGTCGTCTGCCTTCCCTGCGCGTGGGTGCTTCTCTAAAATGAACGGATACGTAAAGCTCTGGCTGGCTCGAGGGTTAGCCTGCTCGGGAGCGTTTCGCTCGTGCGTCTCGGAACGAGACTCTGCGCCCACGCGATACGGCAGTCCACTCAGTGGAAGTAATTCTCCCAGTTCGCTCGCCTCCACGAAAAAATCGCTTCGAAGCCTGAGCCATTGCGACTTCCCAAAGTCATAGGCCAAAACACTTGTAATCGTTCTGCCATTGCGGTTTACCTCAACTGGAACGGTGTGAGTCCAGAGTTTGAGGTTTCCGTTACGCAGTGCGGGCTGAAGCATCGACATCAGGAGCTCTTCCGCCGGCGCAGGTTCGAAACAAAGCCTTCCAACCCAGCATCCGCCTGGGTTGGACATTGCGCCTCGAATAGACTGTTCTTCGCTTACTGAAAGATTGCGGCGATACTTTGCGTAATAAGAGCGGATGCGATCACTCAAGGCGAGGTAGGTTGAACTTCCTCCGGTCGTATTGATCCATTTGTTGTCATCGAAGGCAGACACACCTTGCGAAGTCGCCTGGCCTCCAACCCACAATGTGGGTTCGGTTATGCAAACTGTATGCCGCTTACTCGCTGCGAGCGCGGTGCTTACACCTCCGAGTCCTGCACCCACGATAACTACGTCACATTTGAACTCTATGACAGGTCCTTTTTTGGGGATTACTAAGGCGTGTGCCGCGTCTCCCGACGCAGAGACACGCATCACATCCAGGAGCTTTCGAGGAGGTGTTGTCGTCTGCTGAGACGACGATGCTACCATCACTACAAATCCAAGTCCGAAGACGGTAGCGTATCGAACGCACACCCGCATCTTTAGCTCACGCATATTTGCAAACATCTTCACTTCTTACACATCCCCTCTTTTCATTGAGGCAGGTTCAACCGTAGAACCGTTCCTCGGATCTGTCTCGCAACTGGCTGCTGCTGCGCCAATCTGCGCGTGGAAAACCCGTTCGAAATGATCCCAAGTCCAATTTTCAGTTCGCCCTACTCAAAACGACAACAGCCAGAATCAGCACCGCAATGCCTGGACCCATATAGACCAAGGCTCGTCTTGGAGCTCCTCTCCATTCACCCAGAATGAACCCAACGACATTCGCTACCAAAAGCCCAGTCGCTAGACTCAACGGCCAGCCGATGGACGGCCCTAGAGGCCCCAATCTTGGTACGGCTGCTCCGTAGACGAAGATACTGCCGCCCCATAGCGCGGCCATTATTGCGCCGAGCAGGTAGAGACGACTGCTACCCGATTGAACAAATTTGTTAGCGCTCTGATTTTTCAACACAAGGAACATACAGAATGCAAGGTTAGAAACCGCTCCGGCTCCGAGCATTAGGACCCATATGAGATTTGTACTAGCGAACGCGCCAAGCCCGTTTTCTTGACCGAAGTCAGAGATTGGTTTCGATAGTGCAAATGCGATGTTGAACACGGCTGATAGAAGCCCCGATCCGGTTACGAGGAGCAGAGCAATCCACAAGGGCTTTGCGGTTCCCACGAGATCTCCACGCTGGTCACCGGAACTTGAGTTGGCACGCTCACGCAGAAGCCCGGCACGTCCACACAAGGCGATTCCTGTAATCTCGATCGCAATTCCAGCCAACACGTAATGTCCTGATCGTTGGTGGAGCTTCTCGGGAGACAGAAAGATCATTGGAATCAGGGAACCAAATGCTGAGCTGATTGCCAATACAAAGGTGTTGGATAAAGCAATACCGATTGCGCTAACACTCTGTCCAAACATAATTGCGCCAAAACCCCAGGCGAAGCCTCCGGCCAAAGAGATCATCACAGCATTGCGCGGAGCATGTAAAAGCAGATCCCAACTATTGGTTGCGGTGACGGAGATGATTAGCGCCGGAAGAACGAGGCACGCGTCAGCAATAAAAACACCCCAGACGTTCTCCCAAGACCATCGACCGAGAAAGCGCATAGGCAAGGTAAAGGTGCCATTCATCACGCCTGAAAGAACTGCCAGGAGGGCACCAACAATCAACCGGTCATGCATCTGATAGGTGTTCTCCGATTCAACTGATTGGGTAATCTAGGTGGAATCTTCAGTAGACTATACAACTATACTGATACAGCTTCCGACACCATCTTCTGGAGCCTCACTTGTACAACAATCCATCTTCTCGTGGAAAAGAGATTCTTGAAGCGCTGCGCGGTAAGCTTGTCGTTTCCTGTCAGGCATATCCGAACGATCCTATGGAGGACACGGAAACCCTGTGCCGAGTCGCGCAGTCGGCTGCTCTCGGAGGAGCAAGTGGTTTTCGTCTGAACAGCCCGGAGCATGTTCGGGCTGTGCGACAAAATACTTCCCTTCCCATCATCGCTATTCAGAAGACCTACGAGGGCGGGCAGCTTAGAATCACGCCGGACTTCGCCTCTGCTAAGGAACTGGCAGATGCTGGGGCCGACATTATCGCGCTTGATTGCACAGACCGGATCCATGCGTACGGAGAACCCTGGCGTGAGATTGTCAGACGTATTCACGAAGAGCTTGGTTTGTTGGTGATGGCAGATATCGCAACCCTGGAGGATGGCATACGTGCCGCAGAAACTGGTGTAGATTTCGTAGCGCCCACGCTCCATGGATATACCGAGGAGACAAAGGGGACCGTCGGTTTCCATCCTGAACTCGTAGCAGCATTGGCACAGAATACGGGCAAGCCCGTCATCGCAGAAGGAAATGTTTCAACCCCAGCCTTGGCTCGCCGCGCGATCGAGGCCGGAGCATGGTGCGTTGTTGTGGGATCGGCCATCACGCGGCCGGGCACGATAACGACCACGTTCGTCGAAGCGCTCAAACGTGCGTCTCCAACCAAATCGCCGCGTTACGTCATTGGTATTGATATCGGTGGAACCGCAATTAAAGCTGCCGTTGTACGCGAAGACGGTGATCTTCTGTTCCCACACGATCTACCTACTATGGCGAAGGATGGACGGAACGGCATTGCTCACGCACTCAAGACTGCCGTCGAAGAAATACTGAGCAAGATCAAGGAGGCTGATTTAGATGTCGTCGGCATCGGGGTGGCAAGCGCGGGGGCTATCGATTCAAAAAACGGCACCGTGTTCGCAGCAACAGACAACCTTCCCGGCTGGGCAGGTTTTGATATTCGCGGATATCTCCAGCCCTCAACGGGTCTTCCTGTATACGTCGAGAACGATGCGCATGCGGCTGCGCTTGCCGAACTTCGCTTCGGCCAGGGACGGAATGTCTCAAGCTTCGCGGCGATCACGATAGGTACCGGCATTGGTGCTGGAGTTGTTATCGATGGCAGGCTGATTCGTGGCACCCACGGCTTTGCAGGAACGATTGGCCATCAAACAATACAGTTCGATGGACGTCCATGCAATTGTGGCCGAAGAGGCTGCCTAGAGGCGTATGTGTCGACCGAGGCGCTCATTCATGAATATCTGCAGCTGCATCCAGGACGCCCAGTCTTCTCGGATAACTCCGGTGTAGCACACGAGATTAGTAATTTATCGCTCGCCGGAGACCCCACCGCGCGCGATGCTTACAAGCGCCTTGCCAGTTACCTCTCAGAGGGATTAGCCAATATCTCGAATCTGTTCGATCCGGAACTGATTATTTTGAGCGGCGGACTGATACAGGACCACACATACTTCATTGAAGAGGTACAAAAGCTAACTGAAGATAAACTGCACTTTGGAAAGCAACGTCCACCAAAGATGGTTCCTGCTAAAGCACGTCGATATGCCGGTGTTCAAGGCGCCGCAGCATCAGCATTAATCCAGATCTAGTGATCTGCAACGATACGATGAGGATATCCTTTTATAACTACT
>Ga0163163_10005909_pt1 | contig 10649 bp, 7 predicted proteins | sample S65metaG_FD_119766 | JGI IMG/M metagenome (GOLD analysis project Ga0163163, IMG submission 119766) | Switchgrass rhizosphere microbial communities from Kellogg Biological Station, Michigan, USA - S6-5 metaG | ecosystem: Host-associated > Plants > Roots > Rhizosphere > Soil | place: USA: Michigan... | reverse complement strand
TGCCCCCATCGCTGAGAACAAGCCGCACTGCGTTGTGTGAGCACTTCGTTTGTCTTGGCACACCCCGGCTAACCAGCACCCTTACAGGCACCACCAGCCAGGGCCCCAGTCCACGAGCACCCACACCTATCGGTTGCGAATTGTTAAAGAGCGAGGCTGCTTGCTACGACGTCCACGTTAGTGCGGCCGCCCCCCGTTGTCGTGCGCTTAGCTTTTGTGGGGTTATTTCGAAGCAGCGAAGGGATGAAATTATAATCCTCCGGCGTCGACATTGCAACGACAAAGTGCTCCTTTTCAGAAGTACTTCGCGAACGCGTCTATCATCGTCGGAAAATATCGGTCAATTACAAACAGATGCACGCGCAACCTGTTCCGGCACCTGCACCGCCGCGCGCGGTGGAGGCGCTCGACATCACGTTCGAGACCGACGCGCTCACCACGCTCGTGCACTTGTTCGAGCAGCACGGCGACGCGTATCGCGCATTTTCTCCCGCGCTGGATCGCGACATCTGGGTGTTGTCGCATCCGGACCATGTCCGCCATGTGCTCGTCGACCATCACGCCAATTTCACCAAGGGCATCGGCATCGAGCGCGTCGCCATTCTGCTCGGCAACGGCTTGATGACCAGCGAGGGCGAAGTATGGCGAACGCAGCGCAGGCTGGTGCAGCCTTCGTTCCACCGCACGGTCATCGCGACATGGATGCCGCATATCCATGCGGCGAACGAACGGCTTGCGAGCAAGTGGGCGGCCGCAGCGCGCGGCGGTTCGACAATCAATGTGACGCAGGACATGAGCGAAGTCACGCTAGACGTCGTCCTGCGTGCGTTGTTCGGCGATGATCTCGATCGGCTCGGCTCGAATTCCGGCGACAACCCTTTTGCGCTCCTCACCGACCACACCGCGCGCAACCTGGCCTTTGCCTACCAGTTCCGGCAGTTGGGCAAGCGGATCATGGAAGACGTCGGGCGTCGCCGCCGCGACCGCGTACGCAGCAACGACATCGTATCCCTGCTCATCGACGCCCGCGACCGGCAAACCAGCGAGCCGATGTCCGACCGCCAGCTGCTGGATGAAATCCTGACCCTGATCGTCGCCGGCCACGAGACGACCGCGAGCTCGCTCAACTGGTTCTGGTACCTGCTGACGCAGTCGCCGGAAGTTGCCGTGCGTCTCCACGCCGAAGTCGACGCAGGGCCGGGCGACGCTCCTGGCTATGAGCAACTCGCCCGCTATCCCTACGCGCGCCGCGCGCTCGATGAGACGTTGCGCCTCTATCCGCCCGGCTGGCTTCTGACCCGGCGCTCGATCGGGGCATCGACCATCGGGAATTATCTGGTGCCGCCGCGCACCGACGTGCTGATTTCGCCTTACCTCATCCAGCGGCATCCGGCATACTGGCCGCAGCCCGGGAGGTTCGATCCGGATCGGTTTCTGCCGGAAGCCAATGCGGCGCGTAATCGTTTTGTGTATCTTCCCTTCGGGCTTGGCCCGCGCGCATGTATCGGCGAACATCTCGCCTTGATCGAGATGCACGCGCATGTCGCCACGCTCGCGCGGCGGTTCGAGGTGACGCTGGCGGCCGGACAGACGATCGAAATGGAGCCTCAGGTGAACCTTCGCACGCGGCAGCCCCTCCAGATGCACATTCGGGAACGACGCTGACAGGCCGTCGCGTCGGTTGCTCACACCATGCCCGCGTTCGCCACCCTCGCCGATGCCCTCAATGCGCTGCACGACAGCACGCGCGGCATCCACTACATCGCCGGCGAAACGAACGAGCGGCGCGTTCCCTACGCGGAGATGCGCGGCCGGGCACTCGGCCTCTTGCGGCATCTGCAAGCTGCCGGCGCCGGCCCGGACACGCAGACCCTCATCGTCGTCGACGGGCTTGCCCCCTTTGTCGATACGTTCTGGGCATGCGTTCTGGGACGCGTGATCGCGGTACCGCTCGCGCCTGGAAACGCCGACGAGCACAAGGCGAAGTTCTTCCGCGTGCTCGCGCGCCTCCCGTCGGCGACGCTCGCCACCGAGCGCAAGGTGTTCGACCGGTTGCGCACCTATGCCGAGGAAAACGGCTTTGCCGAGCGACTCGCGCAACTCGAACGGCACACGGTGTTCCTGGACGAGATCTCGGACGTGTCGGTGGCCGGCGCCGCCCAGCCGGTCACGCCGGACGACATCGCCTTCATCCAGTTCTCCTCAGGCTCCACGAGCGAACCGAAGGGTGTGACCCTCACTCATCGCAACCTGACGTCCAATATCGACGCCATCGTGTCCGGCATCGCCGCGCGCCCGGAAGACGCGAGCCTGTCGTGGATGCCGCTGACGCACGACATGGGACTGATCGGATTCCATCTGACGCCGCTGTTCGAGGGCGTCGATCACTGGCTGATGCCGACGGCGTTGTTCGTGCGCAGGCCTGGGCTCTGGATCGCCAAGACGAGCGAGCACAAAGTGAGCGTCACGTGCTCGCCGAATTTTGGCTATATGCACTACCTGAAATCGCACGACCCCGCCAAGGTCGCGGCCCTCGACCTGTCCGCCGTGCGCATCATTTTCAACGGCGCGGAACCGATCGCACCCGACTTGTGCCGCGAATTTGTTGCGGCGCTTGCGCCCGGACGCCTCGCCGCCAACGTGATGTTTCCCGTATATGGGCTGGCCGAAGCAAGCCTTGCCGTCACGTTCCCCGCCGTGGGCGCGCCGCTTGCCGTGGAAACCCTCGCGCGCAGCGCGCTTGGTCCCGGCGATGTCATTCGCACGACACCGACCGGCGCCGACGATGCCGTCGAACTGGTACGCGTCGGGCGACCGGTCCAGGGATGTGAATTGCGCATTGCCGACGAGCTTGGCAGCACCGTTGCACCGGAAACGGTTGGCCGGATCCTGATTCGCGGCGATAACGTGTCGCCCGGCTACTACGCCGATTCGGAGCTCACAGCGGCCTCGCGCACGGCGGACGGATTCGTGGACACGGGCGACTTGGGAACGCTACGCGATGGCGAGCTCATCGTTACCGGCCGAATCAAGGAAATTCTGTTCGTCGCGGGGCAGAATCACTATCCGCAGGATATCGAGCTCGTCCTCGCGCAACACGCGGGAATCGGGCTTGGACGCGCGGCAGCGGCTGGCGTGCGCCCGCCGCATGCCGCGACCGACGACGTGCTGGTCTTCGTGGTGGCCAAAGGTGACGACCTCGCGGCGTTCGCCGAAATCGCGCGCACCGTGCGCCGCGTCGTCAACGAGAAGATGGGACTGGCCGTGGCGGCCGTGATACCGGTCCGCCAATTCCCCAAGACGACGAGTGGCAAGGTCCAGCGTTTCGCCCTCGCGCGCGATTTCGAGGAAGGGCGCTTTGCCGATGTTCTCGCGGAGCTTGCGCGCCACGAGAGCGTCGGGCACGTCGCCGCGGGTGCCGCCGGCGATCTCGAGCAGACGCTGCTTGGCATTTGCCAGGCAGCGCTTCCGAACCGCACGTTGTCACCCGAGGACAATCTTTTCGAGATCGGCACCGGTTCGCTGACGCTCGCGCAGATCTACGAGAAGGTCGAGGCCACGTACCCCGGCTACCTCGAGGTCACCGATTTCTTCGAGTATCCGACCGTGCGCACCATGGCCGCATTCCTCGCTGCTCGACAGGCGGAAAGTCGAGCGTGACCAAATCGTGAGGGCCGGCTTCGCGCGGCCCACGATTTGGTCCCGGCCGTGCCAAAAAAACGGAGCGCTTTGCGCTCCATTTTTTTGTCCCGAAGGCAGTTAGCACGAAAAGCTTCGGGCGGCCGCGCGCTTTTCGTGTAGAAAAGGCACGAAGCGCGCCGATCGCGGTCCGCTTCGCGGAAGCTCGCTAGCGCGCGTCTGCGAGTTGAAAGCCCCAATGAACGCATGCGCTCGTCGAAGGCTGTCAGCGCGCGTGCGCGTTACTGAACGGCCGCGCAGCGGCTTATGATCGACGCGCTTCCTGCCGTTTCCGGGGGAAAGCGCGCGGCCGTCCGAAGCTTTCCCCTCTGACTGCAGTCGGGACTAAAACACGCGGCGCGAAGCGCCTCCGTGTTTTAGTCACGCGTACAACGGTTTGTCGTACTTCCACTTGCGGTGAAGCCAGAGCCAGTCGGCGGGGCTGCGCCGGATTTCTTCCTCCAGCGTCCGCGCGTAGCGTTCGACGATCTCCGGACCCGAATCGCGATCATAGGGCGGCTCCGCGAGCACCTTGAGCTCCACGCTGTAATAGCCCGGCGCATCGCGGCGCATCGCGACATAGATCACGGGCGCCTTCAGGATCTTGGCAATCTTGTCCGCGCCGACGAAAAACGCGGTGTCCTGGTTGAGAAACCGCGTCCAGTGCTTTTCCTCGTCGTGCTTGGGCGTGTGATCGGCCACGAGTGCATAGGCGCGCACGTCCTTCTTGCGCTTCATCACTTCGAACATGAAGTTCTGGTGAGGTATCGGGTTGCCGCCAAAGCGCGCGCGCCGCGCCCGCAGGAATTCATCGATGCCCTTCATGCGCTGCGGCTTGTACACCGCGTCGATCGGAACGTGCAGCACCCCACCCGCGGTCAGCAGCAGCCACTCCCAGTTGCAAAAATGCGCGGCGAGCAGCACGACCGACTGACCCTGCCCCGTGTAACGGGAAATGAGCTCCGGGTTCACGAACCGCACATGTCCGGCCAGCGCGTCGGCGTTCGCATTCCATCCCCACAACGCCTCGGCCAGGAAACGGCCGAGATTGCGGTAGGATTGCTGCAGGATGTCCTCGCGTTCCTCGGCGGTTTTGTCGGGAAACGCATTGGCGATGTTCGTCGCCGCCAGCCGGCGCCGCCAGCGCAATATCCGATAGACGACGACATAGGCGAAATAGCCAAAGCCGTCGAGCACGCGGCGAGGCCAGCGCGACATGCGACCGAGCAGAAAGCCGAATACGTCCGGAAACCGGTGCCGCTGGTGCGCGATCATGCCGTTTCTGTTCATGGGAACGCCGTGAGCCTAGACGAACCGGCGGGCGCGGGCAATCGCGGTGAGCCGGTCGCGCTGCCGTCGCCCTGCGCCGAGGTCGCCCTCTGGATGTGCGAGCTCGCCCGTCCCGCCGATGAGATCCGCGCGCTCGCCGCGACACTGTCGCCCGCCGAACGCGCGCGGGCGGCGCGCTTCGGTCGTCCCGACCTGCGGGATCGCTATGTCGCGGGCCGCGCCACGCTGCGGGTACTGCTCGGCAGGCGACTTGGACTTGTCCCGAGCGAAGTGGAGATCCGCCGCGGCGCGCGCGGGCGTCCCTACGTCGCCGACGGCGGGACGCTCGACTTCAACGTCTCCCATACCGACGGCGTGGCCATCTTCGGCTTGACCGCGGACCACCGCATCGGCGTCGATATAGAACATGGCGGGCGCCAGCTCAACGTCGATGGCATCGCGCGCAAGTTCATGGCGCCTGACGAGCAATCGGCGCTCGCACGGCTCGCGGCCGACGAACGCCGGCGCGCATTGTTGCGGCTGTGGACCTGCAAGGAAGCCATGAGCAAGGCCACGGGGGACGCACTGTCGGCACCGTTTCGCCGGATCGCGATCGCCGCCGATGGCGAGTTGCGAGTTGCCGCCGGGCCGCCGCCGTACACGCCGAACGCGTGGCGATTGCTCCCCATCGCGATAGCCGGGGGCTATCTTGCCACCGTCGCGCTGTGGCATCCCGTGACTCCGCCGGCCGCCTAACGGGCGGGAACGCCTTGCGAGTACGTATCCTCGCTCTCGCCGGGCAGAGGCTTGGCGTATTTCCATTTCTTCTGCAGCCAGAGCCAATCGGCGGGGCTCTCGACGATCGCGCTTTCGAGACATCGCGCATAGCGCTCGACGATGATCGCGTCGTCGAAATTCTCGTAGGGCGGCTCCGCCAGCACATTGAGGCGCACGACGTAATGTCCGCGCCGGACCCGCCGCATCGAAACGAAATACACCGGCGACTCGAGGAACTTCGCGATCTTGTCGGCGCCGACAAAAAACGCGGTGTCCTGCCGCAGGAAGCGCGTCCAGTGCTTGGGATCCTTCTTGCGCGGCGTCTGATCGGCGATCAGCGCATAGGCGCGCGGCTCGCCTGCGTGGCTCAATAATTCGTAAACGAATTCCTTGCGCGGAATCAGCTTGCCGCCGAACCGGCACCGGACGTCGCGCAGGAACGAGTCCAACGCGGCGATCCGCTGCGGCTGATAGACGACGTCGATCGGAATCGGAAAATAGGCGCCGGCCGCGAGCAGCAGCCATTCCCAATTCCCGTGGTGGGCGGCGAGCAGCAAAAGCGTCTGTTTGCGATCGATCGCGCGCCGGATGAGCTCCGGGTCCTCGAACGTCACGCGCGCCTTGATGGCGTCGGCGCTGGCACCGAAGCCCCAGAACGCCTCGACGATCGTGTCGGCAAGATTCCGATAGCAGCGCCGCAGGATATCCGCCCGCTGCTGTGCGCTCTTCTCGGGAAAGGCGTTCGCGATATCCGCCGCGGCACGGTCACGACGCCAGCGCATGACGTGAAACACGATGAAATACGCCAGATAACCGAATCCATAGAGGATCGGCAACGGGATGTGCGTCAGGGCCTTGAGGAGGAACCGCATCAGGATTCGCGAGAAAGCCCGTGTTGGCAGTGCGTGGACGCGGTGGACGGCACCCGACTATAGAGGAGAGTCGCGCTACCGACAATCATTTAGTGCAGGAGGTCATCCAACGCCAATGGAGGAGATTGTCTCATGCGCCGAGCAGGCGCTTACCTTATGGTCCGTATGACGCAATTATTTCAGGGGGCGCCTGGACCAGCTCGATCAATACGCCCTCGCCACCGATCGGGAATGCGTCGTTGCCTTTCGGATGGATGAACGTGATGTCGTGACCGGCCGCCCCCTTCCGAATACCCCCTGGGGCGAAGCGGACCCCCTGCGCCGAAAGCCACGCGACGGCCTGCGGCAGGTTATCGACCCACAGTCCGATGTGGTTCAACGCAGGCTCATGCACCGCCGGCTTGCCGGCAACATCGAGCGGCTGCATGAGATCGACCTCGCAACGTGCGGCACCTCGCCCCGCGATCACGATGTCCTCGTCGACGTTTTCCCGCTCGCTCGTGTAGTGCCCTTCAATGGTAAGACCAAGACAGTCGATCCAGAGTCGGCGCAAGCGTTCCTTGCTGGCGCTGCCCACCGCAATCTGCTGGACGCCCAGGATGCGAAATGGGCGTGCGCGCAGCGCCTCCCTCGGCTTCGCCTCGGCCGGCGCGCTCATTCCGGCCTCATTGCAATAATCGTGGTCGGGTTGACCTCGGCGCGTCGGCCGGCGTCAATCGCGCGCCGACGCGCGCGCAGCGCCTCCCTCGGCTTCGCCTCGGCCGGCGCGCTCATTTAAAGCTCAACACCGGTTGGTCCACGGCAAGGCTCTCGCCTTCGCGCGCGAGCAACTCCGCCACCACGGCGTCACGCTCGGCGAGAATCACATTCTGCATCTTCATCGCCTCGATGACGACCAGCCGCTCGCCGGCCTTGACCTCCTGGCCTGCCTTCACGGCGACTTCGGCGAGCAATCCGGGCATCGGCGAGAGCAGGAAGCGCGAGTTGTCAGGTGGCGCTTTGTGCGGCATGAACTTCAAAAGTTCAGCGGCGCGCTTGCTCAGCACCGAGAACTCGAGCTCGGCCCCCATGTGAGTCAGCCGGTAGTTGAGGCGCGGCCGTTCGACCTGCACGGCAAACGGCACGCCATTGCTCGTTCCGCGCATCAGAATCTCGCCAAACCGCCACGCGTGCCGGATCGCATACGTCTTCCCGCCGATAACTACGTCGCAGCCGCCGGGCACCGGACGCGCGTGGACGACATACTCGGCGCCGGAGCCCAGTACGACATAGTCTTCGCCAACCTCGATCTCGTGTCCCGGCACCTGGCCTTCGATCCCAGCGGCGCGATCGCGGTAGACGCGATGCACGGCGGCGGCCACGGCGGCCAGGAACGCGGGATCGTCGGGCGTCACATCCTCCACGTGGAACCCGTTCGGGAATTCCTCGGCGATGAATCCGGTCGTGAGCCGGCCTTCCGCGAAGCGCGGACGCCGCAGCAATGCCGATTGGAACACGATGTTCGATGCGACGCCGCGAATGACGAACGCGTTCAGCGCCGCCGTCATCCGGCCAATGGCTTCCATGCGGTTCGGCGCATGAGTGATCACTTTGGCGATCATCGAGTCGTAATGGATCGGTATCTCGCCGCCTTCATAGACCCCCGTGTCGACGCGAACGCTGCCTTCCGCTTCCTCCGGAGGCCGATAGCGGACGAGGCGCCCCACGGACGGGAGGAAGCCGCGCAGCGGGTCTTCGGCGTTGATCCGGCATTCGATCGCCCAGCCATCGCGCTTGATCTCGCCTTGGGTAAACGGGAGTTTCTCGCCGGCGGCGATGCGAATCATCCACTCGACGATATCGAGCCCCGTGATCATCTCGGTCACCGGATGCTCGACCTGCAGTCGCGTGTTCATCTCGAGGAAATAGAAGCGCTTGTCGTTGCCGACGACGAACTCGACGGTACCTGCCGACTCGTAATTCACCGCGCGCGCCAGCGCCACCGCCTGCTCGCCCATCGCGCGGCGCGTGACGTCGTCGAGAAATGGCGATGGCGCCTCTTCGATCACCTTCTGGTGGCGGCGCTGGATCGAGCATTCGCGCTCCCACAAATACACGAGGTTTCCATGCGCATCGCCCAGCACCTGGATTTCGATGTGGTGCGGCTCCTCGATGAATTTCTCGATGAAGACGCGGTCGTCGCCAAAGCTCGCCTTGGCCTCCGCCTGGCAAGCAGTAAAGCCCTCGCGCGCCTCGCGATCGTTACGCGCGACGCGCAGGCCCTTGCCGCCGCCGCCTGCGGACGCCTTGATCATGACGGGATAGCCGACCTCTTTCGCGATGCGCACCGCAGCGGTCGCATCGGGAATCACATCGGTGTAGCCCGGGATGGTATTGACGTTCGCCTTCGCCGCCAGTTTCTTCGAGGCGATCTTGTCGCCCATTGCGGCGATCGATCGATGCTTGGGTCCGATGAAGACAATTCCGGCCGCCTCGAGCTCCCGGGCGAACGCTTCGTTCTCCGACAGGAAGCCATAGCCGGGATGAACGGCTTCCGCGTTGGTGGCCTTGCAGGCGGCAATGATCTTGTCTATTGCGAGATACGACTCGCGCGATGCGGCGGGCCCGATGCACAGCGCTTCGTCGGCCAATAGCACATGCCGCGCGTCGCGGTCGGCCTCCGAGTAGACGGCCACCGTGGCAATGCCCATCGCGCGCGCGGTGCGGATGATGCGGCAGGCGATTTCGCCGCGATTGGCGATCAGGATCTTCTTGAACATCGGAGCTTTCGATCGCCTACAGAGGGATGTTCCCGTGCTTGCGCCACGGATTCTCGAGATGCTTGTCGCGCAGCATGGCCAGGCTGCGGCACACCCGCTTGCGCGTTTCGTGCGGCATGATGACGTCGTCGATGAAGCCGCGCTTGCCCGCGATGAACGGATTCGCAAACTTCTCGCGGTACTCGCGCTCGCGCGCCGTGATCTTCGCGGGATCATGCTTCTCGTCGCGGAAGATGATTTCCACCGCGCCCTTCGGGCCCATCACGGCAATTTCCGCCGACGGCCACGCGAAGTTGACGTCGCCGCGCAAGTGCTTCGAGCTCATCACGTCGTAGGCGCCGCCGTAGGCCTTGCGCGTGATGACCGTCACTTTCGGCACCGTGCATTCCGCGTACGCGTACAGCAGCTTGGCGCCATGCTTGATGATGCCGCCGTATTCCTGTGCGGTCCCTGGCATGAAGCCGGGGACATCGACGAACGTCAGGACTGGAATGCCGAAGGCGTCGCAGAAACGGACGAAGCGCGCGCCCTTGATCGCGCTCTTGATATCGAGGCAGCCCGCGAGCACCAAAGGCTGGTTGGCGACGATGCCTACTGGCAGGCCTTCCATCCGGCCGAAGCCGATGACGATGTTTTTCGCGTTTTCCGGCTGCAACTCGAAGAAGTCGCCGCCGTCCACGGTTTTAAGGATCAATTCCTTCATGTCGTACGGCTTGTTCGGATTGTCGGGGACCAGCGTGTCGAGCGACATTTCCGGCCGGTCCGCCGGGTCGTCGTTCGGCCGCAAAGGGGGCCGGTCGCGGTTGTTGAGCGGCAGGTAATTGAAAAAACGCCGCACCATGAGCAGCGCGTCGACGTCGTTCTCGAACGCGAGATCCGCGACACCCGAGCGGGTGGTATGCGTCACCGCACCGCCCAACTCCTGCGCGGTGATTTCCTCGTGTGTCACCGTCTTCACCACTTCGGGACCGGTGACGAACATGTACGACGAATCCTTGACCATGAAGATGAAATCGGTCATCGCCGGCGAATACACGGCGCCGCCGGCGCACGGTCCCATGATCAGCGAGATCTGCGGAATCACGCCGGAGGCGAGCACGTTGCGCTGGAAGACTTCGGCATAACCGCCGAGCGAGGCCACGCCTTCCTGGATGCGCGCGCCGCCCGAATCGTTGAGGCCGATCACCGGTGCGCCAACCTTCATCGCGTGATCCATGACCTTGCAGATCTTTTCGGCGTGGGCTTCGGAGAGTGCGCCGCCGAACACGGTGAAATCCTGTGAGAACACGAAGAC
>Ga0163163_10005908_pt1 | contig 10650 bp, 13 predicted proteins | sample S65metaG_FD_119766 | JGI IMG/M metagenome (GOLD analysis project Ga0163163, IMG submission 119766) | Switchgrass rhizosphere microbial communities from Kellogg Biological Station, Michigan, USA - S6-5 metaG | ecosystem: Host-associated > Plants > Roots > Rhizosphere > Soil | place: USA... | reverse complement strand
GGCTACTTCTTCGATGCGCGCTCGCGCGCCCGGGTGATCTGCCGTTCGGCCCAGCGCTTGAGCACGCGGGCCTGCCGCGCGCCTTCCTCTCGGTTGCGCACGACTTCTTCTACGCGCACCAGCAGCGCATCGACGTTTTCGCGCGGTTCGGCGGTCTGATCATGATTGGCGTACCACACATCGATCCAGCGATCGGTTCTTTCGCCGATCGTCATTACTTGGCGGAAATGGCGCGGCTCCTGTGTCTTCAAGCGGATCAGGTCCCACAGTGCGGCGGCGAGCGCGATCGGTATCAGGACGAGATCGCGCCCGGCGCCGAGCAACAGTTTGAGCTGCAGGATCGCGACGGCACGAATCAACGGTTTGGCTTTACGCTTGGTTTCGTCAGTCATCCGCGCAGCGTAAAGGAGTTCGCGCGGCATGTGAACCGCTAGTGTCCCACTTCGGTCAGCAACCACGCTTCAGCTGCGGCGATGTCCTTGAATGTGCGCACGGGAAGGCCGCGAGTCATGGCGACGTTTTCCACCAAAAGCATGTTGGCCAGGCTGTGGTCGAGCAGATCGACGTAGGCTGCGCGGATGCCGGTGCCGGCGGCATCGTCGAATCCAGCCGCAACGGCTTTGTAGACGTCGAGCATGCTCATGCCCGGGCCATCCAGGCTCACGACCAGGAGCACCTTCGTCTGTTCGAAGCGCAGGCATGCCGCGTGAATATCGGCCAGGTATCGGCCGATCGTTTCGGCCGTGTTCGGTCCCTTGACGGTGACGTATAGATAGCTGGGCCGCTGTTCGAACGTGATCTGGTACTGATCCATGGCTTTCACGCGCTGCCCAGCAGCCATGCTTCCGCGGTCTCGACGTCGCGGAACGTGCGCACTGGAATGCCGCGCGTATGCGCGACGTTTTCCGCCATGCGCATGTTTTCGTCGCTGCGGATCGCGTTGAGTTCGACGTAGGCAGCGCGAATGCCGGTGCCGGCCGCCTCGTCGCTGGCGGCCACAACAACTTTGTACAAATCCAACATGCTTACCCCGGGGCCGTCCAAATGCACGACGACCAGCACTTTGAAGACACCCAAGCGCATACAAGCTTCGCGGGTATCCGTCATGTAGCGGGCGATCGTTTCGACCGTATTGTCGCCCACGACGGTGACGTGCAGATACTGCGGGCGTTGCTCGATCGTGATGCGGTATCGATCCATGCCGGCTTCCCCAGTGAGGCCGAAGGATTCGTCTTGGCCATTCTCCACCAAAGCGGGGCGAGGCGCTACGATGAGCAAGACGCGTCAAAGGGGAAAATGCCGAGCGAGCTGGTGTTGGGCGATCTGCATGCGACGCTGAGTGATACGGTTTCGTCCGCTCTCAATCTGACATGGGATCGACAATCATGCACAGCCTCTTGCAAGTTTCGGCGATAGCGTTGCTTTTTTTTGGCGGCGCCGTGCATGCGCGCGACGCTGCGCAGGACGAGCGCGAAATTACGCGCGTGGAAGCGGAACTGTGCCATGCGTTTGAGGTGGGCGATGCACAAACCCTGCGCAAGGACCTGGATGCCACGTTTACGCTGACGAGCTCACGCGGCGAAGTCACCGATCTCGCGCAGAACCTGGCAGAAGTCGCCAAACGTGAGCCGCGCTACGAGATATTCCGCAACCATGAGCAGAAGATCCGGCTGTATGGCGACGCAGCCATCGTGACTGGCATCACCTCGGTAAAGGGCGTTGCCGGTGGCGAGGCATTCGCAGCCGATTTCCAGTTCACCGATACCTACGTGCGCCGCAACCGGCATTGGCTCCTGGCCGCCAGTCATGCGAGTCGCCTTCCGCCGAAATGAAGTTCGATCCGCTCGACAATCCGTTCTGGTCGTCGTTGCGGACCCGGCATCGCCAGCTCGCGCTGCGCGCTGGCGATGCGGCGCGCTATCCGGCGGAGTTCGCGCCGTTTCTCGGTGTGGCGAGTCCGGACGCTAACGTCGCCGATGGCCTAGCAACGCTGGTCGCGGGCGACGAGTCCGTATATCTCATCGGCGTGGTGCCGCACGCGCCAAGCGGTTGGGCGCTGGAAGCGTTTCGCCCGTTGGCGCAGATGATCTGCACGGCGCCAATTCCGGTGGTTGATGGGCCGGCAGTCATCGAGCTGTCCGCGGCGCATCGCGCCGATGTACTGGCCTTGACCGCGCTGGTTTATCCGCATTACTTCCGCGCCCGCACGATAGAGTTGGGCCGCTACTTCGGTATCTATGAGGATGGCCGTCTCGCGGCGATGGCCGGCGAGCGTCTGGGCATGGACGGATTGCAGGAGATCAGCGCGATCTGTACGCATCCGGATTTCAACGGTAGCGGCTACGCGCGGCGCCTGACGGCGTTACTGACCAACGACAATCTCGACCGCGGGCGCACGCCGTTCTTGCATGTGAGCCACGAAAACCCGCGCGCGCTGCGGCTGTACGAGCATCTGGGTTATGTGCATCGGCGCGACATCGGGTTCTGGTCGCTGCGTAGGGCGCATGCTGCGGGCGTGTAGTGTTGTGTCGGGCGGGGGTTCGTAGGTAAAGTTGGCTTGTTGTTGGAAAGGCGCAATGGAGCGCAAAAGGAGAGACCATGAGCAAAGGCTTGAACCAGAAGAAAGACGCCAAGAAGAAACCGGCGAAGACGCTGAAAGAAAAGCGCGCCGAGAAGCAGGCGAAAAAGAAGGGGTAGGTCGAAAAATCAGGCTTGCAGACGCGCCTGCAGCGCCATCGCCGCTGCAGGATTGCGTTCTTTCGCCGCGCTGATGAAGTAAATGTATACATCGCGCGGCGGCGTTGCCTGCCAATCCGCGGGTGTGTTCTTCGCCACGTACGGCAATTCAGCCGGCGTGCCCCCGCCAGCCACGTTTGGGCGCGCACGGCCCAGGCATTGAGATCTTCGGCGGCGTAGCCGGTGGGGATTGGCGATTCGCTGCGCATCAATCGGGCATAGACGAAATCGCCCGTGACATCGGCGAACGACGGGTAGTCCGGCGAGTCGGTGAACACCGTCGGTAGACGATGCGCGCGCGCCAGCGCGAGGTATTCCTCGCACATGAAACTTTCGTCGCGCACTTCCAGTACATGGCGCAGCGGCCGGCCATCGAGTTCGCGCGGCAGCAGATCCAGGAACGCGGCGAAATCGTCGCGCTCGAAGCGCCGGTATGGCGGGAATTGCCATGAGATCGGGCCGAGACGGTCACCCAGCTCGGCGATACCGCCGAACACGAAGGCCTTGATGCGCCGGCCGGCGTTCGCAAGCACGCGCTCGGCCGTGGCGTCTTGCTGCGCCTTGAGCGAAAACACGAAACCGTCCGGTGTCTCGCGCCGCCATTTGGCGTACGTCGTTGGTGTCTGCCCGCGATAGTAGGTGCTGTTGATCTCGATCGAGGTCACATGGCGGCTGGCATATTCCAGCTCGCGCTTCTGCGGCCATTTGACAGGGTAGAAATTGTTGCGCCATGGCGCAAACAGCCAGCCGCCGATGCCGACACGAATCCGGCCCGCTGGCATCAGTGCGAAGCGTCTTGCACACGCATGCGCGAACTCGCCTGCGCGAGCAGTTGATCGATACTGGTCCCGTCTTCGGGGCAGCGCGCGACTCCGATCGTTGCGGGGACATCGAGCAAATTCGAGCCAATCGCGATGCGCAGGCGCGCGAGCAATTTGCCTTCTGCATCAGGCCCGATATGCGGGGTCAGCAGCACCGCGAAACGCTCGTCGTCGACACACGCGATTACATCGTCGCCGCGCGCGCAGGCACGCAAGCGCTCGGCGATGATCTTGCGCATCTGCGCATCGATTTTCGGCAACTCGATCAGCATCACGACGAGAGCGGATTTGGCATCCAGGGCTAGAGCGCGCGCAAGCTCATCGACGCAGCGGCGATTCGGCAGGCCGGTGAGTTCATCGTGCGTTTCCACATACGCCGAACGCGCTTGCATTGGAGTCTCCGCGAGCCCCTGCGTACATTCTAGATCACAGCGTGGTTCCTATGTAATCGGGCTCTTGCCCTGCCCATTCTTTACGCGTAACACGCCTTCGGCATATTCTCGCCCCATGGCAAAAGTCGTTCTTGCCTCTGCACTCTCGCGCTGGTTGCCAGAATCGGCGGGCAAGCCGTCGGAAGATGTCGCGCTCGTTGTGCCCGGTGCGCGGCTCGATGAAGTGCTATCGGGCGTGTTTGAGCGTTTCCCGAATCTGCGCGGCTACGTGCTCGACGAGCATGGCGCGGTGCGCCATCACGTTGCGGTATTCGTCGACGGGACGGCGATTGCCGACAAGCGTAATCCAACGCAGATGCTGAGCGACCGTTCCGAGGTCTACATCATGCAGGCATTGTCCGGAGGATAAACGTGTCGAATACACTGCTGGTTTCCACGCGCAAGGGCCTGTTCGTCCTCGAGCGCGCGCATGGCGGATGGGATGTCGCGCGCACCGCGTTCCTCGGCGATAACGTTGCATTGGCTTCGATCGATCCGCGCGACGGGAACTGGTACGCCGTCCTCGACCTGGGTCATTTCGGCAATAAGTTGCAGCGCTCGAGCGATCAGGGGCGTACGTGGACAGAATGCGCCGTGCCGGCATATGCCGAAGGCGATCAGGTGATCACCGGCGATGGCAAGCCGCCGGTGCCCGCGACGCTACGTCTGATCTGGTCGCTCGAAGCGGGCGGGGTGGATCAGCCGGGGCGCTTGTGGGCCGGCACAATTCCCGGTGGACTGTTCCGCTCCGACGATCACGCGGCAAGCTGGCAGCTCGTGCGCTCGCTATGGGACAAAGAAGAGCGCAAGCAGTGGTTCGGCGGGGGCTTCGATCAGCCGGGAATCCACAGTATCTGCGTCGAGCCCGGCGACGCGCGGATGATCCGCATCGCCATATCCACCGCCGGCGTCTGGGGTAGCGACGACGACGGCGCGACCTGGCAGCAGTGCGCGCAAGGCATGCGCGCAGCCTATATGCCGCCCGAGCGTGCGCACGATCCGAATGTGCAGGACGTGCACCGGCTGGTGCAATGCCGCGACCAGCCCAACATCTTTTGGGCACAGCACCACAACGGCGTATTTCTCTGCACCGGCCCGGACGGATGGCGGGAAATCACGAACGTATCGCCCTCGGTGTTCGGATTTGCCGTGGCCGTGCATCCGCGCGACGGCAATGCCGCGTGGTTCGTGCCGGCAATCAAAGACGAGCGCCGCATTCCGGTCGACGGCCAGGTCGTCGTCGCGCGCACGCGCGATGGCGGCAAGACCTTCGACGTGTTGCGCAATGGCTTGCCGCAGAAGAACGCGTACGACCTCGTGTTGCGTCACGCGTTGGCGATCGACGCGAGCGGTGACCGCCTCGCGTTCGGATCGAGCACCGGCGGCATGTGGATCAGCGAAAATCAGGGCGATCGCTGGGCGATGCTCGAGGCACGGCTGCCGCCGGTTTATGCGGTGACGTTCGCCTAGGCCGGCGCCGCCACCGGCGCCTGCAGGCGCCGCTGGAGTTGCCCGCGCAGCAGCCACAGGCTGAACAGCGCCTGCAGCGTCACGCTGGCGATCGAAGCCATCCACACGTCATGCAATTCGAAGCCGGGCTGGTGCGACCACCACACGACCGGGAGCGCGAACGTGAGCAGGCGCGTGCCGCTGCTCAGCAACGACGGCACGGTGTTGCCGAGCGCCTGGAACATGCCCGAGCACGTGAACACGATCCCTTGGGCGACGAAATTCCACGAGATGTAGTGCAGGAATTCCGCGGCCACGGCGATGACGGCCGGATCGCTGGTGAAGCCGCGCGCGAACCAATCCGGCTTGACCTGGCACAGCAGTGTGAGCGCGAACATGATCGTGCTGCCGATCGCGATCGACGAGCGGAACGTCGCGCGCACGCGGTCGAACAGGCCGGCACCGACGTTCTGCCCAGCTACCGGCGACGTCGCGAACGCAAGCGCCATCGCCGGCAGGAAAATCGCCTGCATGATGCGACCACCAATGCCGAAGCCGGCCTGAGCGGTTGCGCCGAAATCGCGGATCACGGTGTAGATCACGGCCATGTAAACGAACATCAGCGCGAATTCGCCGCCGGCGGGCAGGCCGATGCGCAGGATGCGCGTCCATTGTTGCAGCCGCGGCGCCGCCAGCACTGCATCGAAGCGCACGAACTTCTCGAGTTTGACGAAATACAGCGCGAGCATCACCACGCCGACCGCAATCGAGATCGTGGAGGCGAGTCCCGCGCCGGCCACGCCGAGCGGGTGTCCCGAACCCCAGCCGGCGATCAGAACCGGTGCGAGGATCGCGTTGAGAATGACGGTGACCATCTGCACGAGCATCGTCGGCTGCGCAATGCCGGTGCCGCGCAACGCCGAACCCATCGCCACGAGCGCGAACTGCAAGGCGAGGCCGGGCAGATACCAGCGCAGGTAATCGACACCGGCCGCCTGCGTGGCTGCGTCGGCGCCGAGCGTGTGCATGTACGGTCCGATCGCCGGATAGCCGATCAGCGCGGTGAGCAGCATGCACGCCATGGCGATCGCGAGACTCTGGTTGAAGACAAGGTTCGCGTCGGGCTGGTCCTTGCGCCCGACCGCCAGCGCGATCAGCGAAGTGGTGCCGACGCCGAGTACCTGCGTGGCCGCCATAACGATGAACATCAGGTTGCCGGCCGCGCCGACGCCGGCGATCGCGGTGTCGCCGATACGCGCGACGAAATACAGATCGATGAGCAGATACAGCGTCTGGAACAGCATGCCGATAGCGATCGGCGCCGCCATCCGGATCAGATGCTGGGTGATCGGACCTTTGGTCAAATCATGCATGGCGGAAACCTCTGCGACGAGGTGGGCAAAGTTACCATGTGCGAGCCGTGGAAGTGATTGCCGAATTGCAGTCCTCCCGGATGACAGTTGTCAGGTATTGACTGGCGCCGCGCTGTGCCAATATCAGCAGCATGATCGACGCTGCTGAAATCCGCCTGGCGTTGCCGCAACATGCGGCGCGCATCGCGATGATCTCGCGTGACTACATCGAGGATGGGTTGCGCTGGGGCTGGACGCCTGCGCGCGTGGCGCACAGCATCCGCGACCGCGCGACGAATGTCGTCGTCGCCGAATGCGGCGCGGACCTCGCCGGCTTCGGCATCATGAAGTACCTGGACGATGACGCGCATCTGCTGCTGTTTGCGGTGCAGCCGGAGTTCCGGCGCAAGGGCATCGGTTCCGGCCTGCTCGAATGGCTCGAAAGTACGGCAACTGCCGCCGGTATCGAATTGATTTTCCTGGAAACACGCGCAACAAATGCCGAGGCGCGCGCGTTCTACGCCGCGCGCGACTATCGTGAACTCGTCACCCTGCCGCGTTATTACGGCAACGAAGACGCCGTGCGTATCGGCAAGGATCTCAGCGCGATCAGAGCTGGACGATCGGTTTGAATCCGCCCCAGAACATGCGCTTGCCATCGAACGGCATCGTCTTCGGATTCATCATGTCGGCCAGCCGCGGATCGGACATCACCTTCTTCATCGCGCGATCGCGATCCTTGCGCGACTTGTACACGATCCACGAGAACACCACGACTTCGCTGGGTTTCAGCTTGACCGCCTGTGGAAACGACGTGATCTTGCCAGGCTTCACGTCATCGGCCACGCATTCGTTGTAGGACAGCGCGCCGTGCTCGCGCCAGACCGCGCCGCACTTGCGCGACATGCGCCGGTACTTCGCGAGATTTTTCTTCGGAACCGGGATTACCATACCGTCGACGTAGCTCATAAATCCTCCGATTGGTGTGCAGCCGGAATTTTAGAACTGTTGAACAGGCGATAGTTCGGCTTGCATCCATGCCATCGCCGAAAATTGCTCCTGCATTTTTCGGCATACCGGCCATCCATGGCATCGCCGAAAATTGCTCCTGCATTTTCGGCATACCGGCCATCCATGGCATCGCCGAAAATTGCTCCTGCATTTTCGGCATACCGGCCATCCATGGCCATAAAAAAAAGCCCGCCAATGGCGGGCTTTTTGAAGCTTGCAAATCGTGCTGCTTACAAACGGCAGGTATCGAAGCCGTTCGAGAACAGTAGTTCCGCGTTGGGCGCGGTGACATTAAACGCCGTGCTCGTCGCATGCGTATCCGGCACGCTGTCGTCCGCACGCACGGTCAGGCCCGTGTAGGTGTTGTAGAAGATCGGGCCCTGCAGCGTGAACGTGGCGATACCGCCGATCACGGTCACCGGGCCGAAGAACACCGGATCGCCGCAAGGCTGGGTGCTCAGACTCAGCGTCACTTGGGTGGCGCTGTCGGCGGACTTCAACGTGTTGGTGATGTCCTGACGGATCGATACCTGCACCGTGCTCAGGCGCTGCCCAACGAGAATGCTCGTGGGTTCCGTGTCGAACGTCAGGTGATAGCCGCTCGGCGCCGCCGTGGTGTGCGACTGGTCGGCGCCACCCGCGGAGTAATTCCCGTCGCCGCTATATGCAGCGTGCACCGTCACCGTTCCCGGAGACGTGAACGTCAGCTGGCAGCTGCCATTGCCATTGACCGAGAGCGCGGCAATCGAACATCCCGCCGTGCCCGGGGCTGTGACCGCGACGCTGCCGGTCGGGGTCACGCCCGAGCCGGACACTTTCACGAAGATCGTCACCACATCGTTAACCACCGAAGGATTGGCGATCTGCGAGATCGTGATACCCGCCGTGGCCGGATTGGTGGTGTGCGAGAGCGGTGCCGAAGCCGAGCCGGTGAAATTGCCGTCACCCGTGTAGGTGGCCGTCACGTTGTGCGTACCGGCGGTACTGAAAGCAATCGTGCATGAGATCGCCGGCAGGGTGATCGTGCAGTTTTGCGTGCCGTTGCTCACCGTGATCGTGCCGCTCGGCGTGCCGGCACCCGGAGCCGTAACCAGGACGTGCGACGTGAACGTCACTGTTTGGCCGACGATCGAGGGATTGATGTCCTGCGACAGGTTCGTCGTCGTGGCGGCTTTATTCACGGTGTGCGTGAAGGCGGGCGAGAGCGGGGAGGCGTTGTAGTTCGTGTCGCCGCCATAGCTGGCCTTGATCGAATGCGCGCCGACGCTCAGTGCCGTCGTGTTGAACGTCGCCACGCCGCTGCCGTTGAGCGCGCTCGTGCCGATCTGCGTGGCACCGTCGAAGAACGTCATCGTGCCGGTCGGTACGCCGCCGCCCGGGGCGGTGACATGGACGGTCGCGGTGAGCGCCGCATTCTGTCCGAACACAGTGGGCGTATTCGAAGTCACGGTGACGGTAGTGCTCGCCTTGGTCACAGTGTGCGGAACCGCGGGCGAAGACGTGGACGGGTTGTAGCCGTAACCAACGGCGTCCGCATACGGGGCATAGCTTGCGGTGTAGTTGAACGGTCCACCGACCTGGGGGAATATTAGTGTGCACGTGAATGGTGGACCAGCCCCAAGGTCTACTGCACAAGTAGGATTACCGCTGCCGTCGCTGACGGTCACGATGCCGACCGGCGGTGGTGCCGACGGTGAGAGGGTCACGCCAATTGGCGGGTTGGCCGTAACGCTGACGGTCGCAGTCACAGACTGCCCAACCACGGAAGAGGGGCTTGGCGTCAGCGTGAGAGTCGTCGTCGTATTGACCGGGTTGACGTTATGCGTCTTGGTCGTCGACGACGCACCGAACAGCAGGTCGCCGCTGTAAACGGCGCTGATCGTGAGTGAGGTGACCACGTCCGAATTCAGCGTGCAGCTGCCGGCACCGGCGACGAGAGCGACATCCACGCAACCGCCGCCATTGCCGTCACTGACCGTCACCGTTCCAGTTGCCACGCCGACGCCTCCGACGACGTGATTGACCGTGAAATTCACCACGTAGTCCTGACCCGCGTAACTCGGCTCGGGAACGATGGTCGTGATCGTCGTGACGCTCGCCTGCTTGACCAGAAATACGTAGGAGGAGCCATTGTTCGCGTTGGCGCTTTCCGTTGCCAGCGGAGCGCCGACCAAGGCGCGGCCGGAATCGACGGAGACGCTCGCGCCGAAATTGTCGCCGGCAGCATTATCGTTGGCGACGAGGTGGTCGACTTCCGTGTAGACGCCGCCGACCACGTCGAAAACATAAGCCTTGCCACCACCGGTGGCGCCGCTGCCGGTGCCGGTCTGTGGCGCGCCGATGACAACGAGGGAACCGGAAACCGCCGAGGAAGCGCCGAAATGATCGCCATTGGCGGCGTCGCTGGAGGTCAGGGTTGTGGTAAGCGACCAGGATGTCCCACTGCGCGTGAACACGAAGGCCTTGCCTTGGCTGTTATTGGCGATATCGGCGCCCATGACCGCCGTGTTGGCATTCAGTGCAACGGAAGCGCCGACGCGATAGTTGATGACCGGAGTTGGATTGATGCGGGCTTGTTTGGTCCAGCGCGCGCCATTGCGCACGAATACGTAGACCGAACCGGCACTGGCCTTGTTACCGAAATCGTCGTCCGGAGCGCCAGCCAGAGCGGTGTTCCCGGATAGCGCGACCGACCAACCGATATGGTCGCCGGCCTTGGCCTGACCCGTGACGATCTGCAATGCCGATTGCTGGAACCAGGTCGTGCCGCCATTGAGCGACACGAATACAAAAGCGGAACCGACTTCAGATTTGCCATTGACCGTGGTGCGCGGCGCACCGACGACGACG
>Ga0163163_10005905_pt1 | contig 10653 bp, 5 predicted proteins | sample S65metaG_FD_119766 | JGI IMG/M metagenome (GOLD analysis project Ga0163163, IMG submission 119766) | Switchgrass rhizosphere microbial communities from Kellogg Biological Station, Michigan, USA - S6-5 metaG | ecosystem: Host-associated > Plants > Roots > Rhizosphere > Soil | place: USA: Michigan... | reverse complement strand
GTTCGATCAAACCATAAGCTATGTCGAGGACGCGCGCTTCCTGATCCGCGTATGGCACCGTCTGCATGAGCCCTTTTTCGCCTTTGGATTGAAGGGCAGCTGCACCGTCAGCGACGGACTTCTTTACGAATGCAACGATATCGGCCTTGGTCTTGTAGTTCTCCCGCTTCGGATCTTCTGCGGCCGGAGGCTTCTGCCCCATGACTGGATTGGTAAAGTAATAGCTGGCTCCAGCAGCATGCAGCAGCTGCTCGGCGAAGCTGCGCTGCGCGGGCGTGGGCTTGTAGTCGTACTTGTCTTCGGGAAAATCTTCGGCCATAGCGACGAGCTTACGCCCGACTTCATTCCACGAATCGAGCACAACTTTCAACTCCGGATCGGCAGGTTTGATGGCTGCATCCTTTTTCATGGCGTCCTGCGCATGGGCGGGAAAGGCAAAAACAGACGCGAGTAGAGCCATAGCGAGAAACGGGGATCTCTTCATTGTTTTCTCCACGATTGAGTTTCACGAACGGTGAGCGGTGGACATTTTATCCGATCCGACCGAAGAACAATGCCTCATTCCTCGGCTTATCCTTTGCCCAAGGGTAGCTCAGCGAAGAAACGGGGTCACTCTCGCAAGCAATCCTGAATGGCGAGCTATCCTGCCCGCGCGGGGCAGCTTCAGTGAGACTTCGCTGAGAGCCAAGCGGCCGCAATCAAACAAACTGTAATCACGAATGAGAAAACGATAGGAACGATAAAGAGATATCTGCAGCTCAAAACCGTGACAGCGGCAAAGCAAAGGGCGAACGCCCACGCGGTGCTGCGCATCTGCGCCAGGGTCTCTCCCGGCAGACGGGCTAATTGCCACGCTAATATCGCCGCGAACAAAAGAAACACGCTGACAAAAAGTCCGAGTCCAAGAAAGAAATCCCAATAGGTCCGGTTGAATCCTTGCGCTTCAAAGTGAACTGAACGCATGGACGCAATAAGAGTGTCCACTCCCCATTTGGGATCGGACTGCTGAAAGCCAAGTGTATGCCCAACAGCAAAGAGCAACAGAAGAACCGCGGCAATTCGATAAAACGTAGACGCCCTCACGTTTGGCTCCAGAGATCCACCGGCTGCAATTTCGTTTCGTGGCGAAGATTCTACCGCGATTGGTTGTCCGTACCACACCGGACTCTGACGGATCCTGGGCGGGCGGTTCGAACCCGGTCGGTTTCCCGTTTCCGAATGTACGATGTGAGTTTTCCTCACTAACGGATCCCCTTTCCCGGTAGAGTGGAAGTTCGGCCATGGATTCCCTTCTTCAGACACTGCAATCGAAGTTCCGACTCGTGGAGTTCCGTCCGCGACAGCGCGAAATCATTGAGGATGTGCTGGCGGGGCGGGACACGCTGTGCGTAATGCCGACCGGTGCGGGCAAGAGTCTTTGCTTTCAACTGCCGGCGGTGATGCGTGGCGGGCTGACGATCGTGGTCTCGCCACTAATTTCGTTGATGGCCGACCAGGCACGGCAACTGAAGCAGCTGGGAATCCCGGCATTCATTCTGAACAGCACGCAGACTCCGCAGGAGCAGCGCGAGATCGTGCGGCAGTTGGTGACGGGGTTCGAAGGGCTGCTGTATGTCGCGCCGGAACGATTTGCAGCGCCTTCGTTCCAGGGGCTGGCGAAGCGATTGCGGCCCAAGCTGTTCGTGGTCGATGAGGCGCATTGCATCAGCTCGTGGGGACATGATTTTCGTCCGGACTACATGCGACTAGCCGAGGCTCGGCAGCTGATGGGGAACCCGATCTGCTTTGCGGTGACGGCGACGGCTACGCCGCAGGTTCGGCTGGACATCATCGAGCGGCTGGGATTGCGGTCGGCACGAGTACACGTGACGGGATTCGATCGTCCGAACCTGAATTACACCTGCCAGGATTTTGCCGATGAGGCGCGCAAAGACGTCGCGCTGGTGGAATTCGTGAAGCGGCACGCCGGCAGCGGGATCGTGTACTGCTCGACGCGGAAGAAGACGGAGGCCGTTGCGGCGCTGCTGGAGGAGCGTCTGCCGGAGCGTGTCGTCGTCTGCTATCACGGCGGGATGGAGTTGCCGGAGAGGCATCGGAGCCAGAGCCTGTTCATGAAAGCGAATGAGGCAGTCGGGGTGGCGACGAATGCGTTCGGGATGGGGATCAACAAGCCGGACATTCGGTTCGTACTGCATTACAACCTGCCGGGAAGCGTAGAGGCTTATTACCAGGAGGCTGGGCGAGCGGGACGCGACGGTGCGGCGGCGGAGTGTCGACTGCTTTACCTGGCGCGGGATCGGCGGACGCAGGAATTCTTCATCGAGAAGATGGGCGAGAACAATCCCGATATGGACTCGGTGATATTGGCCACGTTGCGCGAGCATGCCACGACGAAACTGTGGAAGATGGTCGACTATGCGAGCAAGGCGGTGTGCCGCCGGAGACAGATACTCGATTACTTTGGGGATTCGGCTGCGGTTGAGGGATGTAAGTGCGATGTCTGCGCGGCCGCGGTGAGGTCGCCGAGAGTGCCGGGAGAGCCGGTGTTCAAGCCGCGGCGGGTGGAAGAGCCATCGATGGTGATGAGCATGCAGATTTTGCATGCGGTGGCGCAGATGGAGAGGTTTAGTGCGATGGGGGTGGGTTCCCTCGCAAAAACACTGCGTGGTGATACCAGCAAACTATCCCACTCTAACCAACAGCCGGTTAGGATGGGGCACCCAAAGACCTCGGTGATGCAGACAGTGCCGGCATATGTTGGGGCATTGGTTGGGCATCGGCGGGAACAGATCGAGACGGCGATCAAGCATATGGTGGAAGAAGGACTGCTGCGGCAGGAAGATGTCGGCAACGGATATCCTCGGCCGGTGATCAAATTAGCAGAGCGCGGGAGGGAGTTGATCACGATGCATCCGACACCGCCGCCGAAACCACCGGCACGCGCGAGCGACGACTTTGAGGAATGTTTCAAGAGGCTGCGAGTATGGCGGTCTGGGATTGCGAAGCAGCGCGGAATCGCGGCGTTCTGCATCTTTCACGACAGTACGCTGAAGAAGCTGGCGGAGGAGCAGCCGACGACGATGGAAGACCTACGAGAGATTCCGGGGATGGGGCCGAAGAAGCTGGCGGATTACGGGAGCGCGGTTCTGAAGACAATTGCGGAGAAGTAGGTGCTAAGATACGAGGTTCGAGGTACTAGGTACGAGGTTCGAGATGCTAGGGACCGAGATTTTCTCCTCGGGTTTTCGTGTCTACAAGAGAAACTACCCCGCCCTAGCGGACTAGGACGGGGCGCCTGATTGTCGGGGTGGTTGAGAAACCACCCAAAATCAAAATCAACTACTGAATTATGCCCATCGCTTTGCCGACCTTCTTGAGGACGGCCAGGGCCTGGTCTAACTGTTCGCGCGTGTGAGTGGCGGTCATGATGGTGCGGATGCGGGCTTTGCCTTCAGGGACAGTGGGGAAGGCGATGCCGGTGCCGAGAACGCCGTTGGCGAAGAGTTCGCGCGAGAACTCCATGGTGGTTTTGCCGTCGCCGATGATGATGGGGGTGATGGGTGTTTCACTGGCGGGCGTGTTCTTGCCGCCGATGTTGAAGCCGAGCAGTCCGAGTTCTTTCTTGAAGAACTTGGTGTTCTCCCAGAGCTGTTCCATCCACTGCGGTTCGTTCTGGAGGACGTCGAAGGCGGCGATGCAGGTGGCGGCGACGGATGGCGGATGCGAGGTCGAAAAGAGGAACGGGCGGCCACGGTGATAGAGGAAGTCGATGAGGTCGCGGGTACCGCAGACATAGCCGCCCAGGGAGCCGATGGCCTTCGAGAGGGTGCCGACCTGGATGTCGACGCGACCGTGCTGATTGAAGTGGTCGATGGTGCCGCGGCCCTGGCGTCCGAGGACGCCGGAGGAGTGCGCGTCGTCGACCATCATGATGGCGCCGTATTTTTCGGCAACGTCGCATAGGCCGGGTAGCGGACCGATGTCGCCGTCCATGGAGAAGACGCCGTCGGTAATCATCAGCCTCTTTCCGGGCTGATCCTTGATGCTGGCGAGCTGCTCTTCGGCGTGGGCGACGTCCTTGTGGCGGAAGACGAGGATCTTGGCGCGGGAGAGGCGCGCGCCGTCGATGATGGAGGCGTGGTTCAGTTCGTCGCTGATGATGAAATCTTCTTTGCCGAGGATCGCCGAAACTGTGCCAGCGTTCGCAGTAAAGCCGGACTGGAAGACGACGCAGGCTTCAACGTTCTTGAAGCGGGCAATCTTCTCTTCGAGTTCCATGTGGAGCGACATGGTCCCGGCGATGGTACGGACGGCGCCTGAGCCAACGCCGAACTTCCTCGTAGCTTCGAGCGCGGCTTCGCGAAGCTTGGGGTGCGTGGTCAGGCCGAGATAGTTATTCGAGGCGAGGTTGATGACCCTCTTGCCGTCGAAGGTGCAGACGGCGGCCTGCTCGTCCTGGAGCACGCGAAGCTTGAAGTGAGTTCCCTTTTGCTTGAGCGTGTTGAGTTCGTCGGTGAGAAAGGAAAGAGGATCGGTACGAGTGCTGGTGGACATGGAGGACCTCGCCTGAGCGCGGTTGGCGCGAATAACGTAACGCAACAGTGTATACCGCAGATTCGGTCATGAAAAACAGCGAGCCATTCCCGAATTGGCGAATGAATTAGCCCGAAGGGCGGAAAATGTTAGCCCAGCGCGGAAGTGCTGGGTAGGCTCAGGTTATGGGGCATACATACTCGTGCAACTTGGTTCATCTCGTCTTCAGCACCAAGGAACGGAAACCGACACTGAGAGAAGACCTCATTGAGAAGTTCCATCAATATATCGTTGGGATTGCGCGGAACCATTCGATTGAAATGTTGGCGAGTGGCGGAACTGCGGATCACGTGCATGCGCTGATCGGTTTACCGACAACGATGACAGTATCCGACGCGGCGCGCGTGTTGAAGGCGAATTCGTCGCGTTGGTTGAGTGAACATGGGATCGATTTTGGGTGGCAGGAAGGTTATGGGGCATTCAGTGTGAGTCCGTCGCAGGTTCCGGTGGTGAAGGCTTATATAGCACGACAAGCAGAGCATCATCGGAAGCGCGATTCGCGAGAGGAATTTGTAGAGCTGTTGCAGCGGTGCGGGATGGCGTTCGATCCGGGAGCGGTGTAGGTGCCGCCCCTGCGGGGCTCCGGGAGCAGGGAGCGCTCGCGTACCCAGCGCTTCCGCGCTGGGCTAACAATTTCCGCCCTCCGGGCTGGTACCGTGGAATCGAAAAGGCCCGGTTTGCACCGAGCCTTTGTAAACAAAGAAACACAATCAATAGCGCGAGCGCCTCGATTGCCGTTTATTTCACCCCGTTGGGGTAGAGCAGGATTTTGCTGGCGGTGCCTTTGTTTAGCATCTCCATGCCCTTTGAGAAGTCCTTCATCGCCAATCGGTCGGTGATGACGGGGTGGAGGTCGAGTTTGCCGGCTTTGAGGAGCGCGGTCATCTGGTACCAGGTCTGGTACATTTTGCGGCCGTTGATGCCAAGGACGGTTGCACCCTTGAAAATTATGTCGTTCGCGAGATTGAGTTCGACGGGACGCGATGGGATTCCGAGGAGCGAGACGCGGCCGCCGAGGCGGAGGATGTCGAAGCCTAGCTTGATGGCGTCCTTGTGGCCGGCCATTTCGAGAACGACGTCGACGCCGATGCCGTCGGTGGCGTCCATGATGATGGACTTCACGTCCTGCGTGGTCGGATCGAGGACGAGGTCGGCTTTCATCTTCTCGGCGACCTTGCGGCGGTACTCATTGACCTCGATGGCGAAGACCTTGGTTGCGCCGGAGGCTTTGGCGACAGCGATGGCGAAGAGGCCGATGGGGCCACAGCCGGTGATGGCGACGGTCTTGGCGGCGATGTCGCCGGATAGGACGGTGTGGACGGCATTACCGAGCGGATCGAGGATGGAGGCGTATTCCTGCGGGATGGCGGGATCGAGCTTCCAGATGTTCGATTCGGGGATGGTGACGTATTCGGCAAATGCTCCGTTGGCATCGACGCCAATGATCTTCACGTGCTGGCAGATGTGGGCGTCGCCGGTACGACACTGGTAGCACTTGCCACAATTAACGTGCATCTCGGCGCTGACGAAGTCCCCTTCTTTGACGGTGGTGACTTCATCGCCGATGGCTGCTACTTCTCCGCAGAATTCGTGGCCGGGGATAAGAGGCGGATGGATGCGCGATTGAGCCCAGGCGTCCCAGTTGTAGATGTGAACGTCAGTACCGCAAACCGAGGCTACCTTTACTTTGACCAAGACTTCATTAGGACCGAACTTGGGAATCTTGACGTCCTGGATTTCCGCCCCAGCTTTCGCTTCGGGCTTCACGACGGCAAGCATTGTGTCTGCCATGTATGAGGGCTGCTTTCTCGCCGGGCAGGAGCGCACAGGCGGAGGTTACAAATAGCAAGGAACCTCAAATTCTAGCATTTTGAACTGCTGCACCCTAACGGGCAGAAACGGCGCGCTGAGGGTAGGGCGCCCAAGAGTCCGGAACGACCTAGGGCCGTTGTGGGCGTTTGTCCTGGGCCATCGCGTTGACCTGCTGCGACTGTCCTTTAGGAATACTCAGCGATTTCCAACTCGCGCTCTTGAAATGCTTTGCGAGAAGGACGATCTGGCCGATGTGATAGGAGTAATGCGCTATCTGGCGATTGATGGCTTGTACAACGGAGTGGGCCTCGCCACGGATGGTTATGGTGCGGCCCATGTCCTCTGGTTGAAGCGGGTCAACGGCATCGAAAACGCACTTCCATCCGGTCTCCCACCAGGCCATGACGTCGGCGCGAGTGGTGCCGGGGTTCATCTCGAACTCGGTGTCGCGATTGCGATCGGGCTTCTCGCCATCGCTGGTCAGGAAGTCGGTCCAGCGGGAGCGCATGTTGCCGGCCATGTGTTTCACGATGAGCGCGACACTATTCGCCTCGGCATCGATCAGCCTGAAGATCTCGTCGTCAGAAAGTTGGGCCATCGCGCCTTCGCCCATGCGCTTGTATCCACGAAAGCATCGGCGTGCTTCTTCGAGGTAGGCCGTGTTGCAATCAAAACTCATTCCTTCTTCCCCCATCCACCGCCGCCGGGTGTTTCCAGCCGTACGCGATCTCCCTTGTGGAGGCGCATGCTTCCCTTGGCGGGTATTTGAACTTCCCCTGAACTAGTAAACGCCGAAACCTTGCCGGCGCATCCCGAGTCGCCGCCGTCGAGGCCATAGGGACCACGCAGACGTCGATCGCTGAGCAGGGAGACTTGGGCGTCGCAGAGGAGTTCGATCTCGCGCACGATACCGTCGCCACCGCGAGTTGCGCCGTCTCCGCCGCTGCCCTTGCGAAAGCCGTAGTGGGTGACGCGGAACGGATAAGCGTGCTCCAGTGCTTCGGCGGGCGTGTTGAGCGAATTCGTCATGTGAGTATGCACCCCGCTGACGCCGTCTGCGCCAGGGCGAGCACCCATTCCACCGGCGATGGTTTCGTAGTAGCTGAATGGTTCGCCGGTACGGGGATCGATTCCGCCGATGGTGAGGTTGGTCATGGTGCCGGCAGCGGCGGCGGGGATGCGATCGGGCAAGGCGTGGGCGAGCGCACGAAGGACGACGTCGACGATACGTTGCGAGGTCTCGACGTTGCCGCCGGCAACGGCAGCGGGAGGATGCGCGTTCACGACAGTTCCTTCAGGGGCGATGACCCTGATGGGACGCATGAGGCCAGAGGTGGCGGGGACATCGTCTGTGAGCAGGCAGCGGAAGACATAGAAGCACGCGGAGTAGGTAATGGCTTCGACTGCGTTGATGGCTCCTTCAACTTGCGGATCGGTTCCGGTGAAGTCGACGACGACCATTGGAACCTGCTTTGTTGTCGGCGTGCACGTGATCTCGACGGCGATCTTAATGGGCGAATCGGTTACGCCGTCGTTGTCGAGATAGTCTTGGGCCTTCCAAGCGCCTGCGGGTACCTGATTGAGAAACGCCCGCATCATGCGTTCGGAGTAGGCAAGCAACTCGGTTGCGGCGGTGGTAACACGGGCTAAGCCGTAGCGCTCGCACATGTCCTGCAATCGTTGTTCGCCGGTATGGCAGGCGGCGAGTTGCGCCATCAAGTCGCCTTCGCGTTCGCGCGGAGTTCTGACATTGGCGAGAAGAAGAGAGAGAACGTCCTTATCAATCTTGCCGCCGCGCACGATCTTCACGGGAGGAATTCGGAGACCTTCCTGGTAGATCTCGCGGCATGGTCCCATCGATCCGGGATAGGTTCCGCCGACATCAGCATGATGTGCACGCGAGGCGACGTAGAATGCGGGCTTCTTATTTCGACCAATGAACACGGGGGCTACGGTGGTGATGTCTGGTAAATGAGTTCCGCCGCGAAAGGGATCGTTGAGCATCGCAACATCGCCGGGCTCGAGGGGAAATGTTTCGAGAGCAGCGCGGACGGACATGGGCATGGAGCCCAGATGCACGGGCATGTGATCGCCCATGGCGATGACTTCGCCGTCGGCTTCGAACAATGCGCATGAGTAATCGCGACGCTCCTTGATGTTAGGAGAGAAGGCGCTTCGACGAAGTGCGGCGCCCATTTCTTCAGCGATGGAGTGGAAAACGTTCTTGAAAATCTCGAGTTCGACGACGTCGATGCGCATCGTTGGGAAGTCTATCGCGAGAGCGAGTTCAAAAATGAATGCAGAAAAATGAAAATAGTTATTGACATGCTGCTCAACTCACCACAAAATCTTGCGATAGGAATCGTTGCTACGCAAGTTGTAGCGTGCGATTCGAGTTAGGGACCCAAAAATCAAACCTTCGAGGGAGAAGGTTCTAGGAGGCATCAATGCCGGCAAAGAAGAAAGCTGCTAAGAAGACCGCCAAGAAGAAAAAGTAGTTCAACGCGGGCGAGAGCCCGCATTTTGATTTGGGACCCACAAGCTTGCAGCTCCCCGCCGAAGACGGCGGGGAGTTTTTTTGTGCAAGAGAAAGGGCCGGAGTCGATCCGGCCCTTCGTATTACGGTGATATTGCGGGAGCATGACGCTCTGCCGTTGCCAGCAAAGTGCCGTCGCTACTGGTTCAAACTACGGAACTGTCGGGGCGACTTCTTTCTTATGCGAGAGGTCGCAGGTTGAAGATGTCAGCGGTGGTGGACCGAGGATCTTCACGATGTTCTGACACGACGTATCCGCCTGATCGCAATACCAGGGCTGATCTGGCAGCACGGGCGGCGTCATCCACGGCGGATTATCGAAGTCGAAGAACTCCATCATGCTGTCCTCGTTGGCGTCCCGATCGGTGAGCGATCCTAGCCCGAAGCGCGTTTCAATGAGCTTGAGCATGGCGGTTGCGGTCCTTGGGACATGCGAGACGAAGTTCTTCTTCGCGTACGGCGAGACGACGACCATCGGGGTTCGCAATCCGCTGAAGGTGAACAGGTCCCAGGTTCCGATATCGGTCGAGACGAAATTCGGCGGCGTCGTGTCCGGTGGAGGAACGTTGAACGGTGGCACGTGCTCAAGCAGCCCACCGCCCTCATCGTAGGTGAACAGGAGCGCCGAATGCGCCCAAGCAGCGCTGTTCATCAGGGCGTCTACGATCTTCTTGGTGTTGGCAGCGCCCGGCTGCATTCCCCACTTGTTGTCCGGATGTTCGTTCAACTGGGCTGACGCAGCCTGCTCTATGAACACGACCTGGGGCAGCAGCTTGTCCGCGTTCGGATCGGCGAGGATGCTGTAGTACTCGGCGATGTTGCGCACTTTGCCCTGCGACACCGAATCATTCCAGAGGGAGAACTGAGCAAGATAGACGTCACCGCTCTGGTAGTAGTAGCGCCAGCTGATTCCGTGTTCGTTCAGGAGCTGGAAGATTGTCTTCTGCGTATAGAGGGGATGATGAGGATCCGGGTCGGGGCGAATGAAGCCGAACGACGAGGCCGTAAAGAGATACATACGGTTCGGAATGGTCGGTCCCATGACCGAAGCGAACCAACGATCGCTGGTAGCGAACTGCGTAGCCAGGTCGTAGTAGTACGGCAGATCCTGCTCCGTGTAATAGCCGAGGCTGCGGGTGTAGCGCGGATCTACGGTTGAGTGCTGTGAATCTGAGTTTTGCCGAACCCAGTGGTCCATCGCAAATGAACCATCGTTCTTTCGATCGACGAAGAAGTGGGTTTCGTTCCACCCAGGACTGGTTACCTCGATACAAGTAGTTGGGATGTGGAACGGCTGGTACTTCTTCCCATCAACATCGGTATAGATCTTGGTGATGTCCTGAACGTCGACGTCTGTGGCTGGAAGGCCCTTCGAGGCGCGATAGTTGTTCAGGTTGGTGAAGTAGTTGTCGAACGAGCGATTCTCGTTCATGTACAGGATGATGTGCTTCAGGTTCTGAAGGCCGGCGTTGGCCAGGACTGTGACGTCCACGGTTGCAGTCTTGGTATTGCCGCTGCCGTCGTCGGCGACCACGGTGTAGGTGGTGTTCTGGGTCGGAGTGACGGCTTGTGTTCCGTTTAAGGCAACAGCACCGCCGTTGAGCGTGACGGAGGTGGCGTTCTGCGAGGTCCAGGTTATTGTCGAGGCCTGACCGGAAATGATGGTCGCGGGATCCGCGGTGATAGTGACTCCGACCTGACTTGGAGGAGCG